>Ga0307515_10024623_pt1 | contig 10475 bp, 5 predicted proteins | sample 17_EM_MG_FD_194513 | JGI IMG/M metagenome (GOLD analysis project Ga0307515, IMG submission 194513) | Populus trichocarpa ectomycorrhiza microbial communities from riparian zone in the Pacific Northwest, United States - 17_EM | ecosystem: Host-associated > Plants > Roots > Unclassified | place...
GTTGCAAAACTTGTTAGTTGCAATCTTACCTCACTACTCTACTTAAAGCTCTATATAAGGCTTTGCTTAAAGCTCTATATAAAGCTCTGCTCGAAGCTCTGTATAAGGCTTTTCTTAAAGCTCTATATAAGGCTTTTCTCAAAGCTCTGTATAAGGCTCTGCTTAAAGCTCTACTTAAAGCTCTATACCTTATATACTTCTCTACGTCTAATTATCTCCAAAATAGTACTAGCTAAAAGCCCTTTGTCTTCTCTATCGCCTCTATATTATGGCGATATCGTAGCTTTATTATATAAGAAGTTAGATATAGGTAGTCGGCCTAAAATCTACAAATATTCAATTCTAAATCTAACTTAACTTTTGCGACGATGTATCTCGCCTCTTAATACTCTAGGTATAGGGCTATAGTATATATTTATAAAAATATAATTACCTAAAGAGCCTATTATATCGAATAAAGTATTAATAACTGTTAGTGGGGGCTTAGTAGAGCCAGTTGAAGTTGAAATATACGATTTAAAATATTTATTTCTTACCAAAGCGAGGCCTATAAGCTCTCAGACGCTCCGTAGAAGATTTTGCTAGTGGTAGGGGGGTGCGTAGGGGGCTGATATTAGTGCGCTATTCTAATTGGTCTAGGAGTTAGTCTATACGCTATATTACCGGAATAAATCTTTTGCGGAGCGTCTAATTTATAAGATAACCTAAAATAAGCTTAGATCTTTCTATTTTAAGTTAGAATATTACATGCGTTTGACTTATTTACACCTAAATTGTGAAAATTAAAGTGTTAAAATACGACATATCTAATATACTTAAGATTGTTTTAAGTTAACTAATAGGACTACAGAGTGCTCTGCGAGGCGCTATAAGAACTAGATTAGGTATTGCCGCCTCTATTTAACGTCTGTAGATTGCCTCTACGGGCACGCCTACGCCTACGCCTATGCCCGCGCAGGTAGTGTAACCAGTATTTTATTCGAATACTAAGAGCTCCCGCTGAGTAGAGTTATCGATACGATTTGTAGAGCCAGCCGTAGAGCTAGCCAGCCGCGCAACCGCGACCGCGAGTGCGACGACGCTGCAGGCTCTTGGTATGGGCGCGTGGTATTGTTTTTACGATTTAGGTGTAAATATTAAATATACGTGATATTTAAACTTAAAATGGAAGGATCTAAGCTTGTTTTGGGGGGGTGTATATGTATTAATTGGAGGGTATACAGCGAGCAGTAGCCTTAGGTTAGCATGCTGTAGGCATTTAGCGTATTTATAATAGCGCGGAAAGCTTGGCAAGTTGTTTCTCCCCCTTCTTTACCTAAATTTGTATGGCCGAACCTTGGGATACCACTACTATTAATTTTTTACTATAATTAAAAGTCAGTGAAGCCAAATTTTAGTATTAGGCAGGTCTATACTGACTTTTTTTTGGTGTTTAGTGCCGCCTAAGGCCTCCAGCCGTGTAACGCAGCCTCTACCTGGAGCAAGGGTCTTGATGGGGGCATCAGAAGCAGCTAACAGCTCATCCGCAAGGCCATAACGAACAGCTAAGGCAAAGGTAAAGGCAGCTACTGACTCTGCTGCTACTGCTGCTGCCGCTGCTGCTGCCGCTACCGCGAAGAAGACAACAGTACCGCCGAAGAAGAAGATAACAAGGAACGCGCCCGCGAAGCCTCCCGCTCTAGATATCCTAGGTACTTAACATCGCCCTCGTGTTCCTAAGCTGACTGGTAAGCTTAATAAATAATAGGGACCAAGCTTTGGACCTAACCCACTAGATTGCTTATTAAAAACGTTAGATAAAATAAAGAAGGTAGTTAGGTTTAGTAAGCAGATTGCGGCTTATAGAGCGCACCCTGAGGATATTGAGGAATAGATTGAGGATGTTAATGAGGAGCACGACGAGCATGATGAGGATAATAAGGATGAGGACGTGGAGCAGGAGGACGAGGACGACGAAGATAATAAGTTGCCGATACGTCTACCTGCAGAGGACGCTGATATTGAGGAGGTTAATCTTATGAATTAGGACCTAGGTAACCTGACAGTATATTAGTTATAGAAAGAGAAGATAAGGAAATATATAAAGAAGCGGAATGAGGTTTAAGCCCGCTATACTCCTACTACTTCTGATATTAAAGATAAGTATATATACGATTAATTGTAATTTAAGGAGTAGTAGAACTATCCTTTGGACCTTTCTCTTAAGGTTTATATTAACTCTCGCCGCTACTACGTAACCGGAATTAGTCGGATAACGCGCTATTAGTTAAATATGGATTAAGTAGAGGCTGAGGTAGACAAGGCTATTAAATTAGCAATTACTAAAGGGAAGTTGGAGGACGAATTTAGTATTAAGCGTTATGTAACCTACAGAACCGCGTTGGGCCGTAGAGGTACTGAATACTATAATATACAGGATTTTAGCGATGGAGAGGTTAAACGGCTTGGTAGGCTGCTTAATAATAAACACACAACATTTCCAGCTGCTATTATTGTTGTTATCCTCAAGGTTAAGCTAACATTTGTTATTCCTTTAAAATTAAAGAGAAAGGCAGCAGACAATGTAAGTACGCCGACTCTTATAAAGCAGAGACACCGTATAGGCAAGCTGGAAGAGCAATAGGAGGTCCGCTTGTTTGCCTTACAGGAAGCTAGTAATGCTGAAAGTGGAATTATAAAGCAGTAGAAGTGCAATAATAAGCACTGCTATAACCTTGACAGCTACTGCTGGATCGATTCTAAGAGGCAACACTATGCTATTAGTGCCTGTTAGTAGCAAATCTGGGCGAATAAGTGTACGCGTGAAGAAGTAAGGGTTAGCAACCCTCCATCTGAGCTTATTAAGGAGTTCTTATAAAATAGTCCGGTTATAAGGTAGGCGCAACGGTTTAATTAAGCCGCAACGGCTCAGTCAAATAAGTCCGCTTTAGATACTATAATGGAGTTAATAAAGTAATAAGCTGAGATAAAGATGAACCAGATGGCGATAAAGATAATAGATAGGCTAGGCTAAGATAGCGAGTAACTAGAATAGGCAGAGTCGCGTCTAATGGCTAATTATCTTTATTAGCAAGGTCCTCCTTAGATAAACGCATACCCTGCTTATTATCCTTAGTATACACCAGCTCCAGCTCCAGCGCCTCGACCTCTAGTTTAATATCCTACTTCCCCCGCCGCTTTTCCTCCTTAAGCTTCCGCCCCTGCTTCTCGAATTGTCCCCTCCTGAGAGCTAAATACCAGTCCAATTGCGCTAGATAAGGAGGATGTTATTATACTTAAGGCATTCTTTGCCTATATAATTGAACAAACTGCTTATAAGGGTACACGTCGCAAGTGGTAGTAGGTAAGAGATATTGTTTTTAAGCAGGATTGGACAATTAAGGATCTATAGCAGATGCGTGATTTAGGAACACATATATACGCGAAGGTAATTAAGAAGGGAATATTAGATGGGCTTACGCGTAAGTTTAAAAAGGAGCTGTTAGCTTTTAAGGACGTATATTGAAACAGATGAACTGCTAAGATGTTAATATAGTTTGGCCAAGGAGGTGGAGGGGTAGGAGGCTTTATACGGCCGTAAATATATATAGTTATTCAGAATATAAAGCAGATATTAATAAGAGGTTATAGTTATAGGATTTAGGTATAAAATATATAAGTGTTTTATAATACCGTTATTAATAGTTACTGCTACGGCAAAGGAGTATTAAATATTTGCCTACTAAAGAGCTTACCGTCGTCCTCATCTAAGGGAGCAGATAAGGCCTTAATAGGTGCCTCTCTAGAGGCCCCATCTACTCCCTTAATAAGATTAACCTCTCCTCGCTTAAACGCTGCTAGCTGGTTGCGTAGGCGTTTAAATTCCTTTCTCTTAATATACACTCTAGCGGCTAAGTAGTGGAACTGCTGTCTTACAAAGTGATCGCAGTTACTCTATTAAATTAACGCTTATAAGAATCTACCAAAGTTCTAATAAGCTGGCCTTATAAACTAATAGTTGTAATAAATCCAGGACTTTAGAATAGAGAAGGTTAATTTAATAGGATTAAAGTCGGGTAAGTACGGCGGTAAGTAGCGTATTAGATGGCCTGCTGCCTTAATAGCTTCTATAACTCTTAGATTAGTATATATTCCTAAATTGTCTATAATAATAACCCTCCCGCGGCTATTTGAATTCTCTCTTAAAGCTAGAAGCAGGCCGTTTGTTAGCCAGTAGAAGAAGTTATTAGCGTTAAGATAGCCCTCTTGTATGGCAGTACAGGGTAACTAGCTATTAAGCCCTATCGCGGCATAGATACTCTAGGTACGTTCTCTTTAAGTGTTGCCTTTATAGCGAGCTTTATGGCCAATTAGAGCGTACGCCTGGTGACGCCAGCCAGTCTTCTTATTAAAGATCGATTCGTCTAGAAACACTAGATCCTCTACGTTAAATCGGCCAACGTTCTTAAGGTAGTGTTGCCGAAGAGACTGGCTGGCGGCCAGCGACAGCCGACGGGCCTCCTTTTAAGTCCAGTTATTCCTTTTTAACATATATAAGACTGACGGTTAAGAGGTAATAGTCCCTCGCTCTATCGCAAGCTAGTAAACAATCTCGTCCTACTGCCTCTAGCCCTTTTTCTTTATCTATTCTATTACCGCGCGCTCGTTGGCCTTGCTAATCCTATTAGGATGCCCAAGCTTGCGAAAGAAGGGCGCTATAACGCTTCCATATCTTATAAGATTGCCCTCTATAGTATAGACAGTCGTCTTATAGACACTAGTCTTCTCAACAATAGATTGAGGGCGCTAGCTAAGGAGGAGCAGGCGGGAGACATCGACCTTCTTAAAGGCAGGAAGAAAGTGTTAATTTGTACGCTTTCGGCGAGGGAGTGGTTGTGCGGCCATCGCTATTAGCTAGAAGTTAGTATACAGTTGCCTAATTAGGTAAGGATTAAGGCTTCATACGATTTTTTGTCTTAATTATAGTAAAAAATTGATGGTAGTGGTATCCCAAGGTTCGGCCATACAAATTTAGGTGAGGGAGGGGGAGAAACAACTTGCCAAGCTTTCCGCGCTATTATAAATACGCTAAATTATACAACGACTCAAGCTTTATAACCTCCTACTAATGATATAAGGTACGGCTGTAGAGCCACCTTCGCAGACGGATAAGTATAGAGATTAGTATTATAAATAGATAATGGGACTTAAGGTAATTACGGGCGCAGTATTAGAATTAATTCGCGATTAACTTGCTGCATTAGGCAAGCCGCGCGACTCTATTAAGGATTTGCTTAATTTAATTCGATTACTATATACTATATAAGGTCTTATTTATAACTACTAAATATAAAATTAATAGCTTAATCTTAGTCGCAAAGACTATACCTTGCTTAAAGCCCATATAGAAGCTTTTATTTTGGGTATAAGGAAATTAAACACGGCGTTAATGCTAATATTAAGGAAGTAAGCGCACGCCCGACTACTTTATGCGGTAGAGAAGAAGTTTCCTATTTAGACAGCTAATTGTTAAGAGGCAGCTAGGAGGGTTATAAAGGAGGACAACCTTATTATAATTAAGGAGCTAGTAAGCGACCTTATAGACAAGAGTTGTACTTAACTAGCTATCTCTACTATAATATCCTTAGTTAGCAGGAAGCCATCTAAAGATAATTAACTAAAATCTAATATAGAAGGATTTGCATTAAATAAAAAGTATAAAGATTATATATACTGTGGTAAAAAATATTATAGTAGTAAGGATAGGTGCTTCTACCTTTACTTAGACCTTTAACCCCTAACGTAGAAGCCTTCTAATAAGGATATACTATGCGTAGATCCACCTTAGGAACTAGAAGCGACTTTACCAAATTTAACTTTTTAAGTTAGGATAACGGGTAGAGGCTTATTAGGAGGCCTATTTATTAGTAGTATGGCTATAGTTAATGACTTAGATAACTTAGGCGATAATAACTAGGATAACTAGTTTTTTAACTCCTATTCTAATATTATAATAAGTAATAATTAAAGCGAGTTTATTAACTATAAGACTCTATTAATACCTATTACGATAAAAATGTTAGGAGGAACTGTCTATTATATAATTGGTAAAGGAACGGTGCATATACCCTTACTAATAGACAATAGTAATACCTATATAGTAGCTACTAAGGCCTTCTTTATATCCAAATTACCTTATAAGCTTCTCTTTAAGTTAGTTCTTAAGAAGCGTAAGTAGCTTTATATTAGACCTAATAAGGAAATAGGTAGCCGTACGATTTAAAGGTTCTTAGATAACTTAGTAGTAGGTAGAGTGACTTATATAAACGGCCTATATATAGTTCGATTGGCTCTAAAGCCTTAATATATTGCGTACGCCACCGTATAGCAACTTAATATTAATATACTATATTAGCGACTTAGCTATATAGGTAAGGACGTACTACGGAAGGTGGCTAAGATAGGCGACTTTAACCTTATAGGTACGCTGACTTAATATAAGGCCTATTACCTAGTAACGGTAAAGCGCTAGGTCTTTTAAACTATACCTATACTACCTTAGCGGCCATTTAAACGCGTATATACTGATATCTTCTACCTTACCCTAGAGGGAGTTGGGGGTAATAAGTATATAGCAATCTTTGTGGAAGCGTACGCTAGATATATATACGCCTTCTTTAGAACTAAGAAGATAATTGCCGTAGAAGGGCTTTAAGAACTTAATAATCTAGTATATAACCAAACTGGACGATATATCGGCTCGCTTGTAATTAATAGCAGTAGAGAGTTTAGTATTAAAGAGCTTACTAAATACGCTAAATTAGTAGGTATAAACGTACTGCGTATAGCTTTTTATACCTCTAAGTAAAACAGAACGCCTAAACGCATTAGAGGCATTATATTAGGTATAGCTAGATTAATAATAATTAAGGCTAATTTACTAGAATACCTATGGGACGAAGCTTATAAGACAGCGATTTAAGTTTAAAATTAAATACCTTACGGGAAAGAGACCAGGTTACTATTTTAAATTAGCGCTAAGTACTATAACTAGCTGTTTAAAATGCGCATACTAAATATATTATATCTATAATGTTATAGTACGACTGTCTACGTCTATATTAAAGGACTAGAGAGCGTATAGTTAAGGAAGCTAGCTTCGTAAGCTAAGAAAGGACGCCTAGTTAGTTATAAAGGCAATAACGGTTATATCTATCGTGTTGAGATACTAATTAAGAATAAGATCGTATAATCACGTAATATAACATTTAATGAAGCTCTAGATCTACTAATCGCTACGCTAGAGAATAAGCTTATTATATAGGAGCTAGAGCTAGAACTACCACTAGAACCTTAAGGCTTAACTACTACTGTAGTTACTATAGTTACCTACCCTGCTGTAAAAGCACTAGAAGAAAAGGAACACTATATAGGTAAACTAAAAGGACCCTATACTCCTAACTTAGTACTAGGAGAATTAGGCCTAAAAAGGGCGATATTATAGTCGTCTCCCTTACTAGAACTAGGTCCGTCGATATAGTTAAATTAGTTATTAAGTTGGAGCCCCTTAACGGAGTTAGGAAACTCCTTAGCGTTAGCGCCGGTTTCTAAAAAGGTAACTAACCTACATAGAGATATGCGATAGTACGCTATTATATTTTAAATAACTAGCGTATTTACTATAAAGGATGCAGTAAAGGCGCTATAAGCCTTTAAGAAGGTAGCTAGGTAATTAACTGTTAACTTACTCCTAGCGAGTAGGGAGAGTATAATATCGTTAACTGCTAAAAGCGACGACAAAGACTATAACAATTAAGATGATGTTAACTTAAATAATAATAGAGTCTACCGAATTAACTAATAGCTTAAGGGAGGTGTAGAGGTAGAGGCTGCTAAACTAGAGGAGCTTCCTATTAGAGTAAATACTTATAGCTAAAAGAAGAAGGTCTCTTATATAGCAATTACATTCTTATCCTATATATAGATGCAGCCAGCTCCTTAGGAACCTTACCTAGAAGCTCCGCATAAGATTAAGATACCGCAAACGTTAAAGGAGGCTCTATAGTTAACAGAAGCTCCTTACTAGCGTTAAGCGCTAATGGTTAAAATGACTTAATGCTAAAAAGCTAAGACGTATTAATTGGTTAAAAGACTAAAGGGTATATAAGTACTACTATTATAGTTCGTGTTTAACCTTAAATATAACGTATTTAGAGAGGTAATCTAGTATAAGGTACAGTGGGTTATATACAGTAACTACTAGGTGGCGAATATCGACTATAACTGTATATATGCCGCGGTAGTGACCTTAACTGCGTATAGAATTCTACTAGCGTTAATTATGGGGTATAACCTTAAGGCTTACTAGATTAATATTATTACGGCCTTCCTAAACAGCTTTATAAGGAAGCACTTAATATATATACAATAGCCAAAAGGATTCAAAAATAACGACCGTATATTAGTCTGTCTATTATTAAAGGCGATATATAGCCTTAAATAGGTACCTCTACTGTGGTATAATACCCTAACGGAGTACCTAAAGACGATAGGATTTAAGCTAATTAACGAAGACCCTTGCGTATTTCGACATCGCGAATACTAAGACGCCTATCTCTGCTTATATATAGATAATATCATAATTAAGGCAGCAATAATACTAGTAATTGAGGCCCTTAAGGAGCTCCTGCGAAAATAATATAAGATTAAGGACCTAGGAGAGCTTTAATTCTTCTTAGGGATTTATATAGTACGCGACCAAGTTAATTAAAAGATCGCGATTATGTAGGACGCCTATATAGGGAGGATCCTTAAGTCCTTTAAGCTTACTAGAATTAGCCTAAAAGCGATACTAATAGCTACTGGCCTTTAATTAAGAAAGTGCCATTTAGAAGACCTCGTAGATAAGGCCTATAAAAAGTAGTACTTAGAAGCTATTAGATCCTTTACCTAGCTCTTATATTAAATAAGGCTAGACTTATTAATAGTTACAGGAAAGCTATTACGATATTTAGCTAATCTACTTAACAAATATTAAGCGCATATTAAGAGAGTATTTGGATATATTTAAGGTATAAAAGACTATAAAATAATATATAGAGAAAAGCAGTATAACCTAGAGAACTTAAGTTAGAGGTATACGTTAATGCAGCTTATAGTAATAATCTAGATAACCGCAAATTAACTTAGGGCTAGTTTATTAAACTAACTGGAGCTTTAATTAAATGGGCTTTAAAGAAGTAATTAATAGTAGTAACGTTTTTTATGGTGGCAGAGTACCTAGTAATTAAATCGGCAGTGTAAGAAGTGATTAAGATTATAACCTTCCTAAGAGCTCTTGGCTATAATAGCACGGATTTAGCTCTAGTTTAGATCTATACGGATAGTATAAACGTTTAAACGCTTACTAAGGGCGAGTGACCGGTGCTAAAAGAGCGCTATACGGATATTAAGCTCTATAATATTAAGGATAATATTAAGTAGGGTAGGATTAAACTATACTATATACTAGGCGTAAACTAGCTAGTAGATGGCTTAATAAAGGCTCTACTAAAGGTCGCCTATAAGGCGTTTAAGATGGGTATTAGAGTTACTAAAGTCTCCTAGGCTACCTAGGCCTAATTAAGAAATTATACTACGACTAGCGAAACCTCGGAATTAATGCCAATTAACTTAGTTCTAAAATTTAAAAGCTTACTAATACTACTTTTTAGTATAGGAGACGGGCGATTAAGCGTTGTTAATATTTTAAATTTCTATTTTCCTAATTACATTTCTTACTACTTATACTACCCCTACCTACTAACTATAACCTTATAGAGTATAGTATAGTTATCCTAAAGGAGTTTCCTATTTGCTAGAGCTTATAGAGCCTAGGGCTCTATAAAATGAGGCCCTAAAACTAGTTCTAGGAGCGTTTAGAGGATCTCCAAGCCAAGCTATAGAGTTCGAAGCTTCTACTCCTCCCCCTAGAATTAGATTTAAAAAGCTTTACAATAACTACGCATTAAGAATCCTAAAATTTAAGGAAAATCACGTAATTAAAAAGGCCTATATAGAAGAGGTTAATAAAGATAGGGACGAACTAGCAGCTAGTTCTAGCTCTAATTCTAGCCCTAAAAATTCTACTATAAAGCACCTCTTACAGCCAAAAACACAGCTACTATCTCTAACCACTAGAGTTTAGAAGCTAATCCAAAATTGGAATATAGAGAGAGTCTCTCTAAACTGGCAAAAACCGTGGTCTCCTCCTATTCCCGCTTTCTTTTCTATCTCTAAGGGTAGTAAAGAAGAAGCTGTATAAGAACATCTAAGACTAGTAGAAAATCTATAAGAATCCCTAAAGTGGAACCTAGTAGATATATACTATACAGATAGCTCTAAAGACAATAAATTAAATGTAGTAGCCGTATGCAAAATAGGAGAGAGAAATAGCATTAAATATGCAACAAACTGGAATCTAGGGCCCTATATGGAAATTATAGACGTAGAGCTTT
>Ga0307515_10024625_pt1 | contig 10475 bp, 6 predicted proteins | sample 17_EM_MG_FD_194513 | JGI IMG/M metagenome (GOLD analysis project Ga0307515, IMG submission 194513) | Populus trichocarpa ectomycorrhiza microbial communities from riparian zone in the Pacific Northwest, United States - 17_EM | ecosystem: Host-associated > Plants > Roots > Unclassified | place...
GGCGCGGCTACGGCCGCGCTGAGGGTTGTGACCACCCATTGTTATCCTCCCCTTCGGACTTTGGCCGACCTCGATCTGCATCGACGTCGAACCCTGGCTCGCCGGCCAAGTTGCAGGTTTCGAACCGCCCGAAAGCGCCTCGATCCCAGTCATTATGTTATCGATATCAGCGCATTCAGAATGATGTCAACGCTTTTCGTCGCCAAACATTCTTGGGATTTTTGAAGTAAAATCTGAGGTATATCGGCATATCTGGCGTGCAATATTGCAAACCTCACCATTCAGGAAGGCCGCTATAGAGACGATCCAAAAGTATCGATTTCCTGCACGATTGATATCGTTATCACGACACAACGGAAACCGTCCCGTCCCGCTCCTACTTGAACGTCACACCCTCGACATTGGGCCCGATCTCGATCAGCGCCGGATCCGCGCCGGTTAGCTTGCGGCCGGCGATCGTGACGTTCTCGAACACGATGTTCCGGACAGGACGGTCGGCCGCCAGGCCCGACACCGTGGAAGGGCTCGCCCAGCCCTCGCCGGTGAAGCGGATATTGCGGAACCGCACCCGGTCGACCAGAAGCCCGGGGCTGGTGTTGTACTTGCTGTTGTAGACCGTCCGAACGTTGAACAGCTTGCCTTCCTGGATGTGGTCGACGCGAACGTCGTCGAACAGGATGTCGCGCACCGTATTGGTGTCGCCGGCGCTGATCGCGAGCGCGCCCTGGTATTCGGGATCGTCCTCATCGAGATCCAGGATGTCGATGTTCTCGACCCGGACATCCTCGATGACATTGGGCGACTGGCTGTCGCCGTGGATGCCGATGAACACCGCATGGGCGACGTCCGGCCAGAAGATCGAGTCGCTGACCCGCACGCGCCGGGTGTCGCCGACGCCAGATTTCCGGGTGGCGTAGATCGCGACGCTGTCGTCCGACGTCCGGATGAACGCTCGCTCGATCTCGACATCCTGGCACGCGAAGAGATTGATGCCGTCGGACCAGACGCCGTTGCTGAGCGTCCTGATATCCTTGAACGCCACCTTGCTCGACGATGCGCAAGCGATCGTTCCGTGCTTGGGCGTCAGGAATGTCAGGCCTTCGACAACGACGTTGCGGGAGTCCTGGACCACCATCTGGTCGGCGGGCCGATCGATAATGCCACGCCCGAAGATCCTGACGTTTTCGACCTTCTCCGGCTTGAAGACGCCCTGGAGCACCGCGCCTCCGGCGACATAGATGGTCTGCCCCGACTTGACCGGGAAAGTGAGCTCACCCTCCGGCGGTTTGTGCAGACCCGCCTCGTAGACCACGACATCGGGTCCCGGCGCGGGCCTGGCCAGAGGCGCGCCCGCGAAGACATGCAGGTTGTGAAGACGGTCGCCGTCAAACTCGACGGAGAGGTTCTGTGGACGGTCGATCTTGAAATAGACGACGCCGCCACGGACGGTCGGCTTGACGGCGTTCTTCGCGGGACGGACCTCGACGCGCTTGAAGTCGCCGTTGTTCTTCTGGACGCCGATCTCGACCTCGCCCTGGAAATCGAACTGGACCACTGACGCATCGCTGGGTCCATCGGAGTCGATCTTGACGTTGTACTCGTAGAGATCGCGCCAGGCGCCGCCGGGCTTGCGGACCCGGACCGTGAACGCGTCGTTGTGCATGGTGTAGACGAGGCCGCCCGGCGGCTCGGGATAGACCAGCAGATCAGACGGCTCACCCTGGGTTTCGGCGAAGACCGGTCCGCCGAGCAGGGCCGAGAGAGCCGCCGTCATCAGCATTCCGCGCCAAGGGGCCTGTCGTGCGACGTGACGCATTTTGCTCTCCCTAGAAGGACGCTCTGATCGGCGTCATCGTGGCGCCCTTCGCGTCCTGAAAGCTTTCCAGACCGCTTTGCCCCCCAGACTGATAACGATATCATTCACCGCGTGCAAGCACCGTCACCGTGAGATCTATGCTGCGGGGAGCGCCTAGGGCAGCCGCGGCGCCGGCAGGTCGCGGCCGTTCTGGCGCAGCACCAGGCTGACCGCCTTGCCGTCGGGACCGAGAACGAAAGTGGCGCTGGCGGGGACCACGGTCCAGACCACCTCCGTCGGACTTTGAGGAAAGACCTCGAAGACGGGCTGACCGGTCAGCTGGGCGAACAGTCGCTCTCCTTGGCGCGTCACCGTCACGATGAACTGCGGCGCCAGGGCATACCGGCCGACCAGGGCGTCCAACGCCGCTGGCGACAGGACCACGCTCTTGGGTGGCGGCGCGGCGGCCGGCGGCTGCGCGCCCTCGGCCAGGCGCGGCGCGGGCGTGTTCTGGCCGTTCTGATGCAGGGTCACTCCCGTCGCGGGACCCTCGGCGCCGACATCGAAGGTCAGTTGAGCGTCGACGATCTTGGCGAACAGGCTCGTCGGCCCTTCGGCGAACAGTTCGATGCGGGGCTGGCCGGTCAGTTGGCCGAACATCTGCCCGCCCCCGCGCGAGATGGTCATCACAGCCTCGGGCGCGAGGGCGTAGCGGCCGACCAGGCGATCGAGCACGGCCGGCGCGAAGGTCTTGGCCTGGCGCGTCTTGGGCGCGGTCTTCAACGGCGATCCGGTCAGCAGGTGCAGGCCCAGGTCGTCGACGCCCAGCAAGCCGGCGCTGTTGCTCAGGACGACGATACCCAGCCCGGCCTTACGATCGAAGCCGACGAAGGTCTGGAAGCCCATCGTGCCGCCGCCATGGCTGACGATCTCACCGTTGGGAGTGGCGCCGATGTGCCAGCCCAGCGCCACCTGCACGTTGCCACCGGCGGGACGGCGCGGGACGAGCTGATCGGCCATGGCCGCCTTCAGTGGGGTGTCGACATAGCCGAGCTCGGCGGCCAGCAGGGTCAGTAGGTCGTCGGCCGAGGACCGCAAGCCGCCGGCCCCGGCCAGGGTCGGAAGGTCCCAGTGAGGCGTCTGCGACAGGTCCGCGGCATGACCCGGCGAGAAACGCTCCGACAAGGACGGCGTCAGCTGGATCGCGGTGCTGGAGAGGCCCAGCGGGTTCAGCACCCGTTGGCGCAGGACCGTCTCGTAGTCGCCGCCTGCGCGATAGGCCAAGGCCCGACCCAGAAGGCCGACGCCCAGGTTCGAATACTCATAGGTCGCCCCGATGTCGCGGGTGAGCACATAGCTTCGCAGGAAGGCGTCGAGCTGGCCCTCGGTATAGTCCGCGTAGGGGTTCTTGGGATCGGCCATCGCCATGTTGCCCGGCAGGCGCGGCAGGCCGGAGGTGTGCGTGGTCAGGTCGAAAAGGGTAATGGCCTTGCCGTTACGCTCGGGAACAACCGTGCCGGGCGGCAGATGTCGAACGACGGGATCGTCGAGCTTGACCTCGCCTCGCCTGACCATGTCAGCCAGTAGCAGGCCGGTGAAGGCCTTGGTCACCGAGCCGATCTCGAACAAGGTCTTGCCGTCGACGGGACGCCGATCCTTCAGATCGCGAGCGCCGTAGGCGATCACTCGCCGCCCCTTAGCGTCGATCACGCCGACAACCATGCCTACAGCCTGCTTGTCGATATCGATCCGCTGGACCAGCACCTGGCGGATCGTCGCGTCGGACAAGCGCTCGCTGGAGGTCGCGGCGGGAGGTGCGGTCTGCGCCGCGGCCGAGGTCGTGAGGACCAGCGCGGCGCTGGCGATCGCCAGGGCGCTGAAGAAGCCTCTCATCGGAATAGCCATGCGCATCGATCTCCCACCCGCCCCCATAGGCGATCGGAACTGTCTGCACACTATGGTTGTGGAAGGGCTGCGTGGGAAGGCGCCGACCTTGGGTAGGCGAATGGTCTTCCGAGAAGAAAGCGGCCGCGCCCCCGTGGGAGGCGCGGCCCTTTTCAGACTTAGAACGTCTTGCGGATGCTGCCGTAGAAGTAGCGGCCGTAAGGTTGGTAGAGGCGGGCGAGATAGCCGTCGGACGAAACCGGCGGCGTCTCGTCGGTGATGTTGCGCACACCGAGCTTCACGCGGGTATTGGCCGCCCAGCCCTCGGTGAACTCGTACTCACCGTAGAGATTGCCGGTGACCTGGGAGTCGACCACCCAGGCCGAGCCCGCCGAGTCCAGCAGAGCGGTGTCTTCGACGTCACCGATATACTGGGTGAAGGCGCCGACCGTGACATGGTCGAGGTTCCAGGTGACGGAGGTGGTCCACTTCCATTCCGGCTTGCCGTTCTGGCGGATCTGATCGCCGCCGCCGGTGATCGTGGTGCCCGCATTGATCTTGCCGGTCGAGCGCGCGGCCAACAGGGCGGCGATGGCCGGCGACGGCGACTGGTAGAACTTGATCAGGTGAGCGCCGTTGACGTTGACGTCGAAGTCACCGAACCGCGTACCGTGCAGGCGATAGAGCAGGTTCAGGTCCAAGCCGCGCGCCTCTTGCGGCAGCAGGTTCTGATACTGATCCTTGACGTAGAGCACCGTGCCGACCGGGGTCAGGTTGGTGCCGGCGAAGGCGGCGACATCGTCTGCGGTGGCGGCCGCGCGCACGACGTCCGGGTTGCTGCCGCCGCTCAGGCGAGCCAGGTAGTCGGCGATCAGGGCGTTGCCCTCGCCGAACAGGCCGACGATGCCCGTCTGCTTCACGCGCCAATAGTCGGCGGTGAAGGTGAAGCGGCCGTACTCGGACGGGACGAACTTGGGTTCGAACACCACGCCGAAGCCCGAGGTTTCCGACTTTTCCGGCTTCAGGTCGGCATTACCCGAGCGTTGCGCCTGGACGCTGAGCGACCGCGAGCAGTTGCTGAAGCTGGTGATCCGGCCGGCCCGCAGGTCGGCTTCGCAGCGCACATAGTCGGTGCGGGTGTTGGCGCGCGTCACGACCGTGGCGTTGACCTGCTCCAGGTTTGGAGCCTTGAAGCCCTGAGCCCACGAACCGCGCAGGCGGAAGCCGTCGAACAGGTCCCAGGCCACCGCGACCTTGGGCTTGGCCACCGAACCGACGTCGCTGTACTTTTCGGCGCGACCGGCCAGCTGCACTTCGACGCTGCGCACCAGCGGGATGCCCATCTCGGGCGAGATCACCGGCACCGCGAATTCGATATAGGCCGAGCTGACATTGCGCGAGCCCTTGGTGTCGGGCGACGGGCTGGTGCCGACCAGGTCGCTGCCATAGACGACGCCCGTCACCGAGTTGGTGTAGGTAATCGTGCCATCGACACGCGCGTCGCGGTCGTCCTTCTGGGTCTCGCGACGGAACTCGACGCCCGAGGCCATGCCCACGTCGCCGGCCGGCAGGGTGAACAGGTCAGCCTTCGAAACGCGGAAGTCCCACGAGGTCAGCGAGCTGGTGCTTTCGCGCTTGGACTTGACGCGGATGGCGTCGATCGCGGCGCTGCTGCTGGGGGTGGCGTCACCGACGCTGGGATTGCCGACCGTGCCGCCGTTGAACGGGTTGTAGGCGTCGGGGGTCGACAGGGCCAATTGCTTCTGCGCCGCCGTGGCGCTGATGCCGTCCGAGACGTCCTTGACCTTGGCTTGCGAGTACAGCAGGGCCGACTCCCACTTGAAGCCCAGCGCCTCGCCCTTCAGGCCGCCCAGGAAGCGGTTCTGGCTATTGGTGACGTCGACCTTCGACTTGCCGGCGTCGACGAAGTCGTAGCTGGTCAGGGTCACGTTCAGGCCGGCGGCCGGCGCCGTCGTGCCCGCGATGCGGTTAGGGTTGGCGACGCCGTTGAAGGTGGTCGGGCCGAAGGGGTTCCAGTAGTTGGACGCCGGAGCCGTGATCACCTGGGCCGAGGTCGTGGTGGTCGGCGCCTGGAAGGCGTGGGTCTTGGCGCTGTAGACGCCGACTTCGCCGAACGCGGTAATGTTGTCGGTGACCTCGTAGTTGCCGGTCAGGAAGACGTTGAGACGCTTCAGCTCCGGCATGACGGACAGGTCGCTGGCGGCGCCGTCGTAGCGCAGGTTGCGGTCATCGCCCGAGGTGGCGGGCGCGCCGTCGTCGAGGCTGATGCCCGAACCGACCGTCACCAGGCTGCCCGCGTTCGTGGTCGGCTGGATGTGGAAGGCGCCGGCCGAGCTCGTGATCAGCGCGCCGTTCAGACGGACCGCGCCACCGGCGGTGAAGCTGCCCCACGGCGTAACCGTGCCGCGACCGTCCAGCGACGCCGCGCCGTCAAAGCGCGTGCCGGTGAACAGCGGGCGCTTGTCGGCCGAAGCGGTGAAGTCCTGGTCGCGCGTGCGCAGCGCGGTGCGCTGGTCGTAGCTGACGAAGGCGGTGACGTTGCCGCGCTCGAAGTTGTGACCGAACAGGCCGTTGAACTCATACTCCTTCAGGTGCGTACCGGCGGCCGCGCCGTGCTGAACCTCGACCTGAACGCCGTTGTACTTGTCCTGCAAGACGGTGTTGACCACGCCGGCCACGGCGTCGGTGCCGTAGATGGCGGCGGCGCCGTCACGCAGCACTTCCAGGCGCTTGAGGCCCGAGGTGGGGATGGCGTTGGTGTTGTAGGTGATGGTCGGCACCAGGCTGGCGCCGTCGGCCTGGCTGGTCGGGTGAGCGACGACGCGGCGGCCGTTCAGCAGCACCAGGGTGTTGCCCGAGCCCAGGTTGCGCAGGTTCACCGAACCGATGTCGCCGCGCGCCGAGTTGCTGCTGCCCGGCAGGTAGCTCGAGTTGTAGTTGACGTCGCCCATCTGCGGGATGGAGCGGAACAGGTCGTCGCCCGAGCTGGCCGCGACAGCGTCCAGCTGTTTGGCGTCGATCACCGTGACCGGCAGGGCGGCCGTGGCCTTGGCGCCCTCGATCCGCGAACCGACGACCACGATTTCCTCGACGACGCTGTCGTTGGGAGCGGCGGCGGCGGTCTGAGCGACGGCTTGGCTGGCCCAGGTCGCGCAAAGGGCGGATGTGGCAAACATAGCGGCGCGAAGCGCCTTGGCGTTACTCATGGAAACAATCCCCTCACTTGAAGTTTGCGCGTTAGACAGCAAATTAGTAAACGCAACGTTTTGTCATTTTAATATAATACTTCGAACAGTGTTATCTTGGCGCGATCTATGCCGCGCTTTCCGACAAAATACTGAAGAGCTTAGTAAAAGGCGACGTTGTCGACTTCCATCCAGAGTTTCTCGCCGCCCTTGCGGCCGCCCATGAATTCGACCTCGGTCAGATCGGTCGCGGTCCAGTCGCCCTTGTTGCGCTCGCTGGCGGCCTTGAGCGCCGAGAACGGAATCTCGACGGTCTTCCAGGTCGAGCCGGCCGAGAACGGCGCGGCCCAGCGGCCGAAGGACGTGCTGACGCCGAGGGCGTAGTCGCCGTCGCCGCGCACCTCGAAACGCACGCCCTTGAAGGCGGTCGCATCGACGGGCTGGATGGATCCGCGGGTCAGCGGAATGATCACGCCGGCCGAGGGCTTGGCCTTCATGGCCATGCGGGCGTTGATCGACAGAGCCTTGCCCTGGTCGCCGCGCGCGATGATCTGGCTGACCTCGACGGTGCGGTCCAGGCCGCCGTCGGGGTCATCCGTACGCAGAGTGTCGAGGGTGGAGCGACCGTCGGCGCGCTCGAAATCGTCGATCTGGGCCTTGGCCGGGATCGAAGCCATGGCGGTGGCCTGGTTGGCGGTCATCGGCGGCGCGCCCGGACCGAACACCAGCTTGCCGTCGATGAACACCCGGTCGGTCTTGCGGACGTCGCTGATCGTCTTCCAGGGCTCACCCTTGATCAGGACGAGGTCGGCGCGCTTGCCCACCTCGATGGTGCCGCGATCGGCCAGCTGGTTGATGACCTTGGCGCTCATCGCCGTGCCGGCCATCAGGGCCTGCGTCGGGGTCAGGCCCGCGCGGACCATCAGTTCCATCTCGTGCAGGGTCGAGACGCCATGCGGCGTGCCCGGCATGCCCGCGTCGGTGCCCAGCGCGATGATCACGCCGGCGTCGTGCAGCGCCTTGACGTTGTACAGGGCGTTGTCGAACTTCTTGAAGGCCTGCTTGACGCTGGGATTCTCATCAGGATCGCGCGGCGGCTGGCCCGGCTTGACCGGCTCATAGACCGCCAGGGTCGGCGTGTCCGACGTGCCGCCGGCCTTGAGGATCTCGATCGCCTCGGCGTCGAGGCGACGATCCTGCAGGCTGTGGGTGATGACATCGACCTTGGAGCGGCCCGCGACCTCGCCGCGATCGACCGACACGGTGTGGGTGAAGACCTTCAGGTCGTTCTTGTGGGCCTCGTCGACCAGGGCGGTCAGGGTCCACTCGTCCATGCTGGTGTTGTCGGGCGCCGTGCCATAGCGCCAGCCGTCGGTGAAGGCCTTGATCAGGTCGGGCTTGTAGGGCGTCAGCGCCTTGACCGCGGCGCGGGCCGCTTCGGGGGTGTTGACCCACTTGGTGGTGGCCGTGTCGGCCCAGTCGGCGCCGTGACCGCCCGGCGTGCTCATGCGGGCGGCGAAGTTGACGTGCGGCGCGGTCAGGGTCGAGAGCCACTGACGACGCGGCGCGAAGGACTCCGGCGCGGCGTTGAAGTCGCTGACCGTGGTGACGCCGGCCGCCACATAGGCGCTGGCGATCTGCGGCGTCGTGTTGGGAACGCCGCCCGGCGTCCAGTGGGTGTGCAGGTCGTAGAAGCCCGGCAACAGCGCCTCGCCCTTGGCGTCGATCACCTTGGCGCCGCGCGGCGCTTTCACCTTGGGTCCGACCTCGGCGATGCGCCCGTCGCGGATCACCACATTGGCCAGATGCGGGGCCGCGCCGGTGGCGTCGAAAACCGTCGCGCCCATGATCGCGACGACCTGAGCGTCCGACGCGGGCTTGGCCGCTTGCGAAACGCCGAAGGCGGTCAACATGAGGGTCGCGGACAAGGCCGCGGCGCCGCCAACGGTTTTCTGGACAAGCTTCATTTCGCTGCGATCCCCTGACATCGTCGATCCGACGCTACCCCTATGACGAGCCAGTCCTCGAAAACCGCACCCTCGCCCGCGATATTTTTTCCGACACGATCGCGCCTAGCGAAGGCCCGCCCCTGCCATCGTCGAACGGGCGTGACTTTCCGTCTCGACGCCTTATCTGAGACGGGACTGCCCGGTCGATCCGAGGCTTAACTTCGAGAACAGGAACCGTCTCATGGCTGCTTCCACGGAAACCGCGATCCTGGCGGGCGGATGTTTCTGGGGCGTACAGGACCTGCTGCGCCGCTATCCCGGCGTGATCGCCACGCGCGTCGGCTATTCAGGCGGCGAGGTGGCCAACGCCACCTACCGCAACCACGGCAACCATGCCGAGGCGATCGAGATCGTCTTCGATCCGGCGACGATCAGCTTCCGCCAGTTGTTGGAGTTCTTCTTCCAGATCCACGATCCGTCGACCCTGAACCGGCAGGGCAACGACCTGGGCGCCAGCTATCGCTCGGCGATCTTCTATACCAGTGACGAGCAGAAGCGGGTCGCGCTGGACACCATCGCCGATGTCGACGCCTCGGGCCTTTGGCCGGACAAGGTGGTGACGGAAGTCAACGCCGCCGGTCCCTTCTGGGACGCCGAACCGGAACACCAGGACTACCTGGAGCGCATTCCGAACGGCTATACCTGCCACTTCATCCGCCCGGGCTGGAAATTGCCCGTGCGCGCCGAGGCGCGCTAGCCGGCGGCCAGCGCGCCTCGCGGACGTCGGCAGACCCTATTTGGGCTTACGGAACTTCAGGACGAACTTGTCGGTGTGCCCCTGCACCGAGCCTTCGCGCACGGGCAGGTCGCCGGCGTCGGTCGGGTTCTTGAGGACGTCGGACTCGGCTTCCAGCTTGAAGCCGGCGGCCAGAATCTCGCGCTTGGCGGTGGCGACCTCGATCCGATGCAAGGTCGAGGTGACGTCCGCCGCCGATCCCGCCTTGGCGTTGTGATCCTCGACGAAGAACACGCCGCCGGGCTTCAGGGCCGCGAACACCGCCTTGTTGAACGCCGCGATGTCAGCGGTCGGGCCGTTGTGGAGGTCGTGATAGTTCTCGGACGTCCAGACCACGTCCAGCGGCTCGGGCGCGGCGAACTTGGTCATGTCGACCGAGATCACCGAGACATTGGAATTGGCGGCCGCGACGGCGTTGATCGTGTCCAGGCCGCCCGGACGGGCCGCCGCGGTCAGGGTGGTGACCGCATAGACCTTGCCCTTGGCGCCGACCGTCGCGGCGAAGATGCGGGTGTAGTAGCCGCCGCCCGGCAGCAGATCGGCGACCTTGTCGCCTGGCTTGATCCCGGCGATGGCCACGACCTCGGCCGGCTTGCGATTGACGTCGCGGGCGCGGTCGGCGTCCGGACGCGCGGGGTTGGCGACGGCGGCCGTCACGGCGGCCGAAATCTTGCCAGATTGGCCTTGGGCCGCCGACGCGGCGGACCCCATCGCGGCGACGGCAAGGGCGGCGATCAGGACGGGGTGGGCGCGGCGCATGCTGGATCCTTCCGGGTGACAGCGTTCTTCGAACGCGCGCCACCCTTCACAGCTTTTCAGATCGTGGCAAGGTCCGGCGCAGCGAC
>Ga0307515_10024626_pt1 | contig 10475 bp, 11 predicted proteins | sample 17_EM_MG_FD_194513 | JGI IMG/M metagenome (GOLD analysis project Ga0307515, IMG submission 194513) | Populus trichocarpa ectomycorrhiza microbial communities from riparian zone in the Pacific Northwest, United States - 17_EM | ecosystem: Host-associated > Plants > Roots > Unclassified | place...
AACTTTTCAACGTAAATTTGGGGGCGGAGGCTGGCAGGCTGCGCATCTCGAAACGAGACGCTCTCTCGTCGAGAACTCATTACGACCTTGGGGCACGGCCCTGATCTGGCGAATTGAGGTGTTGCCAGGATCCCTTGGCGAACTCTGCCCCGCGCACAGATGTTCTTCTTCCAGCCAGCAACCCAGGCATTAGGGAGAAGCTACGCATTGCCAAACCAAATCATAATTTTTGCTGTCTGCGCGCTCCGGTAAACCCACTCGAGGATCTCCTTTGCATCCGAGTAACAAAAGGGGAAGGGAAGGACGCAGATATGTCAGTTGAAGAAATCGATACTCTCATCGTCGGGGCAGGTCAGGCCGGCGTCGCCATGAGCGAACATTTGAGCGAGTGTGGTGTGCCGCACCTCGTCCTTGAACGCGGACGGGTCGCCGAACGGTGGCGGTCCGAGCGATGGGACTCTCTGGTCGCTAACGGCCCCGCCTGGCACGACCGCTTTCCCTCCTTGGAATTTTCGAGTGTCGGTCCCGACGGCTTCGCTCCGAAGGAACGGGTGGCGGATTACTTTGTCGAATACGCCAAACACATTGCCGCTCCCATCCGTTGCGGAGTGGAAGTGACGCGTGTCGAGCGCAACGCAGGTCAACCCGGTTTCACGGTTGAAACGTCGCAGGGCAGGATTTGGGCTCGCAATGTCGTCGCGGCCACAGGACCCTTTCAGGTTCCCATCATTCCAAAAATGATTCCGGAAGATTCCGGTGTTCTTCAAATCCACTCAAGCGCGTATCTCAACCCTCAGCAGCTTCCAGCAGGCGCTGTGCTGGTTATCGGTGCCGGGTCCTCCGGCGTGCAGATCGCTGAGGAGTTGATGCGCGCAGGCCGAAAGGTTTTCCTGTCTGTCGGCCCTCATGAACGGCCGCCTCGTGCCTACCGCGGCCGTGACTTCTGCTGGTGGCTGGGAGTTCTCGGCAAGTGGGATATGGAAACGCCTGGTCCAAGCACTGAACACGTCACCATCGCGGTCAGCGGTGCGCGCGGAGGCCACACCATCGATTTCCGGCGACTTGCCGGCCAGGGAACGACCCTGGTCGGTGTCACGCAAACATACGAGAACGGGATCGCCACCTTCGCTGATGACCTTGCTGGAAACCTCGCGAAAGGTGACGCAAGCTACCTGGCTCTGCTTGACGAAGCCGACGACTACGCAGCGCGGAACGGTCTCGATCTCCCGGAAGAGCTCGAGGCCCGTACCGCAGCGCCGGAACCTGAATGTGTCGCGAAACCTCTCCGGGACCTCAACCTCGTCGAAGCAGGCGTCAACTCCGTGATTTGGGCAACTGGTTTTTCCGCAGACTATAGCTGGCTGAAGATAGATGCATTCGATGATCGCGGACGTCCGCTGCATCAGCGCGGTGTGTCGCCCGAGCCGGGTATCTATTTCCTTGGATTGCCGTGGCAGTCGCGAAGGGGGTCAAGCTTTATATGGGGCGTCTGGCACGATGCCAAACACGTTGCAGATCGGATTTCGACCCAGCGGAAATATCTCGAATACCACGAGGCCAACGTTGAATCATCGAAGGACGTCTCTCGTCCGCTTTTCGCGCAGAGCGTCTAGGCGTGCTCGCAACTCGCCCCATAAAAACGTAAGCATGGAGAATGGATATGGCGCACAAGCGCATTCGCAAGTTCAACACCAAAGACACTTATCCGGAGCAGAACCTGGATAACGACCTCTGCCAGGCAGTGGTTGCTCGCGGAACGATGATCTTCTTGCGCGGTCAGTGCCCGCAGGATCTCGATACGGCAAAAAATCTGGATAGCCACGATCCGACCGAGCAGACCCGCAAGGTGATGCAAAACATCAAGCAGCTCATCGAGGAAAGCGGCGGCAAGATGGAGCATCTGACGAAAGTTGTCGTATATCTCACCGACGTGCGCCATCGCGAAGCCGTCTATCGTACCATGGGTGAGTACATCAAGGGCATCCACCCTGTTTCCACCGGCATCGTGGTTTCAGCCCTTGCGCGTCCCGATTGGCTGGTCGAGATCGACGCGACCGCCGTCATTCCGGATTGACGCCGATGACCTTCTCGATTGTTGCCAGATGCGAGAAGACGGGGATGTTCGGCGTTGCCGTATCTTCGTCTTCCCCAGCGGTTGCGGCACGCTGCGCCTTTGCCGCGGCCGGCGCCGGCGCGGTCGCCAGCCAGAATGTAACCGACCCAAGGCTCGGCATACGGGCTCTCGAACTTCTTGCGCGCGGTGTCAGCGCGCAAGAAGTTATAGCGGTACTGAGGCGAACGAGCGCTCACATCGAGTATCGCCAAGTGCTCGCTGTCGACAGATCCGGAATGAGCGCGATCCATTCAGGTCCGAAAGCACTTGGCATCTGGGCCGAAGCGCGATCGGAAAACGTTGCCTGTGGTGGCAATCTGCTTGCGCGTGAGAATGTTCCGCAAGCGATGGTGGACGCGTTTTCTGCTTCGAGCGGTCACCTCGGCGATCGCTTGCTGATCGCGCTTCAAGCTGCCTTGAAAGCAGGTGGTGAAGCTGGGCCCGTAAGGTCGGCGGGAATGAAGCTCGCCCGGGAGGTTGATTGGCCAGTCGCCGATCTGCGTTGCGACTGGAGCGAAGGCTGCCCGATCGACGACCTTTCCAAGATCTGGACAATCTACAAGCCTCAACTTGGTGATTACGTGACACGAGCGCTCGATCCATTGAGAGCACCAAGTTACGGCGTGCCTGGCGACGAATGATCCCCGTGGCCAGGAAGACGCGGCGCATCGCCTGATGCGCAACGCGGCTCTGCGCCGCGATGCTCTCGGCGATCATCGGAAAAGCTGAAGTAAAGCAACGGTTAATCTTTCTTTTCCGACTTAAGGTCCGGGCCTTATCCTTCAGCAATGAACTACGGCGTCCCGAGAAGAGAGACTTGGGGAACCTCAACGCAGAACAGCCGGCCCACCCTGAAAGAATGAGGAGCCGGCCTTTAGGGCGGAAATAAACAAGCCTTTCAAGGAGGCAGAATCTATCCCGATAAAGTCGGGCATCAAACCGGACTGCCGGCACGAGACATGGCCGGCGCGCTCGTTCCAACTAAAATCCGAAGGGGAACTTCATGAACGCGCAAATACCTGACACAACTTCTACCGACGCCGGAGTCAGCTCGGCAGAAGCGCTCAAGATCGAAACGAGAAGTATCGACTACATTCCGGACTCCGAGCGCCGGGGATCGGCGAAGGATCTCTTCTCTCTTTGGTTTGGCGCAAACGCAATGGCGATCACGCTCGTGACCGGCGGTATTGCTTCAACAACCGGGCTCGGATTGTTCTGGAGCGCGATGGCGATCCTGGTCGGCACGCTCATCGGCGTTGTTTTCATGGCATACCACTCCGCCCAAGGACCAAGCCTTGGCCTGCCGCAGATGATCCAAAGCCGCGCACAGTTCGGCTTTTACGGGGCAAACTTTCCGCTCCTGATCGTCGTTGCGATGTATCTGGGTTTTTATGCCGGCGGTTGCGTGATCGGAGCGCAAGCGTTGCAGATCCTGCTCGGCCTCTCGAAAACGGCCAGCGTGTCGATCGTGACCGTGCTGGCTATCCTGCTGGCCATCTTCGGCTACAAGATGATGCATGTGGTGGCACGTATTCTCGTGCCAATCTATATCATCGTCTTCGGCTTTCTAACCTATGCGCTGGTTGGGGGATGGCCGTCCTTCCCCACGAGCGCGGCGGTGCCCACGGCCGCTTTCCAGATGACTGCGTTCATGATGGTTCTGTCGATCGTCGCGGCCTACTATATCTCCTACGGCCCGTATGTGGCGGACTATTCGCGCTATCTTCCACGTTCGACAAAGACCAGCCACGCATTCTGGTATACCTATGCCGGCGCCGCCGCGAGCGCCCTCTGGATCATGACACTGGGTGCAGGCGTTCAGGCCGCGTTCGCAAATGTCAGCGCCATAGAAGCGACCGCGAATGTTGCAAACACGCTCGGCGCACCGTTTCAGATGATCACGTTGCTGGTCCTTGTGATCGGCGTTATCAACATCAACTCGCTCAATATCTACGGCTCGTTGATGTCGACGCTCACAATCACGACGACTGTCTTTCGCACCTCCTCGCCATCTCAGACGACGCGAAACAGCTTGATCGTCGTCCTTGGAGTCATTGGCGGAGGAATTGCGGCAGTTGCGTCGACCGACTTCGTTCTGGCCTATGAAAACTTCATCTTCTTCCTGATCACATTCCTCATCCCTTGGTCCGCCATTAATCTTGTTGACTACTACTGCATCAGGCGTGGTCGGTACGATGCCGAGAGCCTGTTTAGACCCGACAGCCGGTACGGCGGTGTAAACAAGATCGGCATGATATCCTATTTGATCGGCTGCGTTTGCCAGGTGCCGTTTATCAATCAGTTGTTCTATACGGGTTCGATTGCGGGAGAACTTGGGTATGACGTTGCATGGATCGTCGGCCTCGTCGTCCCTGCTGCAATTTACTACGCGTTGGCGAAGAAACTCGTCAAAGACTGAGTTGGTCAAGCGGCATTCGTGGTTTTGGAAGGCGGGAAGTCTCCCGCCTTCCTTGTCTTATGGCAATCCACAGGCGGTCGGCGGGCGCCTATCATTGCAAGAGCGCCGTTGAAATCGAGCGCGCCTCGAACCGACCCGATAGATAGAGGATCAGCTCCTCTACCCGTGTGTGAGCCTCGTAGCGTTGGAATTCGGCCAATGACGAGAATGACTCAGCTGCGCGCCGCAAAAGTACGGCGCGGACTCGCGATTGCGGACTGAAAGAATGGGTCGTCATTACCCGGGAGAAGAAATCGATACCGAGATCAGTGGGTTGAGAGATTCTGTGTCAGGCGTTTGAGCATCGCTCGGCATTGCTCGAACTGGTCGAGTTCCAAGAATTCGTCGGCGCGGTGTCCCTGGTCCATCGAGCCAGGACCGCAGACGAGAACGGGGGAACGGAGCGCCTGCGAGAAGAGGCCACCTTCGGTACCAAAGGCCACTTTCACTCGCTTTTCGGACGCGCCCGCTTGCACCAACTGCTTCAGGCCGGCAGGGCTCGTCTCTTTCAGGCCTGGATACTCATTTACAACGTCTAGAGAGATACCGGACGAAGGGAAGCGCTGCCGCGTCTGCCTCGTCAGTTCCTCGGCACGATGAAAAAGCCGGTCAAAAAGCTGCTTCGGATCGTCCTCGGCAATGTTACGAATCTCAAAATCCAGAACACAGCTCTCAGGTACGATGTTAAGAGCAGTTCCACCCGAAATCACGCCAGCGTGAATTGTGGAATATGGAATATCGTAATCCGGATCCCTCAATCCGGTTTCCGCAACCTCAGCCTGAAGTGATCTCACTTCCGAGAGGAAATCGGCGGCAAGGTGAATGGCATTCATTCCCTTGGGAGCAAGAGCCGAATGCGCAGCAACTCCGCAGCAATGAGCGCGCACCGCGACCTTTCCTTTGTGGCCAGTTGCGATGTTCATGCTGGTAGGTTCGCCGACCAGAATCACGTCCGGCTTAAGGGCTGCGCTTTCGAGGAATTCCAGCATTGGCCGCACCCCGACGCAGCCGATTTCTTCATCGTAGGAAAGCGCCAGATAAAGAGGTCGGACAAGCCGATCCGCCGCCACATGCAGCATCGCTTCCATGGCGCAAGCGACAAAGCCTTTCATGTCAGCAGTACCGCGGCCGAGCAGATATCGATCGCGACGAGTCAATCTGAACGGGTCGGTGCTCCAGGCTTGCCCGATCACCGGCACAACATCTGTGTGCCCGGAAAGGACGACCCCGCCCTCTGCATCGGGTCCAACTCGCGCGAAGAGAGACGAGCGATCTCCGCGCGGATCAGTGAAAAGCTTAAAGGATATCCCGGCAGCCGAGAGCTGAGAGGCGACGTAATCAATCAATTCCCTGTTCCCGTCGGCAGACACCGTCGGGAACGACACCAATCTCTCCAGGATGGAAAAGGCATTGGAATTTCCTGCCATCATCGTCTCTCTAGAGCAATTCCAGGACAAGTGCGAAGCGGTTTTCCCGTGCAAAGCGCGAAGCGCCTTTTGCCGGGAATTGCGTAAAAACAAAGGCTAGAGCGGTGCCGCGTTTCCGTAAAAAGCTGAACCGCTCCAACGCATGTCAGAGGGACAGCTCGATCTCGTCCGAACCCTGAACGATGGCCTCGTCGCCATTGACCTCTTCCATGACGACGCGGCGCCGCCGATTGATCACCAGGCGGACCGCATCGGCTCTCGCATAATGTCCGGCCGGATCAGTGGCGGCCTTTGCCATGATGATTTCGGTCGGGTCGAGATCAGCATAGAGGATGCCTTCCTGATCCTCGGGCAGGGGGTCGCACAATGGCCGGCCATCCGGTCCATAGATCATCGTAAATCCACCACCTGGCTTGCTTCCCCTTGGATTGAGGACATGGGCTTTTGCAGGCGTGTCGCACATCAGATCGATCATTTCCTGGGAAACGACGGCAGCAGGCGCCAGCACGAAGCAGCCACCCTCGACCGCATAGATCTGGCTTGCCGCATTGTTCACCTCAGGACCGAGCGCGTAGGCTACGTCGCGGCCGACGCAAAGAGCAGGCCAACCCGCCACATGGATCTCCTCGTGCTGTGCATACATCGCCATTTTCATGAGCGGTTGCACATGCTCCCAGCAGTTGAGGGCTCCCAACCGGCCAAAGGGCGCGTCGATCACACGCAGGTCAGATCCATCACCTTCCCCGAAGATCGTCCGCTCAACGTGAGTGGGCTTCAGTTTGCGCCGGGTGAGCAGGATTTCGCCTTCGGGCGAGATGATGACTTGAGCCATGTAACGGCTGCCGCCGTCTCGCTCGGAAAAGCCCATCACAACCGTGGTCTTTGCCTTGGCCGCGATGGATTGGAGGCGCCGCATCTCCGGGGAGGCAACTTCCATGCTGTTTGCGTGATAGCGTGGAAAATAAGCAAGGCTTTCGGCGGGCGTTCCCAGCCAGATGAAATAAGGGAAGCCCGGAAGCCAGGTTTCTGGGAAGGCGACGAGTTCGGCGCCGTTTTGCGCTGCCTCGACGATATATTTTTCCGCCTTGTCGATCGAGCCGTTCAGGTCAAGGAAGATCGGAGCGGCCTGAACCGCGGCTGCTTTTATTTTTCTCATCAACTCATCTCCTCGGTTTTTTCAAAGTTCGTCGCATGTGCGGAATTACCCAATGGAACCACGGCGCGCTGAATAGGCAAGACACTGGCGATTGCCGGCAACAGGGCAACTGCGTACCGCTCCTGTAGTATCAGACAGCTCATATGGTGGTGGAATTTGCGGAAACGTTGAAGTCCCGGGAGCTGTGCCGGATAGCAGAAGAGCAGTCGCCAAATGGAAACCTTGGCGCTCTCTGATCCCATGCATACAGCCGATATGCGGCTTTTAGGCATCTGAGGCTGCTCAAATTCCTGTTCGACATCGTGAACCCCTCATAATTATTTGAATCGGTATCTCATGTCGTCGCATCGAGAAAAAATACATTTTCCAAACGCAGTGCTTTGGAAAATCTGAACGGAGGGCGCCTGAGTCCGAGCCTGGAGCGTGAACTGATCGGAGTGAGCTTGGTTTTTCCCTCGCGATCTCGTCGTGCGCGACATGGCGTCGCTGCAGGACAGTTCCAAGGATCCGCAAATTCCAACGGTGACGGGCCAGTGAAGCAGCGCATTCGGTCATATGAATGATGACGAAGGACCTGCCGTCCGGTGCAATCACCAGATCATGCTTGTGATGGAGAATTTGGAGGCCTCTCGACGATCTGACGGACGATGAGATCACCACGCGCTCTTTTCAGGGCCTTCGTTCAACCGGAAAAATGGCCAAACTGACCTGATGTCGAAAAGCGAGCGGAGCGCTTTCATGGAAGGCCGAAATTGGATTTCGCCTTTCAGTCGGCTTTGCCATTTTGACGTTGCGCGTCTACCAACTCGGTGCGACCGACGCGGAGGGTGTGAGGGATATGTGTTGCCGCAATTGCGCGTGTCACGGACTCCCAGTCGGCACGACTATCGAACGGCAGCATATGATCATCGGTCGCGCCGCCGGATTTTTCCATAAAAGTACTCAAGAGTACGTTATTTATAAAACTATTAAGATTTTCGGCCTAGAAAGATGACATTCCGTCATCGAAAGTTCTATCCATGGTCAGTGCAATTTCAAGTTCTGCATCCGCTATTTTGAGTTCAACCTCGTCCTCTTCGTCCAACTCGGCGGATGAGCTTGCTTCACTTGAAGCGCAGCTTGCCGAAAAGCAGGCCGCTTTAGCTGAATCCGATGACGACGAGGAAAAAGCAACGATCAAACAATCGATCGCTACCCTCGAAGCCAAGATCGCCAAGATCAATACGACCGAGAGCAGCGCTCAAACGGCCGGAACAAAGACGCAGGAGGCTCCGCTGGAACATTCCGGCGAGAGTGAGCGGATTGGCAGCAAGAATTTTGACGAGAACAGCGAGTTTGGCGATCGAATTGCTTACGTGTGATTGATTGGGACGGAGCGGCCAAGCTCCCCTCCCACACGACTATTTACGATCATTTCTTGCGAAACCTGCTAAAATCGCCTTTGGAGCGCTGATTTAACACATTGCGTGTTTACAGTTTTTGCGCTGCATTTGCTTGATTGCCTTCTGGTGCGGTTGACGATCGTAGGGAGTTTCACGATGGCAAAGCCGGTGCTGTCCCGTTGATTTCGGCTACTCATATCGTCACCTCGAAGGCGGCTCTCGACAATTCGGATAAAATCTCGGCGCGATCGCCGCGGATGATCACGATCTCCTCCAGACGGATACCGAACTTGCCGCCGAGATAGATTCCCGGTTCGATCGAGAAGACATGGCCGTCCTCAAGGATCGTTTCGGCGGTCGAGGTGATATAGGGAGGCTCGTGAATGTCGATCCCCATGCCGTGGCCCGTGCGGTGCAGAAAAAACGCGCCGTAGCCCGCCTCGGTGATGATATCGCGGGCCGCCTTGTCGACGTCCTTTGCGCGCGCGCCCGGTTTGGCGGCTGCGACGGCAGCGGCAACAGCCCGCTCGAGCACCGCATGGACCTTGCGAAACTCAGCGCTCGGCTCGCCGCAGAACGCGACGCGGGTCATGTCGCTGGGATAGCCTTCGCTTCGGCCGCCAATGTCGATTAGTACAGCCTCATTGGCGATCAGTTGTCGCTCGCCCGTATGATGGTGCGGGAAGGCACCATTCTCGCCGAAGCAGACGCTGGTAAATTCCGGCTTCGCGCCATTGGCCTTGTAGTAATCGCGGGCGACGCCTGCGACCTCGAGCTCGGATATACCGGGTTTCAGGCAAGCAAAGGCGGCACGCATCGCGCCGTCGTTGATCAGGGCGTTGGTTTTGAGGATCTTGTATTCGCCCTCATCCTTGCGGGCTCGGAGATAACCAACGGTGTCGTAGAGGAAAGATCGCCGGGCGCTCGGCAAGGCATCAAGCACGAGCAGCGCGAAATCGGCGCGCATCGTCTCGTCAAGCGCAACCTTCAGACCTGGCTTGTCTGCGCCGGTCGCTTCCAGCAAGGCGGCAAGGGCGCCATCGGGGCCGTCGCCATCCGACCACGGGAAGAACGGCAGGTTGGTGTGCTGGCGAGCGCTGTCGACATTCAAGGCCGGGATCAGAAAACCGGCGAAATCCTTGGAGACCATCAGCATCACCGGACGCTCGTCACCATGCGGCGAAAGGCCGGCGAGCCAGACCATTGAAGAGGAAGGACCGATGACCACCAGCTCGGTTCCGGTCTCGGTCATTCGGTCGCGCAGGCGCGCCATCCGCGTCGTAAACATTGTCAGTTCCTGAATGTGAGAACAGAGGCGGAAGGCCACCCGCGATGCTGGCGGCCTTCCGGGAGATCCGGTTATTTCTTCGTCACAAGGCGATAGAAGACGAAGTCGGAGGTTGCGCCGTTGACGTAACCCGACACGTTCTTGGCAAGCGCCACCTGCGTTGCAGCCTGGAACATGACGATGATCGGCGATTTCTCCTGCACCTTCCTCTGCAAGTCGACATACATTTCGTTGCGCTTGGTCGGGTCGGCTTCCGCGCGGGCCGCCAGGGTTTCCTTGTTCAACGCGTCGGGTACTGCCCAGCCGTTACGCCATGTGGTCGTGGACTGGTAGTTGCCGTCCGAATTATCGGCATTGTAGGCGAAAGCCTTGGCATTGGAATCCGGATCCATGAAGTCCGGCCCCCAGTAGAGCAGCATCGCTTCATGCGTGCGGGCGCGATACTTGGTGATGACCTGGCTACCCGTGCCCGGAATGATCTTGAAGTTGATGCCGGCCTCGGCAAAACCCGCCTGCAGCGACTGGGCCATATCCGTGAAGGGGGTTGAATTGATCACGTCGAGCGTGACATCCATCGGCGTCTTTACACCCGCGTCGGCGAGGATCTTCTTCGCCTTGGCCGGATCATAGCTGTATGGGGTGTCGTCGAGT
>Ga0307515_10024627_pt1 | contig 10475 bp, 16 predicted proteins | sample 17_EM_MG_FD_194513 | JGI IMG/M metagenome (GOLD analysis project Ga0307515, IMG submission 194513) | Populus trichocarpa ectomycorrhiza microbial communities from riparian zone in the Pacific Northwest, United States - 17_EM | ecosystem: Host-associated > Plants > Roots > Unclassified | place...
ATTCGGGAGCTTGGTGACCCACGTAGATGATGCGGCAAAGCATTGGGTAGAGATTGACAACGCGGGTAGCTTGGTGCCTCAGTGGGAGGCTTTCGAGCTATTTGAATGATGATAAAGTCTCATTGTCCACATATTGTACTTCTACCATGGTTTCCTTCTAGGTTACTACGCAAAGTCTCCTTCAAGCCGTAAATCGTAGATCGTGATCCGGCCAAAGAAGTCAGAGCTCTCTTCGAATGCTAGCTTGAGCCTTTCGACCCCACTGTCCAAGGAGTTTGGCGAGTCTGGTGTCAAGCCGAAGTTCTGAGGCCGGTTGTTATCTTCGGGAAATATTTTGGCAACAACCTCCCATTCACCAGATGTAGGCGACGGGACCTGGATCAAACAACGAGTTCCAACAAAACCACCCTGGAAGGTGATCGAAAGGTGCTTTGGTATCACGGGGCGAGGGAACACCATTTGTATCGTCTGTGGTAGACCCTAGAGCACAGAGGGAGAATGGAATGTCGTGAGTGATGGTGCCAATGTGAAGGGATGGGAGTGATCAACTTGTTGAGATGTCCAGCATGTTTCGGGGTTACCGTCGGTAAGATATTTCTTGCCGACGGATTTGTTTAGCGTCGAACTAACTCTGCAGAAATCCGTTCAGAAAATGCGGCTTTTCCTCTTCGTTCAAGCTGGAGCTCACTTGATCTGGGTATCTGAGGTTATCAGGTTCTGCATTCCACAGGTAACAATTTGTGCTCGGCGGTTGCTCTGATCGTGTGACTTAACGGGAAGTTGGACCCGCCGCGATGCCGTGGGTGTCTGGTCCGGTGCCCCTGGTTTCCCCCATCGGGCGTTTGGTGGGATACCAATCACCTGCACCGATATCCAGATCTCAACAGCCGACGAGGTTTTTTTGCGTCGTCCCCTTATCAAAATTGGGAGCATCATCGACCATCTGATCACCCCAGGTAGAACAAAGCGTTGGTTTGAAACTTCGAGGATCGGATTGTTGAACGCCTTCTTCTTATCATCAGGAACCACCCACCCAACCAACCGCACGGAACGATGGTTCCAGCTTGGCTCCAACGTGCTCAATCATCCGACTACCTTGGCGAGGTTCTGAACGTGCTCGACGTCCGAGAGCATCTCCGAGCGGAAGGCCGGAGTGCCTCCAAACCATGCGACCCGGAATACTACCATCCCCCCCACGAGTCGCAACCATCGCAGGCGGACAAGTTCCTCACCGACTTTTATTCCGTGTCTGTTGGGGGGAGCCCAGCTCACCGGATTTCCAATCGCTATGCGAATATCGAACCCTACGATCGGACTCGGCTCGACCCTGGTGGCCGTTACCTGAACGCCAACTGGGTTCGGGAGCTTCATGGGAAGAAGTGGTGGATTGCGACACAGGCACCGTTGCTCAATACCGCATACACGTTCCTGAGCGTTCTTCTCGAACCGGTTTCACCACCTGGCCTTCCGACGAGCAGGGTTCGCACAATCGTGCAGCTCACAAAGGACGTTGAAGGAGGGCGGAGGAAGGCACACCCGTATTTCCCCCAGACGATCGGCTGTTCGACGGTAGTTCGCGAAGCTCAAGGACAGGGCGTCTCCAGAAAGTCATTCGAAGTAACATTGGTCGCAAAGGAGGTCATCGAGGACGCTCATTGCACGCAGAGCACCGTGACCATCACGCCGCAATTTCAGGATGTAACTCAAGGACGGCCTGTTCTATTCAACCACCTGCTATACACGGCGTGGCCTGACCACGGTGTGCCCGAGCCCAGTGATCATCAGGCCCTGATGAACTTCATTCTACAAGTGGACAAGATCAACAGGATTCAGACATCGCGAGCAGATGACCCAGATCCACCGGTCATGGTGAACTGTTCGGCCGGCATCGGACGCACAGGGGCATTCATAACGCTCTCTTCCTTGCTGCGATCGTACGCTTGTCTCCCACCATCGATCTCTGCCCAACCGCCGCCACCATTGCCCCCATCGCCCCTCGGTCCGCTTCCACCCGAGGTTTCGGAGGACCTCATCGCGCAGGAGATTGATTCTTGCCGCGAACAACGGCCGGGGATGGTTCAGACCGACGCTCAGGTGGTGTTCTTATATCAGGTCCTAAATATGGTGCTATCTTCCAGTTTGTAGTGATGTACAGTCGAAAATTTTCAAACCCATGATTATTGAGAGCCATATCCCCCAGCCGGAGGGCGGAGGGCCATCGGAGGGCCATCGGAGGGCCACGTATTGGGCTTTGTGCCTATTTCTGTTCTTTATTCCTGTTTTTCAGCAGTCCCGGAGCTTTCTTTAACCTAAGTCCATTTGATGATGAGATCGATGCTCGGAATCTTTGAGCACTTGTGGAATTTCTCTTGTGATTCTCGTTCGCGTGCTTTTTCTTCGCGAGATAGACGTCGGCACAATCGCTTGCACTTCCGTGAGAACAGTTTTCTGTGACAGAGATCAGGTTGCTGCGCGCGTATCCCTGCAGCCAGCCGGGGAACGTACTCATGCCGATGAACGCGATCAGTTTCGAGATTATACAAGCACCGACCTTCATTACCCTCCTCCGCTCTTTGCCCTCCCCTTCTAATTCTACATAGCACTGGATACCTTTTTTTCCTCTTCTTTTTCCCGGCTCTTTCGCTCTCCCTGACACCGGTACATGGATGCACCCGCGCTCACTGCAAATACAACATCGCTCTCCGTCCATCAACCCAGCATTTCACCCTCTCCTTTACCCACCCCGGAGTTGACCCCCTCCGCTACCGAATACGAGCGCAGTTCGACCGAGACTTCCATTTTCTCAATCTACTCAATGTACGGAGAAGGGGAAGGCAGCTGGACTATTCCTACCCCAACCGTCGATCGCCAAATCCCTCATCCTCAGCTCGACCAGCAGGGACGGGGACCTTACATACGAGCCAGCAAGCTCACTCTCGAAGACAGCGGCTATTCAGAATCCACCCATGACCCTCGTTTCAGCAAGCATTCACTCCGAATGGAACCAAACAGGCACTCCAACACCACCGCTTTCCTCGCATACACAGATGACGACCCCCGTACAAGTTATTATTCTACTAATCAAAAAGTCTCTCCCCCCCGTTCTAAATCCCAGCGAAACACCACCGTACTCTCACCTACCACGCTTCCCACCGGAGTTGAGCCGCCAAGTCGGACAAACTCAACCGGTTCCTCCTCCGATCCGGTTTTTCTCTCACCCACAACGCCCGATCCTTCTTCCTCCAAGCCGATTTCACGAGTTAGCTCTCCACGAGTATCTGCGGTTCTGTCACCGCCGTCGTTACGGAGTTCTGCTGTACCACCGTCTCCGCAATTGTCACAGGTCGTCCTCACACCCCACGAGGGCGAGGAAGAGGATGCTTTCCACGTGCGGCGAACGTACGCTGAGCTGGAAGCGGTCGGTGTCAAGGAGGACGGCTATTCGGAAGGGGTAGAGAGAACTCGGGCCAGGATCGGTTCTAATCGCGAGAGCGAGATTCGTGCGTTGGAGGCATTGGGAGACATTACAGAAAAGAGACGGGATCTCACACCCCGGGAAATTGACACTCTTGCGAGTTTAGATCGGTCAGTCCGCGCCCATCTTACTGTTTACGCTCTCTCTGAATTGTTCTATAGTTATGGCTTCTTCACTTTACCCTCTCATGACCGTTCACTTTTACTCTCCTCTGCTCCGCTGTCAAAGCGCTTATCGCGGGTATCTGCGACGACAAATTCTTCTCCGACTGCACCTCCGCTCAAGCAACGGATCCCTCCCCCTTCCTCGGAGAAGGAAGTTCAGAGAGCTCTGAAATGGGCCCGAATGTTAGAGCCTACCGCCCGGGACTCTGGTGGAAATGTTCTTCAGTGGGGAGTGAGGGCTGCCAAACGGCGCAAGTTCCGTGGACGCGTGTATAAGGGCATTCCTGACTGTTGGCGGAGCGCTGTTTGGGAGATGGTGATCAATGGGATGAGCAGGGCTGGTCAGGCTGAAGTAGAAAAGCTGTCACGGGAGTATGAGGATCACTTACAACAACCCTCTACTTATGACATCCAGATTGATCTTGATGTCCCAAGAACGATCAGTGGTCATGTAATGTTCCGGACCAGATATGGCCAGGGGTACGCAACGGTGTGCTTGCCCACTCAACGACTTTCTGATCCAGCTTTTAGGCAACGATCACTATTCAGTGTGCTGCACTCGTTCTCTTTGCAGTGTGATGATTGCGGATACTGCCAAGGCATGGGACCAATCGCTGCAACTCTGCTGTGTTACTTGGATCCTAAGAGGGTTTACCCCGCCTTTGTCCACATCCACAACTCGTACATGATGCATCCGATTTTCAAGCCCGGGTTTCCAGGATTGCTGGAGGCCATTTATATCCAAGAACGGATTACTGAGAAGATGATGCCCGGGGTTTATGGAGCATTCAAGCAGCAAATGATCTCTACCACGTCCTATGCGACTAAATGGTATATCACCCTATTCGCCAACTCTGTACCCTTTCATACCCAACTCCGATTATGGGACGCCTTTTTCCTGGAGGGGTCTGACCTTTTCATCGTGGTCGCGGTTGCGATAGTCTGGGTACATAAAGGCGAGTCCGACGATTTCGCTGGTCAGGTGGGACCCTTATCTAACAGAGGCTTGTACAGATTACATAACGTCGAGTTCTGCGACCTTTGAGACGATCTTGTCCTTGCTCTCCTCGTTCTTTGTCCCGGAAGACGATGACGTTCTCCTTGAATGGATCGAGAGGGTCATGAGTGACAAGAAGATGAGGGCCAGCATGCAGCGGTGGCGAGTAGACTGGCGCCAGTTGGTCATGACCGGTCAAGATAGCGAGGCACTGTTATAGTTTCGGACGCATTCAAGTCCGGGCTTCACTCATGTCAGCCGTCGATTTGCTTTGTCGAATGCTCTCTGTAATCCGCTTTGTTCCAGCCACGTCTCATCCATCTTTGCCGTATGTTCCAGACTTATCTTCCTATGGGCGGCTTTTTTGTCCCGCAATCTGCTTCTCCACCTCGCCCACATATCCCCTTTCGTCCATCGCATACCACGTAATTCAAGCACGAGCGTCCTAGATAACACAGTTTCTTCCCCTTTCTTACGACACAGGGGTTCTGTTTCATTGTACGCATCACAGATATTTAAGCCATTATAATTAGCAATATCGGGTCCGCGGGATCAAAGTGACCGTGTACGAGCGAAGCCTTTGGGACGGATTCGGGAGAAAGGCGGACTGTACCACGCACGGCATGGGGATGAAACGCGCTCCGCAGGGTGCGGGTGTCCTCCTTTGGAAATGACCTTGTCTGGATAAGGAAGGCCGGGATGATTGCCAAAGATGGGACATAGGGAAGGGCTGTATGCCGCGCGTATCACAGGCTGAGAGGCTGGTTGGCGAGGAGAGTACAAAAAGACGAACAAAAGACGATCCAGTTCATTCTCCGGCCCTCCCCAGACAAAGGAGAACCAGAATCCCTCCTCACACATATCCATCTCCATATCCCGACGGCGACGACGGACATAACCGCCGGATACACGTCCTAACCCAAAACCCGATAACCTACATCCGATATCTACCCTCATCCTACGTCCGTCCGAATGTCTCCATACAACTACGAGCCATCCACTCCCAGGATCGGGTTCTTCCCGACCGGACCTACGTCCCCAAACGCTTTCGCTGGGTTCCACCAGTCGGTCAACCCGATCAGTTCGATGTTGGGCAGGGTTCTCATGTCATCTTCGACGCAAAATATCCCGAGGGCGTCTAACTCGTGCGGAAACTTCACCTTGAAGCACGTTCGCAGGAAGAGGAATTAAACGTGTTCCTGCTGCGCGTTCACCGACATCCACACCTTCACCATACACCCATGTTTCCCCACGCACAACCACCGTGCACCATGCGTCATGCGTCATAGTACACCGTCCCACGATTCCCGTCCCCTTATCCTATGCATACACCCAGTTTTTGTTGTAATGTCCTGTCTTCATATTCCTGACCGTCGTAGAACCGTGTCTGTGATACGGTTGTGTACGTGTGTACATAGATAAAACTGTAGCGATTAGTACCGAACGATTGTCCGTAGGGCTGTAAATGTATATACGAATATCCGTGAAATGATAAGGGAACTGTCAGATCTCGTCTACGATGTTGGGTCTCCGAACAGCTGATCCGGAATCGCGGCGCCAGGGCTGTTTGGCTCGAAAACAGGACAACCGCCGTCTAATTTACGGTGGTCGAGAAGGACTGCGATCCTACCTATTCCAATGTTTCCACCCTTACGGGCAATCACTCAGCACCTCTCTTCCCTCAAATACACCTTGGGTGTCCGACGCTCACTATCACGATATTATGTACGAAGCACGTAGTGTTTGTACTTTACAGTTTTTACAGCTGTAGCTGATTCATTATCTAGGCCTAGGGGTTGAGGTTGAACATCTGTGCATCACGTGAACTTCACGTGCAACAGAACCGAACGGTTGAACTTGAACCCGCCATCCCAAGTTTGAGCTCAGCTGGGTCGATGTGGACGGCTCGAAGGTTTGCAACGCAAATCTCAGTTCTGGAACTATCCCGCCCGGATGTGTTTGTTATTTTACTTGGACTACTAAAACCGCATCGCCACACGGATTCGCTATGGTGACGGCCCATCGGTACAGACACGACCTCGGTCATTCGGTGTTGGGTCGTTACCACGACTAGACGTGTTCCGTTGTCAGAACGGCGGACGTTGTGACGACCGGATCGTACACACTATCGGTACAGTCCAACTACAGGACCCAATGTTTCCCACATCGGAAAGTCCGAAGAGATTCTGAAACAAAGGCGATGATCAGTCTTCTGTATGCGCCCATCGACGAGCGAAGCCAACTACGTACAGGCCATCAGGAGCATTAGATGCCGCCGCATTGAAACTGGTCATGGTTATGCGGCCTCGTGCGTTCCACGCTAGGTACTCACCACGGAAGGATACCTCAAGGCCTCACCGGGGGAAAAAAGACCGGCAGGGGACGCATTGAGGTGGGTTGACTTTTGAATGGCGTTGGCGAGTATGGAGTAATGACTGACTGAAAGGATCTTTTCACGGGTCATGTGGGCTGCGTGCACCGAAACTGATAATAGCAAACATCATACCTTTGGCATGCCTCAAAGGCCGTGCGAGATCAAGCAGAACGCGGGTTCCGGTATCGCAGATCCACCGGCCAGTTTACGTTCAGTGAAATGCTCATGGCTGTCGTCGAAATCGGAAAATAGCTCCCGCAGGACGGGATATGGAAGATCTCCGCCGGGGGGCTTGGGTTTACGGTGTGGTGGAATTCCTGCCACTTCCGTGACGCCGGCAATCTTATCAAGGAAGTCTGGATGCACGACAATAAGATCCGAGCCGGTGTCCCTTCTGACTAGTTCTGTGATCGTAGAGAATGTAGGATCCGCATTGCTATAAATTTTTCGTCAGCACCGCTGGCTTGGCGGAGCTGGCTGGAATTGGATATACATAAGCAGCGTGCATATTCCATGATGCCGCCAAGATGCAATACGGCCCAGATCACGACAATGGAATTTATGTGATTCGGACGGATCAAGACAACTGGAAAATATGGAGCGTTAGGAAGGGATAGACCTTGTCCATACCTGCCAAAAAAGAAACTTGCTTACGTCCCTTTCCCCTTGAACTGCTTCCGAGCTGGGTTGCACGATCGACCGTATAGAGAAAAAGAGGGGAGGACGGGAATACTAACCGGATTAACGTACCTGTATTCCACTTTGAGTGGACCGCATTCACGAGTTTCAGGGACTGGGACCTGAGCTGATTTACGGCTATCAATGGGGTATCTCGCCTGGCAAAAGGTAGAACTCCCGCGTCTGCGAAAGAAAGAGTCCAACCAGTTTGTTCGTCAACGAGGCAGGGGATACCGTATCAGACGTCTTTCACGGCTTCGAAAAGTACTTAAACGTCCGCCACAGCGTCACAGCGTTCAATGGGTCTTGCTGATGGACTGATTGCGGGTGTCCAGTGGAATGCTATATCGTTGGGATTATACTCCACCACGGAAATATGGCTTGTCCAGGGAGGTATAAAAGCTCTCCCTTTCGAAGGGGTAGAGTTACCATCCGCCTCCAACAAGAACTTGCTCCATCTCAGTGTACGTTTCACAATTCTCTACCGATCGCGAGTCAATATTGGCTAACGCTTAGGACATCTAGACCATTGTTCAGGGAATTAACCACGTTAAAGTACGCCCTCTCCCTTGAATCCACGATCCCGATCGTTCTCGAGATAATGTTGGTTAACGTTGACCGTAGATGTCCGATAAACCCATCAAAGCAATCATCGCTGAAATCATGAAGGGCAACACGTGGCAGAAGTTTGCGAACCCAACTGCGGCCCGCGGCAAAACCGCTTTCCCCAAGACGTCCGCCGAGCAGGAGAGATTCGGCATCCGCTTCGACTACGACACGGAAGTCACCCAGAAGGATGGGACGGAGTGCCACATGTTCAAGATGCAGCCCAACGCCGGAAAGATACCATCGTCTATCAAGGCTTGGAGGGACAAGAACGGCACTGACGCAGTCATGGCGACTGTTTTGGTTAAGAAAGGGGCGACCATAGAGGAGGTCAAGGCGGCTCTTGAGGCGGCCAGGGAGGAATTTAAGAGAGCCTAAGCGTCTTCGTCTCCTTTAACCCCAGTCTGTACGCTGTATTTGCCGTCTTCTTGAAGATCTTTGTGTGCTAGTATCTTGATGATAACCATTCGTTCGAGATCTCTTGGGAATGTAGCCAAAATTTGATATCAAAGGCAAACGTCTACCTTTCTGTCCTTTTGCGCAAAGTACCTCAGGTGATTTTGTTTCCTCAAACTGAGGTAAGAAAAGGGGGCTAACGACTGGGATGATGAAAAATGGACAGTCGTTCTCTTTTTTTACAAACACAATTCGGAAATTCAGCATTGCTCTGAGTGATACCACAGCTGGCAAACGGACCGTGCGTGTAATGAGATCTCAATTAAACCTCCAGTCCGTGGTTTGGTATGGACCCGGACGAGATAGAGGGCTTGCCACATTCTCTCGATCAATTCGTCAACATTCAGTCATTCTTTCGAAGAGATTAGGACGCTATGGGGAATTTTGTAGAGGTCAAGTTCCTTGATCGAGACGGCGTCGACCTGTGAGTTTGAGTTTTGTTACTCGGCGTTGTAGCCCATAAGCATGGGATTTAGTACGTGCCTTGCTTGGAACCTGAATGTAATAGGTTAGAAATCGCAAATGAGGTGCCTGTATGTGTGCTGCTCACGTAGAGTGCGGGTATGTACACTCGATTTCCTTCAACAACATCCACCAAGTCATCCGCGGTGGCGTTCGGTCGTCGAATAACGACATCGGCATTTGATATCCTATACTCGCTCAAAATCACCTTGATTTTATTGTGGCCGATATTGGCAAGAGGCACGGTGTTCGCGATGGCTATTCCTCCCTTGTCCATCTTCCGGACGATGATCGCTGGAGGTTTCTTCAATGTTCAATCGGATCCCAAAGCCTTTGAGTTCAGATTTGATTACTTTCTAGTCACCGAGGGGTTTGAGTACGTCCAGGATGATGAAGATTAGGTTGCACGCCCGGGCGACTTGTTTGGAAAGAGTAGTAAGTAATGCGGCAGTGGGAAAATGGAAAGAGACATGCCTGCGATGACCTGGCGACAGGCTCTACCCCTACCGTCATTTGCCCCTCCGATAATTCCATCTGCACAGCAATTAGACCTCGAGAAATAGGTAGAAAATCGCTGGCATACACAGATCTAGAATTTATGTCAGGGCGTGTCGGAAAAATCCCTGGGAAATTATTAGACAAGCGTGGGATTATAACACATTATAACGAATTATAATGGAATTATAACGTATTAAAACGGAATTATAAGCCAATTTTGATGATTATGAAGGAATTATAACAGATTGTAATCAAAATGTATCATCATAGTCAATTATAACTCACGTGCAGTTTTTCCGACATCGTCATGGACTTTCAAAGTTCCAGGTACCATTGTAAGGGTCGTGGATTCTATTTCGCTGACTTCTGAGTGGGTACCGGTGAGCCTGGTCATCAAGGTAGACTTTTGTTGGGTGAATACCCCTGTCGAATCCGAGCCGATTGTTACGCCCACTTTCCAACCGAAGGAAACCCGACGAATCTAACAAATACAACACCCGTACGAGCGACATCGAATCCGATGCCAGGGCCGTCTCCACCACCCCGGACTTTGGGTCGATCAACCCACGGCGAAGCTTGGCGAGTTTGGCCTTGAGCTGACCTAAGTGGTAGCTCGTCGCCTTTGTTCATTGACCACGGGAAATACTCGTACGGAACCGGCGAACGCTATCAAGCAGCGTGTCATTTGATAGCACCTGTAGCCATGCAAATTTCTTATCATGATTCGAGACAAACAACGTTGGATAGCAATCATCAAGTAAACCA
>Ga0307515_10024628_pt1 | contig 10474 bp, 1 predicted proteins | sample 17_EM_MG_FD_194513 | JGI IMG/M metagenome (GOLD analysis project Ga0307515, IMG submission 194513) | Populus trichocarpa ectomycorrhiza microbial communities from riparian zone in the Pacific Northwest, United States - 17_EM | ecosystem: Host-associated > Plants > Roots > Unclassified | place...
ATCTAGGTTCTTTAAAGGTCCTAGTTTATTTAGGTAATAGCTATAGAATTTTTAAAGCTTATGGGGACTGCTAATAAAGTTCTATATAGGGCACTAAGTAGGATTTAGGTTATAGCCTTTTTAATTAATATAGTACTTTAGCGTTTTCCTTACTAGTTTATAGACTAGTATTTCTTTAACTTCCTATTTATCGTCGCTATTAACTTAAATTAGTAGGGGAGGTTTGTTCTTTTATTTAGGTAATATTAGGTAACCGAGCCACCTCGCTTATATATATTGTTCCGCACAGCCGCGCCTGGCGTCAAGCCAGTCACTCGCTTACCTTTTATAGGTTTGTGTGGCTAAGTAGCGCGGAGCTTATCACCTCACAGGTAATAGGTTATTTACGGCTTTCTATAGCTTATTTAGTAAGAAAATAAGGTAAACCTTAATTAAATTTAGGAGTTTTACTTTATATAAGTTGCCTATTTTTTTAAGGACCTTATATAGTCCTGCTACTTAATAGTCTAGCCTATAGCTAAGCCGTTCCATCTTTAGTTTTTTATTATAACCTAAACTATATCACCTATCCTATGCGCCGTCAAGGTCCAATAGCGAATATGGCCCGTGCGCGAACACCAAAATTTCAAACAAACGTCTCTACTACAGAGTCTATAACTTCTTACCTAGATTATATCACTCTAATGGGTCGCAAATATGCAGGAATACCTTGATTGAATTAAAGGACCGTAGAGTCAAGTATAGATCAATTTTGAACTTTATTATCACGAGTTAGTGTTCGCGATTAATTAATTAAGTCTTTAGCTTTGTTTTGCTAAAACTACGTTAAATCTAGACGATTTGGTTGATTCGCTTCCTACTGGACCTTTCTTGACGGCGCATGGGATAGTAAAGTCGGGCTTGCGCCTATACTTATTTGCCTACTATTCTATTAATTTCTAGGCCTTTTTTGGATTTGTTTAGGCTACTATCTAGGCTTTTTCTAAGCGCTTAGCGTACTGCTAGGCTTCTTTATAAGATAGTTTCCTACATATAATCCGTGGTCCTTTTAGCCTATCCCAATTAAATCTTATTTAGGGTAAATACTCTATTTTTAGTTAAATAGGTATAAATCCTATAGAGTTATAGGGTAGGGTTACCTGGGCGTAGTCTATTAGGGGTAGTAGTTTACCCTAATTATTCTAAAAGTAGTTAATAAAGGGCCAAAGTCTCTAGTCTAAGTATTAATTTATAATCTTTGTCTAACTATCTATCTAGGGGTAATATACTATAAAAAGTTTTAGTTTAATCCCTAGGATCTAGGTAAACTTGTTCTAAAAGGCTAATATAAACTACGGCTTATAATCCGATATAATAGTATCTAGTAGTCTGTAAATTAGTAAATTTAGTAGATATATAGTTAGGCCGCCTCTTTAGTATTAATATTTTTGTAATAGGGAATTAAGAAAGGGCGTTTTCTAAACTAGTTAACTAGGATTATAACTATATTATAACTATTATGGATTATTAGTAGTTTATAAAAGTCTATAGAGATATACTGCTAGGGGCGCTTTAGTATTAGAAGTGGCTTTAATAGTTCTAGGGTTTTATCTCGTAGAATTATAAACCTATAGTAGTTATTACAGCTCTATATATAACGGTTAATATTTATAACTATTTTAGGCTAGTAGTAACGGTTACTAATAATTTTATAGGTCTTATTTTTCTTAGGGTAGACCATAAAGACCTAGGTATATACTTTAGCAATAAGCTAGATTTATAAGTTCTATTTTTTTATTACTACTAGTCGTTCCTAGTACTTAAGTAATCTATTTTTAAGGGACTAGGGGCTAATAACGTCTTTTAACTTTTTGTGGTATTCCTATAGAGAAAGGCCCATTCGGATTACTTATAGTAGTTTATTAATAAGGTTAAATTTTATAGGGTTAATAGGACATATTTTAGCGCTTAAAGATTTAGTACTTAGTTCTTCCTATATCTAAGGGTTAAGGTACACTAGACGAATGGACTCGCACCTTCTCGTGGTGTCCGGTGTCTAGTATCTTTACCTGTCGGAGTGGTGAACCGACTTGTATTAAGAAGCTAAGACGAGTTCGAGTGGACGATGACACGAGCGGCCACGCACAATAGGGGGAGAGAGAGGAAGGCAGTCTCTTATCTACCAATTAAATCGAATCTAACGCGTACACAGGGTCTATACGAACACAACTTAACCTTAATCCGAATACCTCAAACCTTAACGCTCAAGACTACAGCCGTTAACGACTTAGAGGAACGGCCGTTGCACTATAACTACTAGCCTACAATAAAGAAAAACCACGTTTTAGTGTTAAACACTATAGTTTTAGCGGCGCTAAGCTACTTACCCACAGCCCCTACCTTTATTAGATTTACTATCATTTTAATATAAATATACGCCACGGTATGTAAGAGGTAGAGGCCTTAACATTACTACTTAGGGGATATTTAATTGGGGTGGAGTTAGTATATAGTACGTGTGGCTTTAGATACACTATACAGCAGAAGTCCCCTTAAGGGGGTGGAATATAATAGAGAGAGTAATGGTTTCCTTTATTTGGTTAAGTTGTTATTTATAGGCAAGCTCTCTATATAATTCTACTATAATAAAAGACCCGGCATAGCGCTTAATGGCAGCTAAAACGGTATATAATTTTTTTTTAAAAAAAGGTTAAGGTACTCTAGTTATAGTAAGTCTGTCTAATAGGTTATCTTAAGATATAGGGGTGTCTCTAGTTTCGAGCAGTTCTTATAGCCGTTTAAAGTAGTGTTCTTTTATATAGCCCTTTAGTTATATAATTATAAATTTCTATTAAGTTCTGCTAACTAAGCTCTGCTATTTTCTACTAATGCCATAATAGTTATTAGTAACTTAGTACTTTACTAAGGAGCTATAAACTTTTAGGGGTTTATAAACTACTAGAATATAGCTACTAGTATATATTAAGCTGCCTAGGAAGGATTTATATATATAAAGCTATAGAGCTATAGCCTAGAGGCTGCATACGCAGTATTATATATAGTATAATATAATAGATAAAATAAAATAAAAGAAGGCCCGCTTAAAACCCTTATTAATTTTATCTATTTAATCTATTTACCTTAAATATACAAAGCGCTCTATTAATTTTAGTAAGAGGATAACTATTACAGTACTGGTAGAATTTGGCAGAACTTGGCAGAACTTAGTAAAGAGATGTGGTTACGTAACTAGAGGGCCGCATAAAGGAACCCTACTTTAAACGGCGCTGCTCTTTTCTTTTTCTTTCCTTTCTCTAGCTTTAGATCATCATTTATAGACTACAAATTCTATAGGCTTGCGCGCGTTGTATTGCCGTGCTAGTGCCTCGATTAACTAGGTCGCTAATAATAACGATATACTATCGCGCGACGACTTTATAGTCCGCGAGGTAGATAAACCTATTAAGACTTAGTAGAATAACTACCTACTAACGCTTATACGGGCCGGTAATCTCTAAGAACCTATAATAGCAATAATAGCGTATAACATTAATGAATAGAATAAGAAGACCGCAGCTATTAAAGCAGCTTAAGTATAATAGAAAAAGCTATTAAAAGCAAAGCTTCCAGAGCCTTCTCTCTACGTTAAAGTCGGCGGCCTTACTATGCATAATTACGATATTATTAAGTAGTATATTGCGGTCCTCTAGCCGCTTTATAAGGCAACTCTTAAGCTTAAAGTAAGAGGTAGAGCTAGGCGTAATGGCGTAATTTAGGAGGTGTATCCTTATATAAAGTAGATTATAAAGATATTTAAAGAAGCTAAAGCTTAAATAGCTAAGGCGGTAATAGAGGATTATCCTAATTAAGAGACGATTAAGGTTTACTATAATATTGATATTAACGCGGCGTAGAGTAAGCTTAAAAAAATTATAAGAAGCTTAACAATATGCCTATTAACTATATAGCTATTCTTCTACACCTAAATCTAAAGCAATTCTTCTACACCTAAATCTAAAGCAATTCTTCTAAAACGCCTAGGTAAATAGGCCCGAATAGATTATTAAAGGCGACGCCTCCTTTTAGGGGCTCTAGTTTTAATATAAAGGTAAAAAGCCGCGAATTAAAAAGTAGGCGGTTTAAAGGATCTAAAGCTAGCAATTTAATATTAATAAATTTACTAGAGGCTTTATAGGCTTTAATACCACGCCCTCTTCTTTTTCTTTAGCTAATGGTAATAATAATAACGACAATAAGTATAAGGAGTAGAAGAAGCTTAACCTACTAGCTTAAATATATCCTTTTACTAGATTATAATAATAGAGCAATATCTAATTATTAGCTAGATAGTGCTTAATAATCTTTTAATTTTAGTAATAAGCTATATATAAAAGCTTAGTTAATAAAATAGAATCTATTAGTAGTTAGGTTATTAGAATTTCAAGATAAGGACTAGGAAAAGGTTAAGGAAAGGACACGCCTATATATATGGCGCTAAGCTCTAAGACGAGCCCCTAACTAGGGCCTGGAATAGTGCCGTAACACTATAACTATAAACGTACTTTTAGTAAGTTAGGTAATATACTAGCGCCTTAATAATTAAGAATAAAGCTAAACGTAATAGCGGCCTTATATTATAATCGCAGCTTTAATTATAATGGCTTTATTAAAAAACAACCTTTCCTAATAAGAAAATTATATACTAGTTTTCATTTAAGCAGATATTATACTATTTAACTTAGTTTGCTAATTTTTAAGCATATCTTTTGCAAAATCTAATTTTTATTATTAATCCTTTATAGAACGAGATCCTTTCTCCCCCCTATATTTTATAAACTTACTATTATATAAGCTAACTAATTAAGGTTTAGCTTAATAGCTAGATTGATATTGCTATCGTTCTAGGTAGTAATTAATTTTTTAGTAGATTCTTAATAGATAAAGCTCTCTATCGAAACTAAAGTTATATAATACTATTTAGGAACTTTAGAGTAATGCCAATAATTACTTAATACTATAGTAAGACATTCTTATATAATGTTTAGATGGCCTTATAGTAACTAATATTAATAGATCTACCGGTTTAAATTATTAAAATAGTATATTATTATTAATTCTAATATAGGTAATAAGTCTTATTCCTAACCTAAATCCGTAATACTAAAAGTCTATTACCAACTCTCTTAACCCTAAAATATTACTGCTATACTACGTAAGGGCCTATAGGGAACTATTTTCTATTATTACTATACTTACAAAGCCTTTTATTATTAACTATTTTATTATAAGGTAAGGATGTAAATAGGGAGTCTAATAATAGAATAATAGGGTATATTATATATACAGAGACAAATCCTTAAGGAAAAGGAGGAGTCTATGTGTAAGGTAGAAAGGGTTTTCCTTAGGTATATATAACGCACATACCTTATAGGCGAGTTACCCCTAGGTTACCCCAGGGTCGCCTATACCTTATAGCTATATAACTATCTACTTAGGTTTTACTAATAATACCCCCCCTTTAAAAAGGGTTGTCCCCAATCCTTTATATACTTAAGCCTTAATAAAACCCTATAAAAAAAACCTTAGTAAGGAAAAATTTTGAAGGGAAAAGAGCGTTTTAATTTTGTGTATAGAGAGATGGGTAGTATATATATATAAGGTGAGAATGTGGATAGGGAGTCTAATGATAGAATAATAGGTGTATTGTATAGACAGAGATAAATCCTTAAGGGAAAAGGAGGAGTCCGTGTGCGAGGTAGGAAGGGTTTTCCCTAGGTATATACAGAGCACGTGCCTTACGGGCGAGTCACCCCTAGGTTACCCTAGGGTCGCCTATACCTTACGGCTATATAACTATCTACTTAGGTTTTACCTAATAATGCCCCCCCCCTTTAAAAAGGGTTGTTCCCGATCCTTTATATACTTAAGCCTTAATAAAACCCCATAAAAAACCTTAGTAAGGAAAAAATTTAAAGGGGAAAAAGCGTCTTAATTTTGCGTATAGAGAGACAGGTAGTATACGTGCGCGGCGCGAAGATGTTAAGGAACTTTAACCGGCGGTTAAAGTTGTCTAATTAGTTAGATTTGCCTTGCTAAGACTCCCCTACATTTAACTAAGCTAGTAGTAATTTTATATACCCGGTATAGAAAATCCTAATTAGTCTATTTAATAGATAGAGCTAGTGGAGCTTAATACTATTACCTAAATTTAGTAGACTAGAAATATTCTAAAAGCTTACTTATATAGGCAGGTCGCTAGTACCTCGTAGGTTGGTCGTAGGTTATTCGCATATAGCCAGATTTATAGACAGTAAGGCTATATACCTATTAAATCCGCCGCTGACCCTGCTTTGGCCTTACACTATACCAGCGTAGCGCTATATATACTTTATAGGTAGGTTATAGGTTACTTATATATAGCTAGGTTTAGGACAGTAAGGCTATATGCCTATTAAATCCGCTACTAACCCATGCTTTTGCCTTACGTATTATCTATATAGCATATACGTAGAATAGTGTAAGTTATTAGTATAGGTTGCTATTAGCGGGTCACTAGTAGGTTATGGACCCCAGTTAAATGGACCCTAGTTATAAACGGGCCTATTTTCTAATATATAAATAATCTGCTTAGCTAGTATAGAGTAACGGACTAGGTTTAGAAAGGGTACTTTCTAAATTAAGGCTGTAGTTTTTACAGCAATCGTTGCTTATTCTTTAATCCCTTAGGACGTCCTCTGCTCTGCTTTAATGCAGATTATATTTTAATAGCGGCGCTTGCTTTTCGCCTACGCTTTAGCTATAAGGCTAGGGTATTCCACTTACGGTACTCGTCTAGCAGTTATTAACAATTTTTAAGTTCTGTCTCGTATTTCTATTTATTATACTTATTTAGCCATTTTAGCTATTTAATAAGGTACTGCGGTTGTCTAGCATAATTTTAGTGGGCAATAATTGCTTCTACTTCTTAGCTACCTTTCTTAAGCTCTTTTACTGCCAGGGGTTAAAACCTAGGGCGTAACCTATAAGGCTCTAGTAGGGAGATATAGAAGACTAGGTGGAGCTATGCTATAATAGGTAGAAGCTCTAACTTATATACTTACTGCCCTACGCGCTTTAGGATTTAAAACGGTCCTATAAACTTATAGTTAAGCTTTTTATAAGGACGTTTTATGTGGATATTCTTAGAGGAAAGTAGGACTTATTTACCAACGGCGAAATGCTTAGCTAGATAGTGATGATTATAGTATTTTACCTAAAGCTTTTAGGCGTATATTATTGACGCCGCCGCTACCTTATATGTAAGGCGTAGGCGTTATAGGTGCGTCTCTGCGAGTTAGACATTTATTAACTTGGACCCCTCCCTACTTTGCTAGGCGTCTTAGACGCTGTCTAGGACTCCGTCCAAGACGTTTAGTAGCTAGCTATAGGTAAGCTTAATAGGGGAACGCTTTATTATAGTATAGACCTTAAAGTTATAGGTAAAGGCTGTTTCTTTAAGTAGGGAGGCCTAATTAGACTATTCCTAGTTTATAAATATACGTAGGTATACCTTAAGCTCCTAGTTCTAACGCTCTATCTAACTATCTATCTACGGGTAGAATATAGTGCTAAGTTTACGTTAAACGTGGAGATAGTAGTATATAGTGCTCTAGTACTCGCTTATAAATACACTACCCCTATTAGAGACGATATTATCTAGAGGCCCTATTTATATAAAGACTCTAAATAAGAGTTCTGTAAGTTGCGTAGTATTAATTATCTTATATACTAGATAGTAGTATACTAGCTTTATAAAACGGTCTATAAGAATAAGGATGGAGTTATACTCTACGCCATTAGGAGTCTTAGACTCTAGGAAATCCGTAATAAAGTTAAGTAAATAATGCCGTTAGGCTTCGGTGGGGGCCTATAGAGGCTGCAGCTCACTATAGGGTTTATAACGGCGCGATTTAGAGCATTAGTAGGTATTATAATTATCTAGGTATTTATAGAGGTCCTAGGTAAGGCCGTTCTAAGTATACTTTTACGTAATTACCTTAAAAGTACGGTTAAAACTATAATGGCCGCCTATAGGATTGTTATAATTCCGCTTAAGGATCTCCTATTATAGTAGTATGCAATTCAGTACCTAGACCTTATTATTTTACCTTAGGAGTCCTTAATTATTAAGGGTATAGTCCTTATTACTAGTAGGAACTTATTCTTAGGTTAACTAATTATATATAGAGCGTATAAAGGCGTCCCTTTTCTATACTCTATAAATAAAATTAACTAGTGACTTAGGGGGTTGTTCTATAAACGCCGTTTCGGCTAAAGTAGCTACTACTACTTCTTGCCATGGTATAAGACTCTATGTAAAGTTGGTGCTAGCGAAGTAATATATAATATATAGGTAACTTACTAGGTTGTTGCGGGGGACCGTAGCCTAGGCTAAGGGGTTTTCCCTAGGGTTAAGCGCTATTAGGTTAGTCGGAGTAGTTTTAGAGAGAATAGTAGGACGCTCTAGTCCGCCAACGCCAAGTTTATAAGGGTTGCTTATATACTGCACGCATACTACTTACTAGTTTGGTATAGTAGCACTAGGGCCGCCTATAAGGCCTATAACCCGCAACTTTTACTATAATATAGGTAGCATAGTATTAAGGATTGTCCTTTTACTACTATCTTTAAAGCCTTTAGTATAATCTAGGCATAAGAATAGTACGTTAGTAGGATTTATCTTACCTAGCTTATATTTAATCTTAAAATTAAACTTAGCTAGTTTCTTAGCGTATTAGGCTTAGCGGGTAGATAAGCTCTTAATAGTTATAAAGTACCTAAAATTGTTATAATTGTAGAGCACACGCGTTATATACGCGGCGTGTTTAAGGTAATAGCGCCACGTCTTAAAGTATTACACTATAATAAGTAGTTCTTTATTATGCATATTATACTATACTTTTAGGCCAGTAAGCTTCTAACTATAGTAGGCGATTGGGTACTAGTAGAGTTAGTCTCCCTGCCCTAAAGGCTATAGAAGTATACCGCTATAGGTATAGTTAGAAGCGTTAGTAATTACTATTAGGGGTAGATTAAGGTTAAAGTGGCGAAGTAGAGGAGTTTATATAAATGTAGCGCGTAGCTTATAAAACGCCTATTACGCGTCATTAGGCTAGGACCAGGGTTAATACCATTTAGTAGGCCCTTTTAACTTATACTTCTTCTTCTTCTCCCTATCTAACGTTGGGTCGCGATATGCCTATATAAGATATACGTGTAGGGGGTATACAGTATCCGAGTAATTCTAGATAAATCGCCTATAGAAGTTAGCAAAGCTAAGGAAGACCTAGATATCTCTATAGGACTTAGGCTTAGGCTATTCCTTAATAGCTTTTACGCGGTTAGGGTCCATTATAATACCCCTAGGGGTAATAATAAAGCCTAGGAACTTAACGTTCTTAGTATAAAAGATATATTTTAATAGTTTGGCGTATAAACCCTAAGTGCAGAGCTGTCGTAGTACCTGCTTAACGTGCTTAACGTGCTTATCCTCGTTATTTAAGTAGATAAGAATATTATCTAGGTAAACTACGTAGATAGAATCTACTAGGGTTCCTAGAGCTTTATAAATATAGCTCTAGAAAGTTATAGGGGCGTTAGTAAGACTAAAGGGCATTACTAGGTACTTAAAGTAACTATAGTGTATCTTAAATACGGTCTTCCATTTATCTCCCTTTTTAATGCGAATCCTATGGTACGCATTATAAAGATCTAGCTTTATAAATATCTTCGCATAGCTAAGCCTATTAAAGAGCTCGCCGACTAGCAGTAGGGGGTACCGATTTTTAATCGTAATCTTGTTTAGGCGTCTGTAGTTAACGCATAGCCGTATTATACCGTCTACTTTCGGCATAAAGAGGATGGGCGCTCTAGTAGGCGACTTGCTAGGCCTAATTCAGCCCTTTTTAAGAGCACTGTCTAGGTACTCTTATAAGATTTATAACTCTTTCTGTAAGAGGTTATAGAGGGGCATTTACGGTGGCGTCTTGCCTTCTTCTAAGTTAATTATATAGTTATACTCGGAGTTCTATAGTAGCATACTTGCTAGCTTATTAGAGAAGATATTAATTTTCTCTTTATATACCTCTAGTAGGCTAGGGGCCACGGAGGTCGAAGTGACTATTATATAGTAGTGTGCTTCCGGGAGCTAGTAGAGAGAATGGTATAGCCGACATGCGTTTTATAGGTATACTTATATAGAGAGTGCATATAGCTCTGCTACAGTATACTTAATAGTTTTAGGGTTTTAATCACCTCCCCCTTATATATAGGTGATCTGCGCTAGCACTGGAGGGTCTCTATAGGTACTTACTGCTAGTAACGGCAGGTCCTCTACTATGTTTATAACCGGTGTCTCTATATCTAGAGGGTCTGTATAGGTACTCGCTGCTAGTAATAATAGGTCCTTTATTGTGTTTACGACCAGCGTAGAGAAGAAGTCTTCTGGCTATAGCGA
>Ga0307515_10024629_pt1 | contig 10474 bp, 9 predicted proteins | sample 17_EM_MG_FD_194513 | JGI IMG/M metagenome (GOLD analysis project Ga0307515, IMG submission 194513) | Populus trichocarpa ectomycorrhiza microbial communities from riparian zone in the Pacific Northwest, United States - 17_EM | ecosystem: Host-associated > Plants > Roots > Unclassified | place...
GCCTTCTTGATGTCGTCGTCCGTGGCGTTCTTTGCGACGCCCAGGACTTCGTAGTAGTCACGCTTTGCCATTCAGGGTCTCGGTCTGTCTCAACGCAAACCGCCGCGTTGAGCGGCAGGCTTGCGGCCTGCCGTTCGAACGCGGCGAAATAAACCGTCGGGCTTCGGCCCGACGCGGTTTATCACTTCTTGACTTCCTTGAACTCCGCGTCGACCACGTTTTCGTCGTCGGCCGGCTTGGCCTGGGCTTGCGCGTGCTCGGCATGCTCGCCGCCGCCGGCCGCTGCACCCGCTGCGGCCTGGGCCGCCTGCTGGTCGGCGTACATCTTCTCGCCCAGCTTCTGGCTGGCGGTCATCAGTGCTTCGGTCTTGGCGTCGATCGTGGCCTTGTCGTCGCTCTTCAGCGCTTCCTCGGCGTCTTTCAGCGCAGCCTCGATCTTTTCCTTTTCGCCGGCGTCCAGCTTCTCGCCATGCTCGCCCAGGCTCTTCTTGACCGAGTGGATCATCGCGTCGGCCTGGTTGCGGGCCTGCACCAGTTCGAGCTTCTTCGCGTCTTCAGCGGCGTTCAGCTCGGCGTCCTTCACCATCTTCTCGATCTCTGCCTCGGACAGGCCGGAGTTCGCCTTGATGGTGAGCTTGTTTTCCTTGCCAGTGCCCTTGTCCTTGGCGTTCACGTGCAGGATGCCGTTGGCGTCGATGTCGAAGGTGACCTCGATCTGCGGCAGGCCACGCGGCGCCGGCGGAATGCCTTCCAGGTTGAACTCGCCCAGGCTCTTGTTGCCCGTGGCCATCTCGCGTTCGCCCTGGTAGACCTTGATCGTCACGGCCGGCTGGTTGTCGTCGGCGGTCGAGAAGGTCTGCGCGAACTTGGTCGGGATGGTCGTGTTCTTCTTGATCATCTTGGTCATCACGCCGCCCAGGGTCTCGATGCCCAGGCTCAGCGGGGTGACGTCCAGCAGCAGCACGTCCTTGCGCTCGCCGCCCAGCACCTGACCTTGAACGGCCGCGCCCACGGCGACGGCTTCGTCAGGGTTGACGTCCTTGCGCGGCTCCTTGCCGAAGAACTCCTTGACCTTCTCCTGCACCTTGGGCATGCGGGTCATGCCGCCGACCAGGATCACGTCGTCGATGTCGCTGAGCTTGACGCCGGCGTCCTTGACGGCGATCTTGCACGGCTCCATGGTCCGCTCGATCAGCTCGTCGACCAGGCTTTCCAGCTTGGCGCGGGTCAGCTTGATGTTCAGGTGCTTCGGGCCCGATGCGTCGGCCGTGATGTACGGCAGGTTGACGTCGGTCTGCGTGCTGTTGGACAGCTCGATCTTGGCCTTCTCGGCGGCTTCCTTCAGGCGCTGCAGTGCCAGCACATCCTTCGTCAGGTCGACGCCCTGTTCCTTTTTGAACTCGGTGACGATGTAGTCGATGATGCGCTGGTCGAAGTCTTCGCCGCCCAGGAAGGTGTCGCCGTTGGTCGACAGCACTTCGAACTGCTTTTCACCGTCGACATCAGCGATCTCGATGATCGAGATGTCGAAGGTGCCGCCGCCCAGGTCGAACACGGCGATCTTGCGGTCGCCCTTGCCGTGCTTGTCCAGGCCGAAGGCCAGGGCCGCGGCGGTGGGCTCGTTGATGATGCGCTTGACGTCCAGGCCGGCGATGCGGCCGGCGTCCTTGGTGGCCTGGCGCTGGCTGTCGTTGAAGTAGGCCGGCACCGTGATCACGGCCTCGGTCACCTCTTCACCGAGGTAGTCCTCGGCGGTCTTCTTCATCTTGCGCAGGATCTCGGCGCTGACCTGGGGCGGCGCGAGCTTCTTGCCGCGCACTTCAACCCAGGCGTCGCCGTTGTCGGCGCCCACGATGGAGTAGGGCATCAGACCGATGTCCTTCTGCACTTCCTTCTCGGTGAACTTGCGGCCGATCAGGCGCTTGACTGCGTAGATCGTGTTGCGCGGGTTGGTCACGGCCTGGCGCTTGGCTGCGGCGCCGACGAGCACCTCACCGTCCTCTTGGTAAGCGACGATCGACGGCGTCGTGCGTGCGCCTTCCGAGTTCTCGATCACGCGCGTCGTGTTGCCTTCCATGACGGAGACACACGAGTTGGTCGTGCCGAGGTCAATGCCGATGATCTTTCCCATGATTTTTGCTCCTGGATGCGTGAAAGCGTTTGAATTGGATTTGTGGATAGCGGGGGCTTATTCAAGGGCCGAAGCCCGCGAATACGCGCCGTTTGATGCTTATTTGGGGGCCGCCACCGTGACCAGCGCCGGGCGCAACACCCGGTCGGTGATCAGGTAGCCTTTTTGCAGCACGGCGACCACGGTGTTCGCGTCCTGTTCGGCGGGCACCATGCTGATGGCCTGGTGCTGGTGCGGGTCGAACTTGGTGCCGGCAGGCGGGTTGATCTGCAGCACCTTGTTGCGCTCCAGCGCGGCGCTCAGTTGGCGCAGCGTGGCGTGCACGCCTTCGAGCACCTTTTCCAGCGGCGCGTCGGGCATCGCGATGGCGGCTTCGAGGCTGTCTTTCACCGGCAGCAGGCTGTCGGCGAAGGATTCGACCGCGTACTTGCGTGCCTTGCTGACTTCCTCGTCCGCGCGGCGGCGCACGTTCTCGGCCTCGGCCTTGGCGCGCAGGTGGCCGTCCTGGGCTTCGGCCAGCTGGGCCAAGGCCTGGGCCAGTTGCGCTGCCAGGTCGCCGCCGGTGTTTGGGGCGGCAGCAGGGGCCGAAATGTCGGGAGCGTCGGCCATGGAGGTGGGGGTCTCGAGGTTCGGTTCTTGGCTGCTCATGTCGAATTCGTCAGAGGTCGGTTTTTTCGGGTTCTGCGGCCATTTGGGGCTGCTTTCCCCGGGTTCAAGAGGGTTTTTGGATGCGGCGGACACAAAAATCCGCGGCATATGCTGTGCCCGCGGGCGGGACTTCAGTCGTCGGCCGAGGCGCTCCAGCGGTCCCAGTCGGCCAGCTGGCGCCGGTCGCGCTTGGTAGGCCGCCCATGCTCGATGGTCTGGGCCGGCTCCACGCCCTGGCGCCGGGCTTCACGGGCCGCCTCGCGCGCCGCCACACTGGCAGCCGTTTCCGCGTACAGCTGCTGGGCCACCGGGGCTGGGCCGCGCAGGTCGCTGACGCCCAGCACTTCCACGGTACGGGCGGGCAGGCCGGACTCGCGCACGGTCAGCTCGTCGCCCACGCGCACATCACGCGAGGGCTTGGCGGGCTGGCCGTTGACGTCGACACGGTTCTTGCCGATGGCCTCGACGGCCAGCGCGCGGGTCTTGTAGAAGCGCGCCGCCCAGAGCCATTTGTCCAGGCGGACCGGCGCTGTACTGAGCTTGGGTTCCTTCACGTGCGGGATTTTCGCTCAACGCGCCGGCTCGGCGAGCGGCAAACGCACAGTTGCGTCAAGGCCTTCCACGGTGCCATGGTTGACACGGTTCTCCAGCTCGATCTGACCGCCCAGCGTGGTAACGATCTCATGGCAGATCGCCAGGCCCAGGCCCGAGCCACTGCGCGCGCTGCCGGCCGCAAAGGGTTGGAACAGGCGCTGGCGCTGCTCTGCGTTGATGCCGGCACCGCTGTCGGACACCGTTAGGGCTGCGTGATGACGGTCGGCCAGCAGGTGAATGGCCAGCCGGCCACCGACCGGGCCGTGCTTGATGGCGTTGTGGATCAGGTTGCGGGACAGCTCGCGCAGCGCCCATTCGTGGGCGTGCACCGGCGCCGCTTGAGTCTCGATGTCGAAGTCGAGCTGGTGTTCGACGATCAGCGCCGACAGGTCGAGCGCGACTGCGCGCACGATCTCGGCCCAGTCCAGCGCCTTGGCATCGGCCTGTTGGCGGATCTGCTCGACCTTGGCCAGCGCCAGCATCTGGTTGGCCAGCAGGGTGGCGCGGTCGACGGTGTCGCCGATCTCGCTCAGGGCTTGCTGTGGCGGCACGTCGCCGCGCTGGGCCGACTGCACCTGGGTCTTCAGCACCGCCAGCGGCGTGCGCAGCTGGTGCGAGGCATCGCGCACGAAGCGCTTCTGGTGGTCCAGCAGGTGGCTCAGGCGGCCCATCAGGTGGTTGGTGGCCGCGACCAGCGGCTGCAGTTCGCGCGGCACGCCGTCGTCTTCCAGCGGTGCCAAGTCGCCCTCGGCGCGCGAGCGCAGGCGCAGGCTCAGCTCGCGCACCGGGCGCGTCGCACGCTGCACGACGAACACGACCACGCCGGCGATCAGCAGCAGCATCACGGCCTGTCGCCACAGCGTGTCCAGGAGCAGGCTGCGGGCCAGCGTTTCGCGCAACTCCAGCGTCTCGGCCACCTGGATGGTCGCCATGCCTTGGCCGCTGGCCCAGGTCACCGGTTGCAGCAGCACCGCCACACGCACCGGGGTGCCCTGGTAGCGGTCGTCGTAAAAGTCGACCAGCGCGGCGTACGGCCCCTTTTGTGGCAGCTTGCCGTGCCACGGCGTCAGCGCTTCGAAGCCCGAGACTGTCTCGCCATCGAAGCCCGTGACGCGGTAGTACAGGCGGCTGCGGTTGTCGGCCTCGAAGGGCTCCAACGCCGAGTACAGCAGCGTCGACTTCAGGTGCACCTTGTCGCCGTCGATCGTGACCTCGAGCAGGTCGCCGATCGACTTGGCGGTGGCCAGCAGCGTGCGGTCGTAGGCGGTGTCGGCCGCGCGCAAGGCCTGGCGGTAGAGCACGACCGTGTTGATGACGATGAAGCCCAGCACCGGCAGCAGGATGCCCAGCATCAGCCGGTCGCGCAGTGAGCGATGGGCCCACCAACGCTTCATGCGGCCGGCGCCTTCAGCAAATAGCCGAGGCCGCGCAGAGTCACCAGTTGCACGCCGGTCGGCGCAAGGCGCTTGCGCAGGCGGTAGGCCACCACCTCGATCGCCTCGAGCTGCACTTCGGAGTGGCCGGGAAAGACGGCTTCGAAGAGGCGCTCTTTGGCTTGCGCATGGCCCGGGCGCTGCAGCAGCGCGCGCAGCAACGTGGCTTCGCGCGGGGCCAGCTCCAGTGCCTCGCCGCGGAAGTAGACGGCGCCGCTGTCGGTGTCGCAGCGCAGGCCGGCGAACTCTGGCGCCGCCAGCACCGGCGAGCTGCTGCCGGCTTGTGCTTGGCGGCGGGTGAGGGCGCGGATGCGCGCCTCCAGTTCGTCCAGATCGAAAGGCTTGGGCAGGTAATCGTCGGCGCCGGTGTTCAGGCCGATGATGCGGTCGCCGATGGTGCCGCGCGCGGTCAACACGATGACCGGTGTCGTCAGGCCTTCGGCGCGGGCACGTTCGAGCACCTTCAGCCCATCGAGGCCGGGCAGGCTCAGGTCCAGCAGCACGACGTCGGGCACGGCGGCTTGCCATCGTTCCAGCGCGCGGGCGCCGTCGCCACAGGTGACCACGCGCATGCCGCGGCGTTCGAGCGTGCGCTGCAAGGTGGCTTGCAGTGTGGGGTCGTCTTCGATCAGCAGGACTTTCACCGCAGCGACCTTAGCACCCCGTTTGCCCCTTGCCATCGTGCTTGGCTTGGGGCTCAAGAAACGAAGGGCCGCTCCCGAGTTTCTTGATCCCCCTCGGGGGGGGCCGGGCGTTGCCCGGACCTTGGGGGCCCCATCCGATCCGGGGTTTCCCCTAGCTGGATCGACAGCCGGATGACAGCCCCAATGGCGAGCATGCCAGTGTCCCCAAACGAACCTCCAAGGAGACTGCGATGCGCCGAGACACCTTCCTGAAGTCACTCGCCGCCCTGGCTGCCAGCTCGGGCCTTCCGCTGCAGGCATTGGCCGCGGGTGCCAACCTGAAGATGATGATCCCGGCCAACCCCGGCGGCGGCTGGGACACCACCGGCCGCGCGCTGGGCAAGGCGCTGCAAGAGTCGGGCGCCGCGGCCACCGTCAGCTACGACAACAAGGGCGGCGCTGCCGGCGCACTGGGCCTGGCGCAGTTCGTCAACTCCGGCAAGGGCGACCCGAACGCGGTGATGGTGATGGGGGCTGTGATGCTCGGCGGCATCATCACCGGCAAGCCGCCGGTCAGCCTGTCGCAAGCCACACCGATCGCGCGCCTGACCAGCGAATACAACGTCTTCGTGCTGCCGACCGATTCACCGTTCAAGACCATGAAGGACGTGGTCGAGCAGATGAAGAAAGACCCGGGCAGCGTGAAGTGGGGCGGCGGTTCGCGCGGCTCGACCGAGCACGTGGCCGCGGCGATGATTGCCCGCGAGGTCGGCGTCGATGCATCGAAGATCAACTACGTGCCGTTCCGTGGGGGTGGCGAGGCCACCGCAGCCATCCTGGGCGGCAACGTGACCATCGGCGGCAGCGGCTACAGCGAGTTCCAGAGCTACATCGAGGCGGGCAAGATGCGCGCGATCGGCGTCACCTCGGATGCACGCCTGAAGGGCATCAACGTGCCGACGCTGAAAGAGCAGGGCATCAATGTCGTGATCGGCAACTGGCGCGGTGTCTATGGCGCCGGCGGCATCACGCCGGACCAGCGCAAGGCGCTGACCGAGATGATCGTCAAGGCCACCAAGAGCAAGGCCTGGGGCGAGTCGCTCGAAAAGAACGGCTGGACCTCGGCGCTGATGGTCGGCCCGGAGTTCGAAAAGTTCGTCGACGATGAATTCGCGGGCCTGCGCGCGATCATGGTCAAGGCCGGGATGATCTGACGATGGCCACGCCGTCGAGTCGCCGCTTGCCGGCGTACGGAGCCCCCCTCGAGGGGCGGGGCACCACAGGCCTGTGGAGGTCGACATGAAAGCGACGCAAGCTGCGTTGGGTGTCGGCACCCTGCTGGCCGGCATCGGCTTCGTGTGGGGTGCTTTCCAGCTCTCGTCCGACGCCGGCTACGCCGGTGTCGGGCCGAACTTCCTGCCCCTCGTGGTGGGCGCGATGCTGTGCGTCTGCGGCGCCTGGCTGGTCTGGGAGGCCACGTCCGGCGGCTTTCGCAACATGGAGGAGCCTTCGGGTGACGCCACCGGCCACTGGAAGGGCTTTGCCTGGGTCAGCGCCGGCATCCTCGCCAATGCGGCACTGATCACCACGATCGGCTTCATCCTCAGCTGCACGCTGTGCTTCGTGCTCGCGGTGCGCGGCTTCAAGGTAGCTGAAGGCGAAAGCGGCATCCGCCCGCAGGCTTTGGCGCTCGACGTGCTGGTCGGCCTGGCTATCTCGGCGCCGGTGTTCTGGATGTTCACCCAGCTGCTCTCCATCGGCCTGCCCGGCCTGACTTCGACCGGATGGTTGTGATGGATATCCTGAACCAACTGCTTCACGGCTTCGCCACCGCTGGCACACCGATCAACCTGCTGTGGGCGCTGCTCGGCTGCATCATCGGCACGGCGGTCGGTGTGCTGCCGGGGATCGGCCCGGCCACCGCGGTGGCGATGCTGTTGCCGATCACGCTGAAGGTCGAGCCGACGGCGTCGATGATCTTCTTTGCCGGCATCTACTACGGCGCGATGTACGGCGGCTCGACGACATCCATCCTGCTGAACACACCGGGCGAATCGGGCTCGATGGTCACCGCGATGGAGGGCAACAAGATGGCCAAGAACGGCCGCGCCGGCGCGGCGCTGGCCACTGCAGCCATCGGCTCGTTCGTGGCCGGCACCATTGCCACGGTGGTCGTCACCTTCTGCTCACCGCTGGTCGCCAACTACGCAGTCAAGCTGGGCCCGCCCGAGTACTTCATGCTGATGTTGCTGGCTTTCACCACCGTGTCCGCGGTGCTGGGGCAGAGCACCCTGCGCGGGCTGACCGCGCTGGCCATCGGCCTGGCGTTGGGGCTGGTGGGCATCGACCAGATTTCCGGCGTGACGCGCTTCACCGGCGGCGTGCCCGAACTGATGGACGGTGTGGAGGTGGTGCTGATTGCCGTGGGCCTGTTCGCGGTGGGCGAGGCCTTGTACAACGTGTTGTACGAGGGCAAGTCGGTCGAGACGCAGAACAGGATGAGCCGCGTGCACATGAGCCGCAGCGACTGGAAGCGCTCGTGGCCGGCGTGGATTCGCGCCACGTTGATCGGCATCCCGTTCGGCACCATCCCGGCTGGCGGCAGCGAGATTCCGACCTTCCTCAGCTATGCCACCGAGAAGAAGCTCTCCAAGCACAAGGAAGAGTTCGGCACCACCGGCGCGATCGAAGGCGTGGCCGGGCCTGAGGCCGCCAACAACGCGGCCATCACCGCCACGCTGATGCCGTTGCTGACGCTGGGCATCCCGACGTCGAACACCACCGCGATCCTGCTCGGTGCCTTTCAGAACTACGGCATCCAGCCCGGGCCGCAGCTGTTCGAAACCAACGGGCCGCTGGTCTGGGCGCTGATCGCGTCGCTCTATATCGGCAACGTGATGCTGCTGGTGCTGAACCTGCCGCTGGTGGGCCTGTGGGTCAAGCTGCTGAAGGTGCCGAAGGCGCCGCTGTATGCCGGCATCCTGATCTTTGCGACGGTCGGGGTCTACGGCATGCGCCAATCGGCCTTCGACCTGGTGCTGCTGTATGCGATCGGCCTGCTGGGCGTGGCAATGCGGCGCTTCGATTTCCCGACCGCGCCGGTGGTCGTCGGCATGATCCTCGGCCCGCTGGCCGAAGCGCAGATGCGCAACGCGCTGTCGATCGGCGAAGGGCATTGGACGATCTTCCTGCAGCGCCCGATGTCGTTGACGCTGCTGGTCATCGTCGTCAGCGTGCTCGTCCTGCCGCGGTTGGTGCGCTGGCTGAAGCCGCAACACGAGCCGGACGCGGTCGTCCGAGCCTGATCCGCCGGGGCCGCTTCTGCGGCCCCTTTTCGTTTTCAGTCGCCGGCGCCCATGGCCAGGGCCCGCTGGCGCGAGGCTTCGCGAGCGTCGTCGTTGGCCGGTGGCTCGTCCAACCAGCCGGCGAGATGCCGCCTGGCCAGCTCGGCCAGGGCCGCCATGCCGACGGGCGAGTCGTTCAGGCAGGGGATGTAGTGGTACGCCTGGCCCCCAGCGTGCAGAAAGGTCTCGCGGCCTTCTTGCGCGATCTCTTCGAGCGTCTCCAGGCAGTCGGCGGCGAAGCCCGGGCAAACCACGTCGATGCGTTTCGTGCCGCCGGCAGCCAGTTGCTTCAGCGTCGCGTCCGTCGCCGGGCCCAGCCACTTGGCGCGGCCGAAGCGGCTCTGGAAGCTGATGCGCCAGTCGGTGGGCGCCAAGCGCAGTTCATCGGCCAGCAGGCGGGCCGTTTTCTGACACTGGCAGTGGTAGGGGTCGCCCAGCTTCAGCGTGCGTTCCGGCATGCCGTGAAAGCTCATCAGCAGCATCTCGCCGCGGCCCTCGCGCTGCCAATGGGCGCGTACGCTGGCGGCCAGCGCGGCGATGTGCGCTGAGTCGTCGTGGTACTGATGGACAAAGCGGAACTCGGGCACCCAACGCGTGCGCTGGGCCCAGTTGCTGACCGCATCGAAGGTACTAGCCGTCGTCGCGCCCGAGTACTGCGGATAGGCCGGCAGCACCAGCACGCGCCGAACACCGGCGGCCTGGAAGGCATCGAGCGCCAAAGCGATCGACGGGTTGCCGTAGCGCATCGCCGGCTTGACGAGCACCTGGCAGCCGCGCTCACCCAAATAGCCTTGCAGCAGCTTGGCTTGCCTATCGGTCCACACCGCCAGCGGCGATCCTTCGGGCAGCCAGATGCTGGCGTACTTCTTGGCCGACTGGGCTGGCCGGGTGCGCAAGATGACGCCGTGCAGGATCGGCCACCAGAGCGCCTTCGGGATCTCGACCACCCGTGGATCGCTCAGGAACTCAGCCAGGTAGCGCCGCAGCGCAGCAGGCGTGGCCGCATCCGGCGTGCCCAGGTTGGCCAGCAGTACGCCGATGGGCGACGGCTGGCCGTGGTGGTACTGAGAAGCGGACGGCGGCATAACTGGTCTCAACCCTTTGCGGCGCTCCGCAGGAGCCGCCGCCCTTCAAGTGGCGTGCGCGGATCCGGCTTTGCCGGTCCGCTGCGCGAGCCCCCTCGGGGGGCAGGCCCCGAGAGGGGCCGTGGGGGCTAATGTCTAGGTGGCAGCCGCATCGGCGCGGTATCGTCCATGCTCGACATGATGCTGAACTGCAGCACCGGCACACCAACCTCGTTGGGCGAGCCGCCCAGACCGATGTCGCCGCTGCCGTGCAAGGTGCAGGCGCCGCGCCGCAAGCTCAGCACCTCATCGTCGCCGGTGAAGCGCACGTAGGTGCCGTTGATGCTGAGGTCGGCCACCTGCAGGCCGCCACCCGTCCAGTCGATGCGGGCATGGGTGCGCGAGACGCGGGCTTCGTCGATCTGCAGGCCGCAGGTGGTACCGCGGCCGATCAGCACCGGCAGGTCACTGCGGCTGAGGCGGTAAACGCTGTCACGCCACAGCAGTTGCAGGCCTTCGGGCTCGGCCAGGTCGAAGCGGGTCTCCATCAGCGTGGCGGTGGTGTCCACGCCGCGGGGCGGCAGCATGTGCACCTCGACCGGCTCGGCGCGGCCACGCAGGTGGACGCGGTCGAGTG
>Ga0307515_10024630_pt1 | contig 10474 bp, 18 predicted proteins | sample 17_EM_MG_FD_194513 | JGI IMG/M metagenome (GOLD analysis project Ga0307515, IMG submission 194513) | Populus trichocarpa ectomycorrhiza microbial communities from riparian zone in the Pacific Northwest, United States - 17_EM | ecosystem: Host-associated > Plants > Roots > Unclassified | place...
TCTCGGGCGCCCAAGATTTGATCTCCAAGTGGGCGGCCGCTATCCCCGCAGCCATGCGCACAGAGGAGGTTGGTGTGGTTGATATACTTCTGCCAATCCCCATCTACGATCGTCCATGCCCGCTGACGTTTGGTTATGGTTAAACGAGCGGCCTTCTCTGCCGCCTTTCTGCAAGGGCCGTCGGCTGGGAGGTGACCATGATACTATCCGGACAGTTCGAACCCTCGACGATTTCGGGGTTCTCGCGTCGTATCTGATCGTGATCTGGCCAGAGTGGAAACCTCTCGATGAAGATGGCTTTTCCGAGATGCGAATGTCAGTTTGCGAGGACTTCAACGGAATGGGGAATGGTCACCACCGGGCAGAACTTATCCAACGGCTGGGTTCTTGCGAACCCGGAGTCACGAAAAATATTCTATTTCCTGGTTTTGAATATGTGGTCAATCGTCGTTCAGATGTTGTATGTGGTCTGGACGAACAGTCTTGGACTTGTTTCAGATGGTATGGAAGCCTCCTTTACGGTTTTTTCGATCGCTGACAGGAGAATGACTAGCGATACATATGGCGTTTGATTGCACGGCCACTGCTGTCGGACTGATAGGATCGGTGGTTGCGACTTGGCCCGCCAATGAACGGTTTACCTATGGATATCGAATCGCTGTCTGGGTTTGCTAACGGAATCTTCTTCATATTGATCTCGATATTTATCGTGTCGAGTCAATCAATTCAAAATGTTGACTGTCCGTTCCAGCCCCGACCCTCCCGAAATGAATACCAGTCAGCTACTGCTCATCAGCTCCCTTGGCTTTGGAGTGAACTTGTTCGGTGTGTTCGCTATGGGCGGATACCACCACCACGTATGTACGCGATGCCCCACTTGCCGGATCTGCTGACCCTTGTTGTAGGGACATTCGCATTCGCATGGCGGCCACAGTCATGGACACGGAAACGGACACTCTTAAGCACCACCTTCACCCAAGTTCTCTGAACAGGAGAATGCATTTATCTGCGACGACGATCATGACCATCACGGGCATGGGCATTCGCATGATCAGCACGATCACAGTCATTCACACTCTAACCATTCATATACTCATTCCCAAACCACCCTCACTCTCAACTCCCTTCACCCGCTCGCTCTCATTCCCCCGAGCACTCTCATGCGGACGGTGATTGTTCGCGTCGCATTCGCATACACACCTGTACCAGACAACGTCAAACGGGTTGACGGCTGAACATCCGCACTCGCGACCAACCTCTCCATCACGCAAACGACCCGCAAATGTGCCTCCGCTAAACATTCTGCCTCCTGAAGGGCAGGGGGGCGTGGCACACATTCATCACCCATATAACCCGGTCATGGGCCGAGTTCGCAGGGATTCGGAGCAAGATTCGATACCGTCTCCGATAACGCCAAATTATCAAGATGACCACTACGACAAGTTCCACCACGCCGAGAAGAGCCTGAATCTGCACGACTATTCGCATGCCCATGATTCACACGAAGGACATAGTTACAATATGCGAGGAGCGTTTCTTCACGTTATGGCTGTAGGTTATCTGATTGGATCTGTACTGGACTGAACTTATTGACACGTGGGTGATAGGATACTTTAGGGTCTGTGGGCGTGATCATCTCGACGATCCTGATTCACTTCTACGGATGGACGGGGTTCGACCCGATTGTCCTTTCTGAGAGGGATGCTACCATCGAGTCTGCGTTGAAAGAGGTGCGAAACAATTCTTTATATTCCCGCACTTACCCACGGCCAAGTACTTGTTCACAGTTGGGAACGGTTGAGGGTCTTGCTTCCCTTACATACCCTAGATTCTGGCCGAAGGACGCGTCCAGCATGATTGGTTCGATCCATCTCCAATTCACTCCTTCTGCCTCGTCGTACGACCCGCACGGACCTCACTTGATCACAAAGCGAGCCTATTCAAATATGGATCGAGTGGTGGGAAGAGTGGATTACATACTGAGGAACCGGATACAAGGTTTGGATGAGTTGACGATCCAGGTCGAAGAGGGGACAAGGGACGCGGTGATGCTGTAATCCTCTTCCGTTTTTTCCTTTCTCTCCTTTGGTTGTCCCTTTTATTATCTCGCGTTCCCTGGTCTGTCTTTTGCTTTTTTTTGAATTTGTTTGGTTTGTTTTCCCTCCACAACGAAAGTATATTAGACATCCGGATTTAACCCTCACATTGACTTGCTGACTACTTTCCGGCTCACATGCATACGGATACGGATGGTTGTATTTATCGCAAATTCTCTCCTCTCTCGTTGCTTTCTGGACTTTTTTACGGAGTTGAGTTGGTGTTGTATCCGAGGGCATTGCCTCCGCCTGGTGTGAGCCGTTTGGTGGGTGGTAGTAGTCGTGGGAACAGTGGTGGTATACCTCGTCGAAGGACGATGACGAAGGTCGTCACACCCGGCGTTTGTACTTCAAGCGAAAATCAATCTTAGCCTCGATCTACCACCTCCTCCCTCACCCCACCGAAAACTTCTGTTCCTCTCCGGCTCGCTTCGTTTAGCGTGTCCGTTCCTCATTTCCACCATCTCTCGAACATCATCTTCACTCGGACTGCACCGGCCTCGTAGTTCGACATCCACATCGGACGCGATGGCCGGTCTCATCTCACCATCGCCTGTATCCTTCCTCCACGGTGTGGGAGCTGGAGGGGGAGGCGGCGGTGGGATCACTCACCAACAGCAACAACAGCAGTACAATTTAAGCGTAGGCGTGAGCCAGGTTTTGCCTCAGGCTTATCAGCAACACCAGCAACAGCGGGCCGCTGGGACTCTTGGACTTGGGAGTGGCCTTGGAGGGGCTGGCGGGGGCGTTGGGGTTAATCTGCCGTACTCGGACACGCCACCTCTTCCCGCGCATCTCTCGCACCAGCAAGTTAACCAGTATATGAGTGCGTTGCAGGGAGGACTCAGCTTACCGGTTGGAGTCGGCGTCGGAATTGCGGGTCTAGGAGGGGTTGGATTAAACGCCGGCGGTGTTGGAGGGATGGGCGGCGTAAGCCCTGGTCATGAAGAAGGCAAGTTGTTCTCGCTCGTCATCGATCTCATGGAGCCGAACATGAGGGAAACGGCGTTGTTGGAGCTGAGCAAGAAGAGGGAACAGTACGATGACCTTGCGATGATCCTCTGGCACTCCTTTGGTGCGTGTTCTCTCTTTTTTCTGAGGTTAGTTCTCGGCGGGAGGATTAATTACGGGTCGGTGAACAGGAATCATGCCTGCGTTGCTTCAAGAGATCGTCTCCGTCTACCCCTTGCTTTCGCCCCCAAACCTGACTGCCCATGTGTCTAACCGGGTCTGCAATGCTCTCGCGTTATTGCAGTGTGTTGCGTCTCATTCTGAGACGAGGCAGCTGTTCCTCAATGGTGCGTTTTCACGTGATACCTGTGTCCCTCCCGTTCTTAATCAGATGTGCCCTTTGCATCGTGTCCAACCGGCCAGCTCACATCCCACTGTTCCTGTACCCATTCCTCAACACGACCTCTAAGACGAGACCGTTCGAATACCTTAGGCTTACTTCTCTCGGCGTCATCGGCGCTTTAGTCAAGGTACGTCATCCCATTCAATCTTCTTTCCCTTAAATCGTCGGCCTGATTCACGTGCACATTCAACTTACCCTGTAATTCCAACTAACAGCAAAACGACAACTCGACGGTGATTCACTTCCTACTCTCGACGGAGATAATCCCGCTTTGCCTGCGGATCATGGAGACCGGTTCCGAACTTTCTAAGACGGTTGCGATCTTCATCGTGCAGAAGATCCTGTTGGACGAGACTGGTTTGACGTATATCTGTCATACGTATGAACGGTTCTACGCCGTGGGGACCGTGTTGAGCAATATGGTGAACCAGTTGGTGGAGACCCAGGCCGTCAGGTTGCTGAAACACGTCGTGAGGTGTTACCTGAGATTGAGCGATAACCCAAGGTGAGTGATTTCCGACTATATGCGCCTGGCGGTTGGCAATATGCCCATTTTTTCCCTCTTCTGCTAGGGCTCGCGAGGCGTTGAGAGCCTGTTTACCGGAACCATTAAGAGACAACACGTTCAGCGCACTGCTCAAGGTTTGTAGTCGCGTAACCCTTCACTAACGGCTCTCACCTCGCACTTTCAGGGAGATATGGTTACGAAGAGATGCCTCACCACCCTCTTGAACAACCTGAGCGAGGGAACTGCGCATTGACATCCCAACTGAGCACCGAACGCAAAAGTTAGAATAATATTCCCCCTCGACCCGTCGCTCCTTTCTCCCCTCTTCGCGCACTCCTCTTTAATTCACACGTGTATTGTTCGTCCGTCGCTATCGATTGCTTTACCTCTATCCCGCCCATGTACTTCGTATTCTTACGATCTTCACCTGTCACCGATCTTGGGGCTCCCCGCAACAAAGTCCTTTGCCCGGGGTGTTCCGGTTGAGCTTGCTTCCCCCGTCGCGCCGCTTGCTACCAAGGATTTGGTTGTTCCCTCTCTTGTCCTCTACATTTTATTCCCTCGTGGGTGTCCCCCGGTTGCGGGCGATTGTTGAACAGAATAATGGGTGTAGGAGGACGAGGAGAGGACGGGGTAATCCGATTACCGTTTTAACCTTCTTTGGTCCCGCGTTTGTATTTTCTTGGCAAGCGGCATGGCCCACGACCAACACTAGAGCTCCCCCCGAAAATATCAGTCCCAAGAATCTCTTTAACATGTTTGAAGTCGCCACTTGTACGCAGCCATTTATGACGAAATCAAAATGAGCACTGCAGTGCATCTCGCGGCATTACAATTTTCTCCTCTTAGACCCCGGACCTTCTTTGTCCTCGATCGACGCGATTGACCCCCATTCCCAATGGTCAGACGCGCCACACGGCTCATGGAAGAATCACTCAGACACGTTTCGTCACCACTCAGACTCACTCCGTGTGGCCCTCAGGCCTTCACTAACCGTGTCCAACCTACCGTATACCTGGGATCCAACCTCACCGCCACCTCAGCCCGGATGACGATGTACGCGATGTGCGTGGGCCAGGAGCCGGCGGGGATTATTCCCTCTTGCCTCGAGCATATCGAGGTGTTCTACGTCGGTGAACCTATAAGGCTCAACGCTACGCATTTACTTTCCCTTGGTAACGGCGAATCACCACACCTACTCGACCCCGCCCCCACCGTGACCACCACCCCCCAAGGCCTCATTTTGGCGACCTCCCAGGAACCCCCCGCGCCGAATTTAGAGTTACCGCTCGCAGACGAATCCAACTAGAGAACGGCGCGACCAGTTCTGAATTCTGTAGAGAACTTTCTTTCTTGTTGACCCGTAAACATTCCTACGTATCAATCCGTGTCCTTTCTTCGATGTAAAACATATTGGTGAAAATGTACCGCATCTCCGGACGAACCCTACCACATATACATACTAGTATGACATCAGGGAATACTTCGATCACTTCCAAAGTGTCAGAAGTACGATAAGTGACGGCAAGTGCACAGAAGTACACTTCCAGAAGCCAAGTGGCCACTTCACGGAAGTGAGATGATCATAAGCGCCCAAATTTGGCAGGGGAAACCGGTGAGAAAAGACGGGCGCTCATAAGTCCCCGAGACTTTCCTGATGGCCTAACCTCCTGGATCTCGTGTCGACCTGCCGTGTCACCGTATATATGTAGTACGTGCAATCCACCTATAAGTACCTCTACCTCAAGGTTATTGTGGAGGACGCGATAAGTCCGGAGATCGTCCAAGCTTAGGCTCGCGACCCCAGGGCGTTGGCTGGCATGATAAAAATCGATTGTGCAAAGTTGTACATTGTCTAAGAAAAAACCCGACGTTGATAGTCCATTATCGAACATCTAATCCATTGCGAGCCGAGGGCAACTCCAATAAAATCATCAACCACCGAGCTCGATAACAAAAGCGACGGCGAGCCTGAAGAACTCGAGAAGATGCGAGAAACTGAATTCGTCGGAGATGTCGATGCGGCTACAAGGGAGATCACATCAACGGGGAAGGAAGCACGGGAGGTGAACGGGAGATGGCTTGGTCATTAATGGTGTGGATATGGTGGTTCGAGTTTACGAACGAGCTCTCGATGGTGTTGAAGATAGCGGGGTATCCAGCCTTCTTCCACGAGGCGTGATCGCTGCAAGCGTAACCGCACTGGGTCTTGACGTAAGGGATGGAGAGGTACTCTTCGACCAATCCCTTGTTGAACTCCGTCAACTTGCTATCGGTGTAGTCTGTGATAACCCCGACTTCTTCTCGAGTACCCTTCTTGACCTAGGCGGTCACGTCGAATTGGCTCATCGCGACGATCTTGACACCATTGACACCACGGGCCTTGTGGTCATTGGCGACGGCTTGGGAACCCAAGAGGCCAGTCTCCTAAAGGCGTTCGCGAGCACTGCTCGTAGTAACACGACGGTGGAGGGGACGGACTTCGACGGAGTACCAGTGGAACTCGACAGTGCGGTTAGGCTTAAAGTCGGATTTCAGCAAAGCCATATAGGCTTCCAGGATGGCGACAGCGCCGCCACAATCGTCGTCGGCACTTCGCAGGGTCACAGATCAGAGGCACGTAGACGCGGTCGGACCAACGCGGGGAGACGCTTATCAGGAGCAGCAAGGAATGGCCACATGTTGGTGCTTGTTGGTCGCGTGAGCATCATCAAAGTCTAGGGAATTCGCCACGGCGTACCTGTCCTGATGAGCCGAAACGATGACGACCTCATTTGGAATGGTAGATCCGTTGATGGTGGTGATGGTATAGACTCGGTCATGAGGCTATCGGCAGTCGGTCAGATCGTCGGTGCGTACAAATAAACGCGGGTATTTGTCGAAGGTATCGTGCCTCCTTGCACACGAACCTGAATCTGCTCTCCGGTCTACAGCGTCGGGTATTATGAACCGAGCGGTTACCACGGGACTGTCCGATTAATTCGCTTCCCTCCTGTAGCCTAGCCTGAAGTTTCGAAATCAATTGTGAAACCATTAGAGGAGCCAGTGAAACGTGACTTACACATCGTCCTGAAGCTGGTGGACTCCCCGAGGTTAGTCTTGGATCCGTCGACAGAGAGGGTCGAGATGACGCTCTTCACTTTGTTCTGGTGAATGAGCGGACCGAAGACGATTGTTTCGAAATAACATCGTTAGCACGAAACTGGGTAGGCAAGGAACGGGATTGGGCCAACTCACCGTCCTGAGCATCGACTCGGAGGTTCTCATCCATAACCCCTAGTTCCCGAGCATCTACGCTGTGTCACAGGGACCGGTTGCGATTATATAACCGCCGCGACAAGCCAAAGCGCGACGAAATTTCAGTGTGGCAACCGCGAAGCAACTGAACGGTTATCCACACCCGGCCATGACCCTCGAGCTCAGCGGCGTCACAATGCAGCGCGTGTTTCATGCGCCCGAGCAAACGAGCACAACAGTTTAATACCAACATTAGCCCATGCAGATCTGTCGCGTTGCGCCACTCGGTACGCTGACACTCCTGAAACCCCCCTCCCGTCGGGGCCGGGAACGTCGGACGATGGCCAGCGTGTGATGGTATTATTCCGGGTGGAGGAGGATCTTATACACACAGAACGACCGCCCAAGTGACAACCATGCGCTGAGAAGCGGCGATGGTACTTTCCTGCTTTCCTGGCCTGAACCAGCAGTGATCTCGTTTGAGCTGGTCGGTTTACCTTAGACTTAGCTCGATTCTTCCTCGATCGGAATCGTCCTCGGGGAAGCACGATGGATCGTACCCGGCCAAGGTCATACACTAAAGAGGGATACAAATAGCGAGTGTACAAAGATTACACAACATATCTCCTCTGGAGCGGTATAACTTCGGTATCAGCAGCAGTAGGTAGCGATACACCACAGACGGGAACCGACGCAGCTGAGGAGAGGTTGTTGGTTACGGTGAAAACAAATGGATGGTCGAAGACTGACTAAATGCATGACAGGGCGGCGCATATTCCGGCGCACATTCCAGTGGCGCAACATATGGCGTCTTCGTCTAAAGAGTCCGAATCGGAGTCTTGAGACTGGGACTCGGGCTCGGGTTCCGACTTGGGCTCGGGCTCGGGCTCAGGTTCCAACTTGGGCTCTGGCTCGGACTTGGGTTCTGGCTCGGGCTGGGTCTGGAGTTGAACTTGGGGATCGGACTGGGGCCCGGATTGGGTTCCGGGCTGGGGCAGGACCTGGGGCAGGACTTGGGGCAGGAGCTGGAGCGGGAGCTGGGACTGGGACTCGGGCTCGGGCTGGGACTGGGACTGGGGCTGGGATTGAGATTGGGGCTGGGGCTGGGACTGGGACTGTGATTGAGATTGGGATTGAGGCTTGGACTGGGGTTCGGATTGGGACTGGGACTGGGGCTTGGACTGGGGTTCGGATTGGGACTGGGGCTTGGACTGGGACTGGGATTGGGATTGGGATTGGGGCTTGGATTGGGACTCGGACTGAGATTGGGGCTTGGACTGGGGCTTGGACTGGGGCTGGGGCGTGTCTAGATCGGGATGGTCTGAGTACTACGTTTGTTTTCCAAAACCGTCGGGCACCACTGACTCAATGGACGATGGGCCTGAGTAGGAGGCGCGCCTTTAGACTCCATGTCCTGAGGATTGTCCTTCTTGGATGGAGAAGACATGGGGGATAGGAAAGAGGGTTGCAGGCACGTTAGCGGGGCTCAACTTCTTGTTTTTCTCTCGCAGCCTGATTATCCGCAGGCTGCCGCATGTAGACTATGTTTGGCGTGTGGTCGCTTTAGGGGCCTATAGAGTCCCCGACGACGTAAATAGTAGGGTCGAGGAAACGGCCAGGCCCCTCAGCCGACGAAGCAGGGCGCCACGGGGTTAAAACGTTCATCTTTAAGAGCCGCAGTGGTGGAGCCAGAGAAGTTGATTCGAGGAAGGAAACCCTCGGCTCGACGAGCAATCGCCCTCAGCGCCGTGTAAGATAAGACAACCTTAGCTGGGCTGGGCGGGTCGAACTCGGGCGCCACTAGAGAATGCGACCCGAGTAGTAGAGAATTCTCAGAACCTTCTCCTGTCAAAGTCTGCATGAAGAGAAAAATGAACGACACTGATAACCACTGACCAGTGTTTTCCGTGTCGATGTACGCCCTCATCGATCAGACCGAGTGGGATGGAAATTTGTGGTGAGCGACGATCTGGGAAAGGGGTCCCTTGGTTCCGAAGAGTATCTCCTGTACGGCAGGGGTCCCAGATACTTCCAAGAGAGAATGAATGACCTTGACCGCGTTGAAGGTGTCCATGAAAACAGGGTGACGGCATATGGCTATCCAGAAAACGCTGCGCCCAGGGAGTCCACTTCGCCCAGGTGGAGTGCATCTGAGAGCCATGGAAGCACGTCAGGAAACAAGACCTGTCTGATGCCCATTGTCTGTGAGACTGATGAACTAGCGGTCGAGAGCCGTCTGTCTTATAGCAGTTAGGACAGCGAACTGTGTCTCGAGCCCAATCACTGGTCGGCTTTTGCCTTGCTCGAACGTCGTGTCAAACCCTGTTATGATCTCCTGAACCCCATATTCGGTTTTTTTATGGAACTTCAGGTCACGGTGGAGTATGCGTTAACCAATAATTCCAGAGATAGTCCAAGCTCGGGCTCACGCCCCCGGGGCGCCGGTTGGTATGAGACTTATGATAATTCACGCGAAGCCACGTAGTATGTACACATCTAAAAAAGACGTAACGTTGACAATGTATCATCGAATGTTCGATCCTGCGAGCCGAGTAACTTCAATCAAATCACCAGCCACAGAGCTTGATAGCGAAAGCGACGGCGAGCTTGGAGAACTCGAGGAAGGTACGAGAATCCGTCGGAAATGTCGGTACGGGAGAGACCACACCAACGGGGAAGAGCTCGTTCGAAAACCCGAAACCCCATATCCATGACACTGCCAACGAGTGAGCTATCCCCCGTTTCCCTGCCGCGATAGCGGGGTACCCAGCCTTCTCCCACGAAGCGTGGTCGCACTTGGTCTCGATGTAAGGAATGGAGGCACTCCTCGACCAATCCCTTGTTGCAATCCCTTGTTGAACTGTGTCGACTTGCTATCGGTGCAGTCCGTGATGGCCCCGACCTCCTCTCGAGTACCCTTCTTGACCTAGGCAGTCATGTCAAATTGGCTCATCGCGACGACCTTGATACCCCGGGCTTTGTAGTCATCGGTGACGACTTGGGAACCCAAGTGATTAGCTTGCTAAACATGCTCGTGATAACAAGGATGGTGGAGGGGACGGACCTCGGCGGAGTGCTAGTGGAACTCGACGGCGCGGTCAGGCTTGAAGTCAGGTTTAAGCAAAGCCCTGTACGATTCCGCCGGAACGGCGACAATGCCGCTACCGCCGTCATCGGCACCTTGCAGGGTCGTCAGAGGCACGTAGAGACGGTCGGACCTACACAGAGAGACGCTTACCGGGAGCAGGAAGGAAGGACCCGGAAAACTTGATCAGGGAA
>Ga0307515_10024632_pt1 | contig 10472 bp, 9 predicted proteins | sample 17_EM_MG_FD_194513 | JGI IMG/M metagenome (GOLD analysis project Ga0307515, IMG submission 194513) | Populus trichocarpa ectomycorrhiza microbial communities from riparian zone in the Pacific Northwest, United States - 17_EM | ecosystem: Host-associated > Plants > Roots > Unclassified | place...
ACTACCGCGGCATCTGGGGGCTCTACGCCAATTACGACTACCTGTCGCCGCAAATCTTCCACGTCTCGACGACCGCCTTGTCGCTCGGCACCACCGGCCAATGGTGGGTATCGCCCAAAGTGGCCCTGCAGGGAACGGCGCTGGTCGGGCTGGGCTATTCAGCTGCCAGCACGGCGCGCCACGTGGTGACCGACACCTCTGAATATCACTACGGCATGGCGCCGCAATTTGCTCTGGCGCTGCGCGTGGTCGGCGGCGACCGGATGGCGCTCGATGTCTCCGCACGGATGGTTTCGATGGGCAACATCAACCGCCGCGCGGCCGGGCGCGACGACATCTCGCGAGTCGGCACGGCGTTCACCTGGCGGATCCAGGGGCGGCATGCCATCGGCGTCAACTACGTCTGGTCGCACCGCGAGGCGGACTACCCGTCCGCACCGGGCACGCGCCAGCAAACGCTGGGAGCGGTCGGCATCTACTACACGCTGCTCGGCCAACATGGTGTCGAAGCGGTGGACTGGCGTAATACCGAGACTGCGGCCGGGCGTTGATCAGCCGCTTGCCCCCACGCCCTGCGCCTTCAGCGCATCGATCAGCACGCGCGACTTGCGCGGCATGTGGCGCGCCGCCGGAAACACGGCGTGGATGCCGCCGGTGGGCAACTTCCAGTCTGGCAGCACCTGCACCAGGCGTCCGGCCGCCAAGTCGTCGGCCACGACGAAGTCCGGCAGGATCGCCAAACCACCGCCGGCCAGCGCGGCGCTGCGCAATGCCGACGCGGTGTTGGTCGACATCGTTGGGCGGAAGCGCACGTCGATCGGTTCCTGGCCCTCGGCGGTGAAGGTCCACGCCGCTGCATGCGGCAACACCGTCAGCGCGATGAAGGGCCAGCTGGCCAGGTCAGCCGGTGATGCGGGAGCCGGCCGCTCACGCATCAAAGCCGGGCGGGCTACCAACTGGTCGACAAAGCTGCCGATGCGGGTGGCGCGGTGGCCGGAGTCGGCCAGCCGGCCGATGCGGATGGCGACGTCGATGTGGTCGGCCACCAGGTCCATCACCCGGTCGGCGGCCAGCAGCTCGACATGCAGCTCGGGGTATTGCTGCTGAAGCGCCACCGCCACTGGGGCGAGCACCATCGCGCCGTAGTCGATCGGCGCTGTCACGCGCAAGGTGCCGCGTGGCGCCTTGGTGGCTTGCGATGCCGCTTCGATCGCCGCCTGCGCATCGGCCACGATCTGCTTGGCTGCGTCGTAGAAGGCTTCGCCAGCCTCGGTCAACCGCAGCGAACGCGTCGTGCGCAGCAGCAGGCTCGCACCCAGCTCTTCTTCCAACCGCTGCATGTGCGCGCTGACCATGGTCTTGGCCACGCCAAGGCGGGCGCCCGCGGCGGTGAGTGACCCGGCCTCGACCACGGCCACGAAGACCACCAGTCGGTTCAGGTTGACATCGGCAAGCGAGCTGATTTGGTGTCCTATCCCGCGGATAACTGCCATTGACCTTCCATCGGCAGTGGACAGTGCGTCAAGAATTTTAGGTCTTCTGTTTCGCGCCACGGGCCATTACGCTGACTGACATCGTTATTCCGGTGACCCCCATGACTACGAATTTCCGTTTGCCCACCATCGCCCACCGCCATGTCGAAGTCGACGGCGTCAAGGTCTTCTACCGTGAAGCGGGCCTGGCCGACGCGCCCACACTGTTGCTGTTGCACGGCTTTCCGTCATCGTCGCACCAGTTCAAGCGCTTGATGGAAGCACTGGGTGACCGCTACCACGTCGTCGCGCCCGACTACCCCGGCTTCGGCTACAGCGACGCGCCCGCATCGGTCACCGCCGGCGGCTCGTTCACCTACAGCTTCGACACGCTCGCCGAAGTCATCGAAGGCTTCTGCGACGCACTCGGCCTGCACCGCTTCGTCGCCTACCTGTTCGACTTCGGAGCGCCGGTGGGCTTTCGCATCGCGATGCGCCACCCTGAGTGGTTCGCCGGTCTGGTGATCCAGAACGGCAACGCCTACGCCGAGGGCATGAGCGCGATGGCGCGTGACCTCGCCGCGCTGCGGCCCGGTGCGCCGGGCGCCGAAGACGCGGTGATGGGCGTGCTGACGCCCGAGGTCACGCGCAGCCAGTACCTCACCGGCGCGCGACAACCCGAGAACATCTCGCCGGACGGCTGGACGATGGAGCAGCAGTTCCTCGAGCTCCCGGGCCGCAAGCGCATCCAGGTCGACCTGGCGTTGAACTATCACAGCAACGTCGCGCAGTACCCGCAATGGCAGGCCTGGCTGCGCGAACACCGGCCGCCGGCGCTGGTGCTGTGGGGACGCAACGACCCGTTCTTCGTCGAGGCCGGCGCGCATGCCTACCAGCGCGATCTGCCCGATGCGCCGGTGCACCTGTTCGACACCGGGCACTTCGCGCTGGAAGAAGACGTGGCGGCGATCGCTCCGCTGGTCGCCGGCTTCATCGACTCGCTCTGAGCAACGTGCCTCAGGGCACGCCCAGCACCCGGGCAGCCAGCTCGGTGTCCATGTACTCGACCAGCTCGCGCAGCTGCCCGCCCTCGAGGCGGAAGACCATGCAGTAGTGGTTGTCGTAACGCTGGCCGCTCTTGGTCAATACATTGCCGCGGCACTGCACGACGACCTTGTCGCCCTCGGCGATGAAGTCGTCGGCCTGGTTCGTGTAGGTCGTCTCAAAGCGCTCGTACAGCGGCTTCAGCAAATCCTGGAGCACGGCCTGCTTGCCCCGCCATTCGCGGGACCAGGCCCCCTGGCCGGCGATCTTCCAGCAGAAGTCGTCGGCCATCGCGTCACGAAACGGACGGCCATTGCCCTGGGCCAACTCGGCGAAGATGGCCTGCATCAGCTGCTTGTTGTGCTGCACGGTGGTGGGCGCATCGAGTTCGGGTTTCATCGTTTCTTGCATTTGGGGGGTGGGGGGGTGGCCGTGGCCGCGGAGACTGCCGCCAAGGTGTCCAGCGGCGGCCGCTTGCCGCTGCTGATCCACGTGCCATAGAAATCGATCTTGTCGTCGAGCAAGGTCAGCGCCTCGGTCCATTCGGCAATCGTCTGCTGCACGCGCTCGCGGTGCGCCTTCAGCATCGCCTGGCGTTGCTTCAGCGTGGCCTTGCCCTGCTGCACCAGCGCGGTGTATTCGCGCATCTCGGCGATGCTCATGCCGGTGCGGCGCAGCCGGTCCATCAGCAGCAGCCAGCCCACGTGCAGCTCGCTGTAGCGGCGCCGGCCACCGGTGTCGCGCTGCACGCCGGGCACTGGTGTCCTGTCTCGCAAATAACTGCCATTGAGATTCGACCAGATGGTGATGAACGTGCGTCTGGACGGCGGGGCAGATACCCAGCGTATCTGCCCTGCTGGCCGGGCGCGCGAGCGCGCCATCTGGTCGAACCCGAAGGGCGGGCCGAAATGGGGCGCTCGCAGCGCCGCCAAGCCGGGCAGATACCACCCGGTATCTGCCCGGCTCGTCGTCTCGCGATCATCCCCATTGCGGCCCGTCGCAATGACAGCGATTTGCGAGACAGGACACCGCCCCCTGGCGCTCGTACCAGCGGATGGTGTGCACGCTGCGGCCGGTCCGCTCGACCAGGCTGCCGATCAACAGGTGGGCGTCGTTCATGCTCAGCGGTCTCCTGAAGGCATTGGACATGGTGGAGTGCACTCTAGGTCAAGAGGTATCGCAAGGTGGCGCGCTTGACCGATGGCCGCACGAGAGAGGCTCCTTGAGCCCCGCGGCGGCAAGTGATACCGTGGCCGCCGCGTCTTGCATCGAGGCGCACGGAAGGCGGTTCCCCATGAACCTCGGCACCATCGTCACGCGCATCACGACAGGCCTGCTGATCGCAGCCAGCGCGACAGCATCTCTGGCCGCTGGTGGCGGCGCCCTCAACGATCCGCAAGAAACCTACAGCACCGAGCGGATCGGCCCGGAACGCGCGGCGACGCCGGACCAAGGCGTGACCGCCAGCGTCACGATCCAGTTCGTGTCCTACGCGCTGAACTCGGTCGGCGGCAAATACAAACTCATTCCGCTGCTGCTGCGCATCGGCGCGCGCCCGGCGCCGGTGGCCCTCGCCATCGACCAAGACCGTTTGGTCGTGCTGAGTGGCGGCAAGAAGATCCCCGCCAGCTTCCAGCTCTCGGCGCTGGACCGGCCGCTGTGGGACTCGCTGTCGCCTGAGACGAAGAAGCGCCTGACCTACCCCGAGCAGCTGAGCCCCAACAGTGCCGCTGTCATCTATGCCTTCGTGCCGATGGCCGATCTGGCGGGGCCGCCCGACGGGTTCGAGTACACGATCAAGTCGCTGCCCGTGCCGCTGCTGCTGTTGCCGGAGCCAAAGAAGGCGGCGGCCTCGCTGGCCGGCGCTGACACCTCGGGCTGAAAGCCGAGTTCCGCCACCGAACCGGACAGCCCATGCTCGGTGAGCTCTGGAAGGCGTTGCTGGATTACCTGAAGCGCACGCCGTACTGGCCGGTGCTCGAGCCGATCGTGCTGATCGGTTTCCTGTATGTCGGCGTGTGTGTCGTGGCCTACCAGTACCTGCAATGGCGCTACCAAGTCACGCTCGACCTGCCGCTGTTCCTGCAAAGCTACCTGCTGCGACAGGTGTCGGTTAGCTTCGCCGCCGTCGTCGGGAGCTTCATCGCCCTCACCTATCGGCGCGTGCCGGACGAGGGGCACCCTCGGTCGAAGGCCGAGTGGTCGGTGCGGATCGGTGTGGTGCTGATCACGGCAGCGGCGGCGCTCTCGCTGTTGAAACTGTGGTCACCCGAATTCAAGGTCAGCCCGATCCGGGTGCGCTTCGCCTCGTTCGACACCTTCGCCAACAAAGCCGAAGGCGCCCCGCCCGCTGCAGCTCAGGAAAAGGCAGTCGCCGACTACCAGCACCTGCGAGCAGTGACGCAGTACCTGCTGTACGAGATCAACCACCGCCAGCGCGCGTGGCAGCTGGAGTTCGACACCACACCGTTCCGAGCCGACCTCGTCACCCAGGCCGATGAAGACCGTTGCTCGCGCGACGACACGCCCCCGCTGTGCATCGCAGAGGCCCTGCACAAGCAAATGACCGCCGAGGACACCAAGCGCCCGCTCGTGCTGATCACGGCGCAAGCGCTGGGCGGCGGCGGCACGCGGGCCTGGTTCTGGCTGAACCGCGGCCCGGTTTCGGTCGTCACGCTCAGTGATTGGGGCGGGCCCGGCAGCGCGGGCTCGATCGAATACCTGGCCTACGCGCTGGTCGTGCAAAGCGTGATGATCCACATGCAGGACCACTGCGGCTTCGTGCAGCCGCCCACCGGTGCGCCCGAGGGCGTGGTGGTCGGCAACGTCTTCGACCTGCAGCCCGGCATCGACGCGATGCGCGCGGCGGTGCTGACCGGCCACTTCTCGCCGAACGACGAGCGGCAACTGCTCAACTGCTTCGGCCCCGAATACATGCGCACTGCCGTCAACCTGACCAGCCTGGCGTGGCTGCGCGCAGAGCCGGTGCGCGAGACGCTGCGCAAGGTCTATGGGGTGGAGCTGGTCGGTCGCTGAGACGGCATCCGGTTTCACAGCTCATCGCCAGCGCCGTTCCGTTCATGCTGCACCAACTGCAGCCTGTCACCGCCCGCCCGCAGTCTGTCGTTTCGCGCTGCAACGTGTGTTGGTCCACCAATACAGTCCACGCCGTTCGCGGCCCTTCGGCCGCCAGCTGGCCATGAAAGCGAGACAACCATGCTGCAGATCCGAGACCTGACCCACGTCTACCCCAACGGCACCCGCGCACTCGACGCGGTATCGCTGGACATCCCGGCCGGCATGTTCGGCCTGCTCGGGCCGAATGGCGCCGGCAAGTCGTCGCTGATGCGCTGTCTGACGACGCTACAGGTGCCGACCTCGGGCCAGATCCGCTTCGCCGAGATCGACGTGCTGAAGCAGCCGGAAGCCCTGCGCGCCACGCTGGGCTACCTGCCGCAGGACTTTGGCGTCTACCCCCGCGTCTCAGCGAACGACATGCTGGAGCACCTGGCGGTGCTCAAGGGCGTGGCCGGCCGCGGCGAGCGGCGCGACACCGTCGACGCACTGCTGCGCCAGGTCAACCTGTGGGACGTACGCAAGAAGGCCATCGCCGGCTTCTCTGGCGGCATGCGGCAACGCTTCGGCATCGCCCAGGCGCTGATCGGCAACCCGCGGTTGATCATCGTCGACGAGCCCACCGCCGGGCTGGACCCGGAAGAGCGCAACCGCTTCAACAACCTGCTGTCCGAGATCGGCGAGAGCGTGGCCGTGATCCTGTCGACCCACATCGTCGATGACGTGACCGATCTGTGCCCGCGCATGGCGATCCTGGTCGGCGGGCGCATCGTACAGATGGGCACGCCGGCCGATCTGATCGCTGCAATCCAGGGCCGCATCTGGCAAGCCAGCATCGACAAGCACGAGCTCGACTCAGCGCGCCAAGCCCATGCCGTGATTGCCACCCGGCTGCGCGGCGGCCGCACGGTGATCCGCGTCGTGGCCGATGCGTCGCCGGGCGTGGGCTTCACGCCGGTCGAAGCCGGCCTCGAAGACGTCTACTTCGCGACGCTGACCCGCCATCGCCAGGCCGAGGCCTCGGTCGCCGCCAAGCAACAAAGGGCCGCCTGATCATGTTCGCCAGCATTGCCAGCTTCGAATGGCGCTACCAGATCAAGAGCCCGGTGTTCTGGGTCGGTTGCCTGCTGTTCTTCCTCTTCGCCTTCGGTGCCACCACGGTCGACACGATCCAGATCGGCAGCCGGGGCAACGTCAACATCAACTCGCCCTACGCCATCGTGCAGATGATGGCCATCATGACCGTGTTGGCGGTCTTCGTGGTCGTCGCCATGGTCGCCGGCCCGGTGATCCGTGACGACGAAACCGGCTTCGCGCCGATCCTGCGCAGCACCCGCTTGCGCAAAGGTGCGTACCTCGGCGGGCGCTTCAGCGGCGCGGTGGCAGCAGCGCTGCTTGTGCTCGCCTCGGTGCCCCTGGCCGTCGCCATCGGCTCCTTCATGCCCTGGCTGGACGCCGAAAAGGTCGGCCCCTTCGTGCCCACGCACTACCTGTACGCCCTCTTCGTGATCGGCCTGCCGTCGCTGCTGATCACGGGCGCCGCCTTCTTCGCGCTGGCCACCGCCACACGCTCAATGATGTGGACCTACGTCTGCGCCGTCGCGCTGCTGGTGGCCTTTTCGGTCTCGCGCATCTGGCTGCGCGAGCTGCAGCAGGACACGATCTCGGCGCTGACGGACCCGTTCGGCCTCTCGGCACTGTCGATCACCACCAAGTACTGGACGGCCTCGGAACGCAACACGATGCTGCCGCCGCTGACGGGCCTGTTGCTCGCCAACCGGCTGCTGTGGGTTGGCGTGGCCGCGGCCTTGTTCGCCTTCACCTGGCGCACCTTCCGTTTCGAGACACGCTCCGGCAACGCCGCCGTCAAGCCGGCCGAGCGCGAACTTGCACCGGCCCCCGCGGCCCGCATCGGCGCCCTGCCCGCGCCTCAATCCAACGCCGCCACGCGCCGCGCCCAGCTGCTGGCACTGGCGCGCTTCGACATGAGTTTCGTGTTCCGCAGCCCGGCGTTCTTCGTGCTGCTGTTCATCGGCATCATCAATGCAGGCTTCTCGCTCTGGTTCTCTTTCGACTGGTATGGCAGCGACGCCCACCCGGTGACACGGCTGATGGTGCGGGCCCTGCAGGACGCCTTTGCCTTCATCCAGATGATCATCGCGATCTACTACGCCGGTGAACTCGTCTGGCGAGACCGCGAGCGCCGCGTGCACGAGATCATCGATTCGACTGCCGCGCCGGACTGGGCGCACCTGCTGCCCAAGGTGCTGGCGATCGCGCTGGTGCTCACCGCCACGTCGTTGGTGGCCGCCGGGGCCGGCATGGCGGTGCAGCTCGTCAAGGGCTACACGCATTTCGACCTGGCCGCCTATGGGCTGTGGTGGGTCTTGCCCACTGTCATCACGGCGATGCAATTGGCGGTGCTGTCGGTCTTCGTGCAGGTGCTGGTGCCGCAGAAGTTCATCGGCTGGGGCGTGATGCTGGTGTACGTGGTGGCCTCGATCGCCATGGCCTCGGCCGGCTTCGAGCACAACCTGTACAACTACAGCGGCACCTCGCCGGTGCCGTTGTCGGACATGAACGGCATGGGCCGCTTCTGGGTCGGCGCGGCCTGGTTCCAGGTCTACTGGAGCGGCTTCGCCACCGTGCTGGCAGTGCTGGCCTACGCGCTGTGGCGCCGTGGCACCACCACCGCGCTGCGCCCTCGCCTGGCGGCCCTGCCGCGGCGCCTGCAAGGTGGCGCGCTGCTGGCGGGTGGCGCCGGCCTGGCCGTCTGGCTGGGCACCGGAGCCTTCATCTTCTACAACACCAACATCCTCAACAAGTACCAGACGGTGCCTGACCACGACCAGTGGCTGGCGAACGCAGAGAAGGAGCTACTGCCGTTCGAGAAGCTGCAGATACCGCACATCACTGCCGTCACGCTCGACGTGCAGCTCTTCCCTCGCGAAGCGCGCGCCGTCACCAACGGCCGCTACAAACTCGAAAACCGCAGCAGCCAGCCGATCGACCAGGTGCACGTGGCCTGGGGCGAGCGGATCAAGCTCGACCAGGTGTCGATCGACGGCGCCACGCTCGAGAAGGCGTACGAGCAGTACCCGTACCGCATCTACCGCCTGCAACCGGCCATGCAACCGGGCGAAGTGCGGGAAATGAAGTTCGCCACCACACTGGAGGAACGAGGTTTTCCGAACGGCGCTCCGCTGACCCGTTTGGTGGAAAACGGCAGTTTCGTCAACAACAGCGAGATCGCGCCCGGCGTCGGTATGTCGCGCGAGGGCCTGCTGACCGACCGGGCTAAGCGCCGCAAATACGGCCTGCCGGCTGATCTGCGCCCGCCCAAGCTGGAAGATGAATCTGGCCGCTCGCGCAGCATCTTCATGGTGGCCGGTGATTGGGTCAATGCCGACATCACCGTCACGACCGACGCCGACCAGACGCCGATCGCTCCGGGGCGCACGGTGTCCGACACGACCACCAACGGCCGGCGCACGGCGCATTTCGTCTCCGACGCGCCGATCAACCACTTCTTCTCGATCCAGTCGGCCCGCTATGAAGTGAAGCGCGACAAGGCCGGCGATGTCGACCTCGCCGTCTACTACCACCCGGGCCATGAATACAACGTCGACCGCATGCTGGGCGCGATGAAGACTTCGCTGGCGATGTTCAACGAGAAGTTCTCGCCCTACCAGTTCCACCAGGCGCGCATCCTCGAGTTCCCGAGCTACGCGGACTTTGCGCAGAGCTTTGCCAACACCATCCCCTACTCGGAGAACCTGGGCTTCCTGACCAAGCTGGGCGACGAAAACGACATCGACGTGGCCACCTACGTGACCGCGCACGAGATCGGCCACCAGTGGTGGGGCCACCAGCTGGTGCCGAGTAACCAGCAAGGCGCAACGATGCTGGTCGAGAGCTTTGCGCAGTATTCGGCGCTGCTGGTGATGGAGAAGACTTACGGCAAGGAGCAGATGCGCAAGTTCCTGAAGTACGAGCTCGACCGCTACCTGCGTCGCCGCGGCGGCGAGGTGGTCGAAGAGCTGCCGCTGGCGCGGGTCGAAGACCAGCCCTACATCCACTACCAGAAGGGCTCGCTGACGCTGTACTGGCTGAAAGAAGTGGTCGGCGAGGACACCGTCAACCGCGCCATGGCCAAGCTGCTGCAGCAGTACGCCTTCAAGAGTGCGCCGTTCCCGAACACGACGGACTTCCTGCGCCTGCTGCGCGCCGAGGCCGGCCCCGAGCACGACCAACTGATCACCGACCTGTTCGAGAAGATCACGCTGGTGGACGCGAAGGCCAGCAACGCCAAGAGCACCAAACGGGCCGATGGCAAGTACGAGGTCACGTTCGAGGTCGAGGCGAAAAAGCTCTATGCCGACGGCAAGGGCAAGGAGACTGAAGCGCCGCTGGACGAACCGTTCGACATCGGCGTGTTCAGCGCCGAGCCCGGGCGGCCCGGCTACACCGCGGCGTCGGTGCTGTCGTTCGCTCGCCAGCAGATCCACACCGGCAAGCAGACGATCACGGTGCTGGTCGACCAGTCGCCGGTGTTCGTCGGGGTGGACCCGTACAACAAACGGATCGACCGCAACTCAGGCGACAACCTGACCAAGGTCGAGCAGCCTTGACGCCGGGGCGGGGCCGGCACCCCGCCCTGGCGCATTGAACCGCTGGAGCGGCGACTGCCACTCCGGCGCACCGTACGCGGAAAGCGCCTGCCGCAAGAAGGGGCTTGTGTTGCCCTTGCCCGCACGGCAAGGGCAACGCCATACTCGCCTGATGGTGGCCCAAGGAAGGCGACACCGATGATCAGGGAAGGCGCGGCTGAACGGGGTTCAGCCCTGCTCGCCAGCGAGCAGCAATACCGGCAGCTTTTCG
>Ga0307515_10024633_pt1 | contig 10472 bp, 8 predicted proteins | sample 17_EM_MG_FD_194513 | JGI IMG/M metagenome (GOLD analysis project Ga0307515, IMG submission 194513) | Populus trichocarpa ectomycorrhiza microbial communities from riparian zone in the Pacific Northwest, United States - 17_EM | ecosystem: Host-associated > Plants > Roots > Unclassified | place...
ATGTGATAGAGATTTGTTTTTCCAAGAATTCCCTGAGTGTGTTGTTTAACTGTAAAGTGGCAGTAAGATCCTGTAATCATCATCTACTTCTTGTGGCCATTATTACCAAGAAAAGCATCTGCTTTTTCAAGAATTAACACCAGCTTTAAGGCAACTAACCTTGACCTTTTCTCACCCTACTTTTTGCAGCATCTTGGAAGATATAATAATAATAATAATAATAATAATAATAATAATAATATTATATGCGGTATCCACAACAACAAACTTGTTGCCCCTCGTAATCTGAGTTTTTTATATAAAACATTTAGCTTAAATTTCACAACTATATAAAAACTTATTCATGGAAATAACATATTTCATTTACACGTGTAAATCTCGCATGCGTGACCGGAGCATTTTTCCAGCATTTCAACTCCCAGGCAAAAAAATAATAATAATAATAACAAACTCGAAAAGTTATATTCAACACAATTGATCATAATTCACATAATCAGTTTAACATAAATCACATGTAATTCAATTCCATTTTAACTCAATTCATAATTATATATACGCACTCAATTAATTTTATATATTAATAAAATCAATTCTCATAATATTTAAATACATCATTTAACTACATCTAATAATTTATATTGTGGATGGCCCTGCGCTAACGGAACCATGAACATTTCCTCGTCCATGAAAATGGCTTATCCTCTACTAATATCATTTCTAGATGCTCAATCATCTCAAATTCATCAAGTGTAGAACAGTAAATGCCTAAATGTGACGTACGTATTAGCGAAGTCAATCTAAAAACCATGTTCAATTACTATTCGTCTCTTCTTCAACTAAAGTATAGCACAACAAGAAAACTTTATTATTCACGTCATAAGCAACTTTACTCAACAAATTTGTCTTGTACTTTCTACACAAGTAAATTTCATTAATATTTACCGGTGCATGACAATACATAAACCCCTCAACAGAAGCTCCAAATACCCATAATACTCTCTCAAAGATTACTTTATTGCCATCAATTATTATTTTTATCCCATTTGATAAACATACCTGGATTTGATTCTTTGAGAGCTAATAAAATTCTATGCAGCATTTGAAAGAACTTCTCAGGTGTACCAAACAATAACTCCAATACTTTTTGTTTAGCTATTCACATCTTGTGACACGAGACATCATACTCAAAATTCCAATGCATAGTAGCTTAAATGGTCACAATGTTATTACTTATTTTGGCTTTAATAATAGTCAACATCATATTAGCAATAAAATCTAAGTCAATCTGACGGTGATATTGCATAACCATTATGTTAAGATATGTGTGTTGCCCTTTTAATTTTTAGATCTCAAATTAATCACAATTATTATGATACCCTCATGTAAATACTATTAACATGTTGGTTCATATATACATTGTAAATGTACATAAGTTGTGGTCGAACATTGTACCTTGTTTTGTAATCATGAATTCTTTATATACCACAACTTAATTGTAGTAATTAATTCATACTTGTTTCAAAAAGTTTTGTCCAACCTCCAATTTAGTAGTAAAGTCTAAAATTCTATACGACTTAAAATCCAGCCATTACATATTATTTGACCAAGCCCATTAACATCCTCACATTTAGGAATAAGTCACATGAATTGACTTATTAGCTTAGCTAACTTGTCTTCCTCAACTGTGTTGTCAACATAACGATTAGCTTCCTTATAAGTTGGTTCAAAGTCATCATAATAATATAGAGGATACCTAATTGAGCTTCCATATCTATAATTCCTTGTGCTGATGATTGGTTCATTACATCACCATCTATCCTAGATGGACCAGCTGCATATGATGCTTGTGTGGTCATTTGAAGTGTAGCTTGGGACCCAAATGAACTCCATGCTAAAGGAGTTTTCTCGTTTAGGTCTATTATCCAAGTAGAGCTCTAAAATTTGCAACATACATTTGATGGTCAACCCAACCACTTCCATCACTAGAAATAGACACACTAACATAATGATTTAGCCATACCTCAACCTACATCCTCCAAGTAATGTCAACTTTAATTTTAAAAAAAAATTCACCCAATGCCTCAATATATTAAATATTTAAGTTTAGCAAGCGACATGTCTAATTTAGCAGTTAAACACCCGTACTTTCTCTATTGTAAGTGATACTATTATCGATATTGATAATAGTACCACCATAATAACATAATAATCTCATACTAGCGTAATGTTTGGTTATTGTCTTGGGACATATGTATGTAACGGAGATAGTAGAGACAAAAATATATTTAGTTAAAGAGAAAAAAACAGAGACATAAAAATAAATTTGTTACTAGGACAATTTTAGAGTGAAACAAAACAGGAGGTACAAAGAGAATATGTCTCCAAAGACAATATTTTTTATTTTTTTATTCCTAAAATATCCTTGTAAAAAACTCTCAATTCCAAAATCATTCAACTAAGAGATGTAAGAACAAAAATGGTTATTATCATAATTTTAAAATTCAACTCGGGGTTCAAGAAAAATCTACGAGTTTTTTACCCATGTTATATCCCAGGTCAACCCGGGTTTTTGATTAGATTAAATAGAGTCGATCATTTCTCTATTTTTTTTTAAGTCAAATCAATCCAAGCCTCGAGTCGGCCAGCTCCTTGTCAACCTACCAAGCTAGTTTTAATTTTATAACTAGAATTATTGTAATATTATTAATTTCATTACTCAATATAAGTTGAATATATATATTATGAGTAAAATAGATTTTTTTATATTTTATTTTGTTTTGTTCATTATAACTAAACATGATACAAAAACAATTATTTTTTTCTTAAATACCACTATCAAACATAATTTTATATATGTCTTCTCTTCTATCTCCTCTGTCAACGTAATCGAACTTGGGCTGCTGTCATCAAATAAATATGCAAGATTCCAATTTCTGTCAAAGATGGAATTGTCTTAGCTACTTGACCTCCCTCTCATTTGATAAGAGATGTTTTATGTGAACGAGTCAGCAGCTAAACACAGGCACGAAGCAAATGGCACAAGATATGACTAATAATCAGTCGTTTGGACAACGGAGGGAATAGAAATCAGAAACAGCCAGTAGTGTCATGGTAATCTCTTTCATATTTTGCATTTTAAGAGTGAACAAATTGTGTTTTACCCTCGTGAAAATTACTTTAGAACAAAATTTAATTGTTTCAGCTAGCGGCCAAGTCTTTTGTAGCTGATCATGGTTATTCCTCGTCCCTCTTCTTGTCTTAGTTTAGTTCCAGAACACCAGCCTAAATGCATGCCACGAACCCAGAGAGGAAGAAATAAAAGTCATAGCACTAACTGGATCGTCCTAGTCGTCTCTGTGATTCGATCCAGTTAACTCCACCACTTGAAATCAACAATCAATCCTCTGATGAAACATGTGGAAATCTAGGAAACAGCAAACTTCCATGGCAATGTTACAGTTAGGTACATGCAATCAGTGTGCTAGTGTCTACAAAAAGCAACTACAGAACAGAATGAAAAGGGAACTAAAGGCAACAAAACTGCTTCATTGCTACTTCAAGTCCTCGTCAACAGTCGGATTTTTACAAGGAAAACAAATTCAATTGAATGTTTTCAAGTCATTCTATGAAAGGAGAGACTATCTTATACAGCTATATAGCGTGCGATAAGATTCACGAGGGCGCATTGAGCATTGCAATTTTTTATCCCACAAGGAGCTATCGAGAACTAATATACTGGATTAAGAACAGCTCATAACTATTGCTGATTAAATTACACAGATGGGAAATATTTGTTTAGATTAAAGGGCAGGGAATAGAACTCTTCACTCCTTGTATCACCCTTGTATGATCGGAATTTGTCCCACCAGTGCTTACCCCTGTCTTTCCTGATTGAACTATCATTTCTATGCAGTGTGTTGTCCAGGAAATAAGCCAAGCAGCCCGCAACAAATGCTTCTGATGAGAAAGGAACGTTTACAATATCGTTGAACTGCCAAAGAAGAAAAAAAAAACCAAGATGTTTATCAGCCACTGGCATAGGTTTTATATAAGCAAGACAGATCAGGGTTGAAAATTTTCATGCATACCCATCTTCCACCAGTGTGAACGGGACCATAGCCCTTAATTGCAGTGTACTCATTAAAGTACTGTGGCACGGATAAGCCCATGAAAATAGAGAAGCCTAATATGAACTTTGTTCGGAAGCTGTTGAGATTACAGAACTGAAGAAAGCTAAGACCAGCAGCACCTGGAAATCCATAGTGAAAAGGACAAATGATTAAACAAAACCAATCACAATATATCAGAGAGATTCACAGCTGTTTGTGAACCAAAATATCATGATATACATACCCACGTAAGCAAAGAAAAGGCAATATAAACTGGCAAAAATGGGTCCTGGAATTGAAGCAAAGATTGCCCCAAATTTTCCTGCACAACAACACAAAGTTGACCGATAGAAGTTGACATTATACCAACAACAAAGATGAATCATGCCATCAATATGAAAGCATTGAACAAACTCATATCGACTTACCAAGAATGGAGAAGAAAATCATGAATCCTGCAGATATCTGGACAACCCTTCGGCTGCCAACTCGTGTTAAGGCCAAGAGACCAGCATTCTCTCTGTACACAGTAAAGCTCGAGTCAATTTTGAAGTTACTGCATCTGAATGTATAAAAGCTCATGCACTGGAAAGGCTTTCCTAGTGAGTCTTACACAGATACTGAAGATCCGGTTGAAGTTCCAAACAGCCCAGAAAGCAAAATAGCAATTCCCTAAAGCAGAAATAAAATGTTAACAATGTAAGAAACTCAATATTCATCTGGATCATCATTGTTCTTTATACATGGAATACATAGCAACCACCGGAATATACAGCTACAAGTTCTATATATTAACATCCTTTTCTTGCTCTTATTCAGGATGGATTTCATGTGAGGGTAAAGGAGGAGAAAATTACCCTAGGGACTTTCACTTCCTATAATTGGGTTTGGTAGAGTAGGGAGGGGTAAAAGCTTCTCATGGGGGGAAGTCGTCTCTTATATTTTAACTTTCTCTAAGTTAGCGCTCACACTTTGCATTGGAGACCAACCAATACATATTTCTTTAAAATAATTATAGTTTAAATTTTGATTTGATTTGATTCTTATTGGGCCAACTGACACTCATAATTTTTTAAGACTCCTATAAACAATCATAGAAGTTCACTACCTGACACTTTGTTTCACCCTTAAAAACTTAACATGTTAACATTTTGCCACCATTTTTTTCCATCCTCTATACAACAAAACTTTAGAATAGTGCACGCGTACATGACTGCACATAACAGTGGCTAGGAATAACATTTCTCAAACAAATCTTGGACATGAAGCAAATCACTTAATAGCTTTGTCTTGCCCGTGACAAAAGGAATTATTGATGCATGCCACAGCAAAGTATGAAAATTAAGACAAGTATTTACACAATATCATAAACACAAAAACAACCTTTCAGAACTAAGAAACTTAAATTTTCAGTTTCAATTACAAAGAAGCCAATATCTTTTTATTACCTGCCAGCCAACACCACGGCTAAGAACGGAAGGTGGCATATGAGTCGCACTTGCATACCTTGACACAGCAATAAATGCACCAGTGGACTGCTTATTCAAGGACAGTAATTCAGTGAACTTCCAAGATTAATTTAGATAACAGTTGTATCAAGTAACCCATATAATCCACACAATAAATATTTAAACTCCACCACATACACAAAAAAGAAAAACCAGAAAATAACAAAACCATTGAAAAAACAATGTTGAAATTGTGGAAATTGTGCATTTCACAGGGAAGTTTTATTTACATAAACGGCATTAATTGTCAGCTCATCCACATTACAGCAATCATGTGATTTAATATTGTACGGTACCACTAGTATGGCCATATGGGATAGGTATGGAAAATGACTTGACACTTGAAATAGAATATCTATGAAGAGAAAAATAATACCAGCAAATTGACAATAGTTATGATGATGTTGCACGATGCACTTTGATTCTTAGTTTAAAGCAATGGCAAATGGTAAGCATGAGGGAGAAGTAAAAATACAAATGGAAGAATGCAAACCTCTACAAGAGCAACAAAGGAAGCCATCATCATGGCAAAAGCTTCACCAGCATCAAATGTAGGTGCTCCCCATTGAAAGGGGTATGGAATTCTTATCCTGAAAAACCCATAATTCCAATAAGGAATGGTTGATGTCATCTCACAATACTAAGACATGATTAAAAAACAATATTATACTACATTAAAGCAAACTCATGCTTTAATCAAACTCTTAGTTCACAGATACCACTTAGAACCCAAATTAGTTGTCTGATCGAATGAAATGTGGAAAGAATGAATGCAGTCAAGGAAAAAACTTGACATATTTATTCTAGTCAGAATCAGATAATTGCATCACAAGCTCTTCCCAATTGGACAATGACAACCAATGCAAATGAATATCTAAGCAGGTCCCCAATGATGGGCCATCTAACTCATCTTTCAAAATCAGCTTGTCCATGTGTAGACATGGTAACCAAGCACATTAATAGAGGAAATGAATGAAAAGAGTAATCAATTCACACTTTTATTTTCCACTAGGTAAAATGAATCGGTAAAAAACAGTCTTCAACATCTTTATTCACCGGTTTTACTCTATATGCAGTAAAATACCTCAATTAACAAACCAACAAGGATTTACAAGTAATAGCTAAGACCATCGTGATGAGAGATTACCAGGTCATCATAACGCATGAGTATTGCATTGACATTTTAAAGTTTAAACTAGAAAGAGGAAAGAATGACAAGTAAAGATCCACTGTGTAACACCACTGGGTGTGGTCCAATGGTGCAGGATGTGGTAGATTTCCTGGGTTGCTAAAATTTGAGTAGTTCCCATGTAAACCAAAAAAAACAAAAAATATCCACTATATAAAGGATAAGCCAAGAAGTAAAAGCTAAGTCATGCAGCTGCTTTAAGATGCAATGACTAACCATGGTGCAGCATCTATAAGTCCAGCACGATCAGTACGGCAAATTGCTTGTGTCCTTGGCGCTGCATCATTATAAGCACCACCCACTGTGAGCAGATGAGCATAAATCCATACAATCACCACAGCGAATATGACAGCAAAACGGTCAAAGATATGTCTTCCTGACTTTATCACATGGGGCATGTACTGCAAACAACCAATGACAATTAATTATCTCATCCTAACAACAACTATTACTAATAGAGTAATAATATGCACAAAAGCAAGAGATGACAGAACACGGCATGATCAAAATAGCAACAAAGAATGCATCCAGAACACATCAACATAAATACCTGTGAAACAAATACTAAGATGATAAGCTCTGGCAAGCCAATCTCCACGCATTTGGCAACCTAAACATTTCAGTGTAAAACTTAATACCCAACTGGTAACAATATCTTTATACATAATAAGCATGTGCATGAAAATGTAGCAAAAGGGGAGCTTACGCCAGGAAAACCAAGCTCATACAGCCCAAAACCAACGAGAGCTACCAAAGGAACAGCTGAAAGTGGACTTAAAAACCTGCAAAAAATAAAAAAAAATTGATGAGAGTTTACCCAAGCAAACATCGAATATGGCAGAAAGATGTAACAGGGCTACGTGATAAGCCAGGGTTCCTTGATTCATAAATTCAGTTGACTCACAATACATAGATGATGACTTCTATATCTTAACCAATAATTATATCTGCTTGTCATCAAATGCAATTGATAACAGGGTGCAAGCACTGCCAAAATATAAGCATCAGTTCAGGTTCCAAACTAACCTCGTGACATTACGCCAAAGTCCACTGAAACCTAGAACAATCTGAAGAGTAGAAGCAACAATGAGAGCACCTTGTATTGCACGCATAATCCTCTTAAACTTCTGTATAGGCATCAAAAGTCCTCATCAAGTTACTAATGGGATATTCATCAGTAAGGCTAAAGTGGTGAGAGGGAGCAGGTAAATGTATATAATATACCCCTGCCCACTCTGTGTTTCTCACATGAATGACTGAAATACAGTGTAACAAAAGGTTTAATGGGAACTAACACTAGCTCTTCTATATCATTAATAGACAGGTGTCACTTGACATTCCAAACCAAGACAACCTTATATAACAGAAAATAGATAAGAAATAAAACCTCAACAGGATCTACTTCGTCGCTAAATCGACCAGAAAGGATAATTGAAATTGTAGTTGGGACAAAGGTGTAAGAGCCTCCAATAACAGCAGGCAAACGAGTGCCGAACAAACTCTGGAGCAATGTGTTCAAACCAGCAACAAAGAGAAGTGTCTGGATCACATCGGCCTTCTCTTTCTACAAAAACAACAGTTGCCACGTAAGTCGTAAGATTCAAGATCACCATAGTTAGTTAAGATAGACAAGAACTATCAGTATAATGTTATGTTTCCCTTGGTCTTACATTTCCACCTCCCATTTGAGGAACGAGAGCAGAAGGAATGAGAACAGTAGTTCCAAGCATCACAAGGTAATGTTGGAAACCAAGTAGGATAGCTTCCGCTGCAGCGCACAATTTTGAAATAATCAAATGCAAGCAAACCCTGATGAATAATGCATGAAAATAATCGAAAACCAAATTACTTTATCCAATTTCAAACATTGTTACAACCAAAAAAAATAAATCTGAAGGAAAAAAAATGAACACAACAGAACAGATCCTCTTAGCTCGACAGATTTCCTTAAAATGGAAATCGCAAAAAAAAAAAAAAAATCAACAGATAATAAACATTAAAACAGCCCAAGAAACTAAAAACAATGTAATTAAATACAAAAGTAGTTTTTGTTTAAAAGGTGGTTAGTGTACCAGAATCTTGAATGAAAAAGGAGTTAGGTTTATATGAACATAAACAGCATTTAGCCTTTTGAAAAGAGAGTATATACCATAAAGATAACGATAGAAAGAAAGCTCAAAAAAGCAACTTTCAACCAAAACAAGATTCAGAGATAACAAATTATACTTAAAAAAAAAATAGATTCATTGACAGGATTCTAAAAAGAAAGAGAATGCTCACGCCACGGTGGTGGACTAGTCATGCAATAAGAAATGTTAGGAAGCTGCTCCCTTGGTGGATGTGCTTGTGGCTCCTCAGCCTTTCCTCCTCCAGCCATCACTCCTTTCTTTCCTTCTTTCTCTTTAAAAAGACAGAAAAACTGCAACAAAAGATAAGTGAGAAAGTAGAAGAAGAACCCAGATCCCAAATCTCACAGAGAAGCAAAAACAGTACTCAACTCAATAATGCGAGCAGCAGCAAGAACCAGTGATGAGTGACTCAACTCTTACTAGTTACTTACTACCCACCAAGTATATAATAAGAAAAGGGAAAAAAAAGATGACAAAGGTGAAGAAGAAAAGTGCCTTTTTCAACAATGGCTATTCCCCTGTCTTTGAAAGCAAAAATCAAGAATCTGAAGTAAAATTACTAATCACGTACCCCACACCCTTCCACAGGAAAAAAAAGGTGTTCTTCTCTTTAAAAGATGAAAGGGAGAAAAAAACCCGTACGCCTTTTTTTATTTGATTATAAAGTAGAAAGTAATATCCATCAAAAACAGTGTGGATGGTGTGAAACAGCAGAGTGTAAATAATATGACATTACTACAATCTCTCTCTATCTCTCTCTACAATTAGCTAAAGCTTCTCTGTTCTCTCTCTCTTATCATTTATTTATTTATAGAAGCCGAAGGAGCTACTCTCTAGCCACTTAACTTTATTTAATGCTGTATTATTCATTCATCACTTGCTAACATGTTTTTAAAAGAAGTAATAGGAGTTAATTCTGTGAAATCTACACCACCTGACTGGTCAATTTAAAAATTCAGTCAATTTAATTTAAAATTAATTTAATTTAAAATAATTTAAATTAATATTATTTAAATTAATTCTAACCCGATCAACCATTGATATGGGTCAGGTTTTTTATGTTCTTGACTATATATAGATAATGTTCGTGACTATATATATATATATATATATATATATTATTAGTGTTTATTTAGTAATGTGATACAAAATATTTTTATAAAAATATTTTTTAATTTAAAATATATTAAAATAATATTTTAATTTTAATTTTTTATATAAATATATTAAAATCATTAAAAATACTCGTCAAGAAAAACAATTCAAGAAAACACTTAAAAATCCAAAAACAAAGTCATTCATGCTTGTTATGTGATTCTTAATAGTAATTTTTTTTGGGTTGAAATTCTTAATAGTAATGGACTCCCTGATATAATGTATTTGAAAATATGATTATGATTATTTTTTAAAGTTTTTTTTATTTAAAAATATATTAAAATAATATTTTTTTATTTTAAAAAAATTATTTTTGACATCAATACATCAAAATAATTTAAAAATACTAAAAAAATATTAATTTAAAATAAAATAAATATAA
>Ga0307515_10024636_pt1 | contig 10471 bp, 16 predicted proteins | sample 17_EM_MG_FD_194513 | JGI IMG/M metagenome (GOLD analysis project Ga0307515, IMG submission 194513) | Populus trichocarpa ectomycorrhiza microbial communities from riparian zone in the Pacific Northwest, United States - 17_EM | ecosystem: Host-associated > Plants > Roots > Unclassified | place...
CGAGGAAGTCTAGAAACGACTCAGGTCCGTTCTCCGCAAGTTATCGGATAAACACTTTACTCACTGGCCCCTAGCGCGACACTGTGTCTTCGACTCCGCCTTACTTTCGACTTGGTCTTTCTGGTCGTTCCGTCGGGGGGCACATTTCCGAGACACAGGTTCCTCTCCCCAATCATCAAATCCCGGTCGATCCCCCATGTTCGTTTGCGTGTCAATTCAGAATTCCTGAGACCGGCGACGATCTGGTTAACGCCCTCCGTCGTCTTCTCATTCGTTCGTGTTGCCGAACCTCCCACACCGACTCCGTCCTCCTTGACGTTACCGATCCCGCGGGGCACTACCTTGAGGGGCGGCCAATCACGGATAGAAAGAAGTGAAGTCAAAGAGGGTACTGCGGATCATGGTGTTATATCATCTCCATGCTTCAATCTCCCCTGTTCGTCAGGGTCAGTTGTGAACGCATATATATGACCGACCAACTCAGCAAGGCTTGACATTTCTGTGCCAATGACATTCCTTACATTGCTCTGGGTACGTGGTGGTTTTCGTCGCGCCAACGATGTGGAGAGGTTCCGGGGGACGGGGACCAACTCCTTGATAGACTTGATTGATCACGTCGAATTGGCAGGTCCATCGGTGAAGATATCAATCCGTATCATTATTTCGTATAATCATCATGCAATGCGAATACTCTGTGGTCTACAATATACTGTGCGCATCGCCGTGTTCCATCCTCTAGGTGTCGGTATCCATCGAATCTTGCTCAAGTCCGGGACCTTCCCTGCGTGGCCACCTGCAGAATCCGAGTCTGTCTCAGTTGATTACAGGTGGCTTTTGAGTGGCAGATGCCTGTAAGTGTGGTGTGTATGGTTGAGCGAGTACGGCATCTCGTCTGCGCTTTTCTAGTTAAGGTCGTTCGGCCGAAAGTTGATCGAACAAAAAACAACTTGAAGACCCCCTCCCTTTCGGTCACGGGGATTTCCTAGATAGACGCGTACGGAAAGTCACCCACCATCCACTGTGGCGATACTATGTCCGGACTGGAACAGGCGGCGGTTCGTCGCATTTTGCCTCAGTTCAACTGTAGGCTGGAACACGGTGTTCTCCTTTGATTATGCTGCCACCGGAACTATTACAAAGAGATCCTCGCCGCTGTGATTGGAAAACCTTGGCCGCCGTCTCTCCTTCTCGCTGCCCTCGGTAGGAATAGCTGGGTTCTAGTGTCCTCGTTGACTCGTCTGCCTTGCCTTGTCCGTAGGATTGAATACCCAAGGGGTGTTGACCCCTGGCACTTAGTTATGACAGGCGAGATTGGCGACGTCACAGGTAGGACATCCGTGCCCTTGGTAGGGTGTCACACATGGATGGACTGAATTGCACTGGGCGCTCTGATTTTGATTACCCTCGCTCATAAACCTCCTGCATCAGCGGCGGTTCTGTCCCCCACGAGTTCACCGCCACACTTGCTACCTTGTCGACAACCAACCCTGCCAACTTCCTGAACCATGATCTGGAAGCGTCTGCTTGGAGATCGAAAATCCAAATCGTCAACTTCGGCGAATCCCAGAATCTGTCCTGTACGTTTGTCACGGGACTGACCGTCGTCTGCGTGGCTGATGGCGCCCACTTTCGTAGAATTGCAATTCCAGCCCTGTCGCACTTGACCATTCCACAGGACGATACTTCAACTACTGTTCAAAGTCATGCGCGGCGCAGGCAAGAGGCGATAATTCAAGTCAGAATGGGAGTTTGGTGCTCTCCATGTGCGAGGTGATTGTCGATCGGGATCAACGCAGCTGTTATCTCATTCGAGTCTCGTAGCAATGCAAGAGCAGACCAAAGTTCAGGGATGGAACCAAGGTGTATCAACATTGTGGTCGGACGTGCGCGAAGCTCGCTGGGAGTCATGGTACGGCTCCGGGGAGCGCTCATTCAATGAGATCCCGGACAAATGGTAATCGGGAACAATGAACTTCTGTGGTGGGGGATGGCTGAAAGTTTCGCTTCGAAGGGCCGAATTGCCAGACTCCTGGTTGTGCATCATCCGTATTCGTCGATGCCAATGGCGTTGCGAGCAAGTACTGCAAGAGGGCCCACAGACAGTGAGTATTTTTTCCTCTTCATTCCGTTCAAAAAGTGACAAATCCGCGAGCAGGTGGGGAGAACGCGGTTGCATCTCTTGTCGTGCCGCTCCGAGGAACGGTGCACTCGTCATGTGTCGGCCTTGTCATGACAGGGCGCTGGGTGTGACCCCAGCCATCATCGAAGTACCTGAAGACCATGAAATCTACAAGAGTGGTATGCCGACCGTACCCCTTTCTTTGTCGATGAGGACTGATCGGAGCACAGTCAAAACGCAATTTGAACAAACCTGGAGGCACAGCACAAAATGTCCCGAAGTCCGGGCAGTTTACAAAATCGTCAACACTACGGCGAGCCTAGATAAATATAAACAATACCTGTGGGGCCGGCTCTCCCTTAACGCCACTCAGATTTACTAAATCGCTTAACTCTAGTGATGGTGTGGAAGCTAGGGGAAACTTCGCATCCACGGGCAGGTCACGCGGAAACGAAAACCGTCGATGGCACGGAACACAAAGGAAATGTAACATCGGAGACAAAGGAGTCACGACCTTCTGCGCGGACACTGGGTGCTTGCTGTGTTCTATCATTCAGACTTCGTTCAATGTCAAGTTTTCCACTTGGGGGTGGTTCGGCACTGGGATCTACACTTCATCGACTTCATCAAAGTTCGCCTCCATTCCACCGAATGAGTCGTTGTTGAACACATATCTGACATTGCGTTCTTGTCTTTTAGCTCCAACGACTACTCGCGCAATCAGGGTATTACTTCCGGTTGGAAGGCGCTGCTGCTGAACAAGGTCGTCGTTGGGAAAGGGATGAAACTGACTCAACTCAATACAACCCTGACTCAACCGCCTCCGGGATACGATTCTGTGAGTGTTCCCGGCTGCCTTGTTTTTTTCTTCTCCTTTTTCTGCAGGGGGTACTGATCGAGTGTCAGGTTCTTGCAGAGGTAGTCCACGGAGGAGTGCTGAGCTACGATGAACTTATGGTTTACAACAACGACGCAGTCCGACCATCGTATCTCGTCATGTACGAAAGCCCCTAACTCACCAACCATTACCTTCAATACCATAATGACCTGTACCTTACCTTGGGCAGCTGCTTCAATTCGCCTTGATTTGGACACCAACTCTTTCCAGCGATAATGAGCAAGCGTGAGAACTCGACCGCGGACCGGCTCAGCGGGGCTTGTCTGGTGATCCATTGGTGCCATTGCTATACCTTATATTGCTTTGGGTACGTTGTGTTTGTGTTAGTCGCGCCAAAGATGTGGAGAGATTCCGAGGGACGGCGGCTAACTCCTTGATTGACTTGGAATTGGTTGACCGCATCGAATTGGCAGGGAGCAAAGGAGAAGGATACCAGTCTGCACCTTCATCTCGTGCAATCGTCATGCAATGTTCGGCGGTCTACAGTGTACTGTGTGCATCATCGTGTTCCACCTTATAAGTGTCGGTATCCATCGAATCTTGCTCAAGTCCGGGAGCGCGGGGCGACCGGCAGAATCCGAGGCCACTCCCGCGCGGCCCTCGGCTTTCCGGAACCCGGTGTCATGTCAGAATTGACGACAAGCAATCTCCGTCAGCGTTGCTAACTCCTCCGTGTATCATTACAAGTGCGTGTTCACTGCTCAAGAGACTCCAGTCGAATGTGCAACCGGCCCTCATACGCGCGTTTCACCAGCAGGATTACGCGCCTCGATATTCAAAATCGCTTACCACCCTGAGGGCTCTTGATCTTTTTCTCGCCCTCGCTTTCCGCAGTTCGAGTCAGGTTCCCCTCTTGGACCATTATCGGATGTGTATCAGCCTCTCGTTTTGTCTTGTCTGTGAGTACGAGTTCTCGTCGCTCATCGAAAACACCACCACAGTCGGGTCGTCTTTTGCTGAGTAAGACTCTTATTGGGAATCCCGCAGCCATTCGGCTCAGCCGGCGAGTCCGTCGGAAGTCACGTCTCGCAGGCAACGGGACAGTAGGGACGGGACGTGGACATGACGCAAAGAAACCCCCAGTTTACCATAACGTCCAACGATCAGACGAACGCCCTCAGAGTCAAACCGACCTACGTTCAATTCACGAGAGATCGAAAAGTCAGAGGGAGAGGAGGGAGCCGCCTGTGATAATAGGGGATCCGACGGTGAGTCTTTTTTTTCGGCGTTTGGGCGGGGGGCTGTGGGCAAAGCCCATGCCGTGATGGTGATTTGCGTTGGGGTTTTCATCATGCGTCTGATTCTTGTTGTTCGCTGCGCTGTAGGATACGAACGTACTTGCTCAAGAGAGTCTGAGAAAGATGTCATCTCGCACGTCGGCCCAGCAGGTTGAGGTCAGTCCGGCATTCCGAATCCGCAGTTCCGTGCACGTTTCGCTCATTTCCCGCCATTACCTTCGATATGACGAACGTTGTAGTATACTCCACAGGTCGTCACCCCAAAGTCCAGCAGACCCTCTACGCGACGCTCCGTCCACGGCCCCGAAAATATTCCGAGCCGGAATTCCTTAGACTTACGGGCCATCCCTATGATACCACAAGAAGATCCCGACGACATACTGTTCACATCGAGCCTTCCTCATTCAACGTCACGCTCCCCTTCTCAGTCACGTTCACATTCACGTCCACATACACCTACCCCACCTGCTCATATAGTATTCAATCCATAACTTTATCCAACGGCAGAACGTTCCTGTACCTCACCTTTACACGTGTAGAGCTCGTTAATCTGATAGAGTTTAGTTTATTGTTTAGTTTAGGAATAAGAAGCGGGCGGGATTTGGTCCTTGACTGAGCACTTTGCTTGAGAGCGGGCGCCTGGAGACTCACTCGCTGCGGGGACGGGAGATGAAATGACAGCTGTGTAATATGGCATTGGGTTAAGTGGTACATCTAATCTTCTGCTTGGCCGGCAATAATGACATCGTCTAGAAGGAGAAACTCAGCAAGAGTCAGAGCGGGAGATATGAAACGAAACTAACCTATTTTCAACACAGCACGAACCAGCTTGATGAAAACGCAGAGCTGCCTCAGTAGAGGAGGAATATTCGGTGGAGAGATGCGTACCTGAGTAGCCAACAGATACTGCTGTCGTTTTGAGATCAAAGGATCGTAAACGAACTGATCCTTCATGTCTACCATGGCGAGGGTCAGCGCTTTTTGCAGTCTCTGGAAGGGGGAGAAACTACACACCCGGGTTACCCTTCCCAAGACAATCGATACCCAACGTTGACTGGCCCTCGTTCACCTGTCGACTCTTGACCTCGGTCAAGGTCTCAATCGGCGACAGTCCGCTGTTCTCTGCCAGAGCCAGAGGTATCGAGTCCAAAGCCGACGCGAACGCACGCATGGCGTACTGTTCTATTGATGGGATCTACGCGTGACCGTTCAATCATCTTCATGCGAAAGTGCATAAAGATCTGAACGCACTTTATCGGCAGCTTTAGCCACGGCGATCGAGGAGCTGATATCTGCAGCCCCGCCACCGTAAACTACGCGGTTGTCCTTGATGAGGTTTCGAACCGCACAGATGGAGTCATGGAGTGCTCGTTTCGCCTCGTCAACGATCTAGAACCATAATTAAAATGTATTCCGTGATAGATACGAACTGATTCTCACCATTTTGTTGCTTCCACGAACAAAAATAGTGACGGTCTTCGTGTTCGCACACTCTTCGATAACAAGCATTTTGTCTCGTGTTGTTCCGAACGTAACCTCACGGACAAGACCAGCCCTACCAAGCTTGGCAGCAGTCAGATCCTCGAACCGAGGGACGATTCTCCCGTGGGTGGCAATGGCAATTAACTACACTCTGAGTGTTAGTCACAGACAGGCGTCCGAACGATAGAAAATACCTCGATCTCAGGGCCACCAACCCATCTGACGGCAGGAAGCTCATTCTGCATGAGTAGATGGTTGGCTTCGTCGTCGAAACCCCACTGGCAAATGACCAGATTGGCACCAGTATCCTTGACTCGCTTGATCATGTCGGCGAACTTCTCCTTTTCGTAATCCTGCAACTTCTTATACTCCTCCGCACTCGTGATGTCAAGCTTGTGCTTCGTCTTTGGTCGTGGGGGCTCAAAGGGACATGTGAGGATCGCGAGACGGGCATCACGAACAGTGTGAGGCATCTGCGAGTGAGACATGTCTTTGTCGATGAGAACACCCTTGATTAAGGTGGTGTCGGCGAGCGAGCCACCGACTTTTCCATCAACCTTGATTAGATCGAAGGACACGTCCTTTCGATCCAGGTCAGCAACAGTCATGACGGCTTCTACGGCGATACGAGCGAATTGTTTGTGCTCCTTAGAGACGCTGCAGATACGGAGTTAGGCACAAGACCAAGCGGGGAAGGTAAGGCAAAATACATTTTGCTGCCGAGACTCGTCATTGCAGTCTTGAATAGGTTCTCCGTGTTAGTTGTCGAGAACTCTATGGTATCCGAGATCGTGTCTAGGTGCTCAATGGCGACCTTGCAAGCACGGTCAAAACCGTCCGCTATCCTGATAGGGTGGATGCCGCGGTCCAGCAGAGATTCACTCTGTTCGAGTAAAGCGCCGGCGAGGACTTGTTTATCATGAGCTCCGGATCGCGAAATGAGATTATCGCAGGAACTCACCAACCACGCCAGTTGTTCCATCTCCAATTTCGTCATCCTGACTCTTGGATAACTGTACGAGTAGCCTGGCGATCTGATGCTCGACCTCCATCTGACTGAGGATGGTAGCTCCGTCGTTCGTCACGGTAATTTCGCCATCGGGGGAGATGAGAATTTTGTCGAGCCCTACGTGATATGTTTGAGTTTTCCCATGATATTTCGAGTGAGATGGGAGAACCTCTTGGTCCTAACGATGTCCGGATGATGTTGGCGACTGTCCTCGCGGCGAGGATATGTTGCTGTGGAGTTCTCGAGTCCAAATAGCTTCCAAAGAGGGGACAACGATCCACAAACCTTGATAGCCTCGACTCCGTGTATCCGAACCTTCCTTCCTTGCTCACGGAGGATGATAAACGGTCGCCCGTACTGATCTCACCGCGTTAGATCGGTCGGTTTTTGTTCTTGAAAAAAGAGGATCGCTCACCTCGTCGGTAGCATACATGGCCTGATGCTCAGCCATACCTGTGTGCTTTGGTTTTTATCGTGAAGGGAAGAGAGAATGAGGGGGTGATCGTGTGTGGACGAACGCGGTGGGAAACTTTTTGATTTCAGGCCGTCCGCAACGGACGAATCGACTACAACTTGAAAACTCTATTCCTCCCCTTGTGCGGCGCGGGATTCTTGTCACTTCATCCAACGAATAGATTCAGTCCATTATCCACATACTGTCAGGAGCGGTCTCTCGCCCACTGGCTCACAAGACTTCTGTTTATGTCCGTCCTCCGCCTTCTACGCGTCCCTGGACGTGGATCGACCTAAACCTCACTCAACTCGATGCCCTCCTCCTTAACGCGTGGTGTGATGACTCTTGCCTCCCCTACCGATCTCTTGAAGAACCAATGTTGGAACTCCACTGACGACGGGAGGTGCCCATTGCCCATTGTCACTCACTAGGGTATTGCTAGCGCACACACGATTCAAGGCTCAACGTATGATTCTCCTGTGGACTGTAAACTCGCCGTTTTCCAGCCCAAAGCCCCTCCAAAAAGGACCCCGGCTTCACGCGTCGTGGATGCTACAAATCGTGTTAGACGCCACCCGTTTATCCCTGGGGACGTTTCACCTGCTATCACTCAACACGCCAGCCGGGCTGTTGTACTCAACGTTGCAGCGCTCCCAATGGCTTTTCTCGGGGCAAATTCTCTCCTTCATCCGTCCATTCCTCCCCCTGAACTTAGTTAAGACTGACATCACTGCACACCCGCTGGTCAAAAGTCCGGGAACTGGTTGAGGGGAAGCGGACTATCTAGCCCAGGTTTAATGAACAGGTGCATCGTTCCGTATACAATCCTATTTGAATCGCTGCTAACCGTTTACCGGACTCTGGCGCTTCAGGCGGAACACCAGTCATTCTACCAAATGAACAACCCTCGAAGCCGCGAACTCGCTGGGCGATGCCAATTGACATTGTGCCTGGGCACGCGCAATGTGGCCATAATGCTCGTCGTCGTTCAGGGGGGGGGACCGGTCCCCACGTAATATCTTCTCTGGGAGTCGGGTTTCGAGAGTAAGTCAATGGGAAGTAGACAGGGGTCATTAGACATAGCAAACCCTTTTACACTACTCGCAGCATTTTTCGAGATGGAAACGAGGTCCTCGAGGTCCCCGTTTCGAAAGAGCAACCCAGGGCGTGTCAGGACCGCCACTTCGTCCACCTATCTGGGAACGTCGGCCAAACATACCAATGGTGGACCTCTTCGGGACCGACTCGCTCGCACCAGGTATTCGTGGGGACCGGCAGCCTGTCGCTGAACCTTGACTGCGTCCGGAATTTCGAAACCCTTAAATGAGTCCGCTCCTTTCTGAACTCGTTGAATAACATCGGGAAGCGGGATCAAAATTTCCGCAGTGAACCCTCCCGAGCGGGACAAGCGGCAAGTGCATCATTGCATGAGAAGAACGCTTTTTGCTATGTGTATCAGTCGTGGGGTACACTTTCGAAACATGTCTCAGATGATTTTACAACATGTACGGCTCCTGTTGATGGTCTATCTTCCATTTCTTCACCTACCTCTTCGCGTTCGTCCTTCTGAATCACAGTAAACATGTGTACTACTTTTTTTTTCAAACCAAGATGCCGTATGTGTGTGGACGAAGGTATATTCGCCCGGGATAAGTAGCGAGGACGGAAAGAGTCTGGGGCGACAATTGTGGTAGTATATAGTAATCAGAGGCAAGCCCGATAGTAAATATTATAATTAGTGTCCATGTCCCAAAGCCAACTGAGGGAGTTCAAAGTTCGACGAACTGGAAACTCTGAGAACGGACTTAGCAAATGCCCACGGAGATGAAAACCAAACACTCACGATGGAAATTATGGAGATTGGGTACCTCAAACTGAAGGCAGCTATGTCACCAACGGTATATATCAAGGTGCTGTGGGCGAAGAACTGAACCGGAGGGAGGGCTGGGACGCCAATGAGAACGACCAAGGATAAACGGAACGACTGGAAACGTACTTTCATCAGGGTTCACCCATTGCGGGAACAAATTTCCAGTGCCGGAATCATAGTTCCACTGTGGAGTGAGGGTTAGACAATCGAGTCTTCGATCAGCCATTGTACATACCACAGCAGACTGGGCAGTCCTTGAGATTCCACTAGAGGCGGTGTAGGAATTTGCAACATTCGCAGGAGGGGAACCGGGGGGAGCTGTGGTTCACAAATTTAACCAACTGTCCTCAAAAAGTCGAGAAACCGGTTTATACTTTTGTCGGTGCCGCCGAGATACGCGTGGCTATCAAACGCGTAAATCAGTCCAAGAGATTAGATGGGGTCTGTCTTGATGACCTACTGGAAGGACCCTGAGGATAGGAAAGAGTCCGTGTTATCACGACCCTGGATAAGACCTAAGAAACCGAAGTTTGGAATATTCGAGTTCTAAAAGAGACGAGGTAAGAAGAGGAGCTTGGCACCGAAGCCAAGTGAAAATCGACCTCAGGGACAAGGTTGAGCTTGGAACCAGAACCGGTCTCATCCGTGTCAAAGTGTACGATGAGAGCTCTGGAGATGTCAGGTTGGTAAGCATACAGGGGGGTAAACGGGTATGAAGAGATGTAGCCCAAATCATCGCCTTCAGGTCCCTTAACCCTGATGATTCCACGGCGATGGTCCTTCGTAGGATCAGGGTTGGGGATAGGGTCGGGTCCAGGCTCTGGTACACCGGAAGGGTTTTGCCGGCGAACGGGAGTACCTAGAACAAATTGAAACTCTCTCAGAAGGGGTGGTGCGATTTGTCACGACCACGCCAACGTACCGCGTCGCATGATCGGGCTCTTGAGTGGGAGGCCTCTGCGTAAGAGCGCAGCGTTGGTGAGACCATGAACGGCGCGCGTGGGATGTTCAAAAAAATCACGCTTGGAGGAGGCAAACCGAGCGGCTTCACATCCAGCCTCGGTTCCGCAGTTGGCCTCGCGGGGGAGGGCAGAACCCGCGACAGCGGTGACGATAACAGCCAAGGCTGGGATGAGTGAGAAAACCCGCATTGTATGTGGTTGGGTAGGAAAGAGCGTGGGGGACTAAGAGAGCGTGGGGTCGAAAAAACCGAGGAGAGAAAGGAAGAAGACCGCTGGGAGTCTGAGAAAGGTCGCAGCAGCCGCCCCAGTTTTTATGATAGATCGCCCCCCCTCCCTCCCATCAGCAAACTTGCGCGATCCAGATCTGGCTGGATGGGAGTTGCCGGTATAGATCAGGCCAGAAATGGCCAGACGTTGCCAGATGCTGCTCTTATCCAGC
>Ga0307515_10024637_pt1 | contig 10471 bp, 4 predicted proteins | sample 17_EM_MG_FD_194513 | JGI IMG/M metagenome (GOLD analysis project Ga0307515, IMG submission 194513) | Populus trichocarpa ectomycorrhiza microbial communities from riparian zone in the Pacific Northwest, United States - 17_EM | ecosystem: Host-associated > Plants > Roots > Unclassified | place...
TACTTGATGTATGCTGTACTCGGTGTTAAGTCATGATCATGGCATGCAGAGATAGAGAGGGATGACTTAACTTCGTGTTCTTAGGTGATGGTAGAGTTGAGCACAAGAAAGAGAGAGATCAGAGGAGATGAGGGAAATCATCATGAGAAACTGGGACTTAAGAGAATTTCGTGTGCGAGTTAATGTACCATCCCCGATACGGCATGTACGAGTCCCGATCCGGCGGGTAACAACACCGATTCGAGGTCTTCTAAACCCAATCAGGCAAGTCGTACCCCTGATTTCTCACAGCCGCTCGTATCCTCCATATCGTTCTCATCTTCATCCCCCATCTCTCTCTTTCTCGTCCACAACTCTACCATCATCGCAGAACACAAAGTTAATCCATCCCTCTCTATTTCTCCATGCCATGATTATGAGTTAACACTGAGTACAGCATACACCTAAGATTGTCTGTCGTCCCTTCATTCTCATGATTTCGAGTTGACCCCTGAATGTATCTTCAGCTTCCGGCGTACCTCCCTACCGATCGACTGCCACCAGCCAGTTCTCCATAAGAGCTTCAAAGGTAAAGTCACCTTGTCACATTCCCATGGTTGCGAGTTAACTAACTGATGAATTGAGTCCCGGCGCGCCATCCATCGGCCGCCTCCAAGTACTCATCCTATCTCGCTCGATCACGGCCTCCAAGTGTATCTCCAAACTCGCTCGATCACGGCCTCCAAGTGCATCTCCAAACTCGCTCGATCACGGCCTCCAAGTGCATCTCCAAACTCGCTCGATCACGGTTTCCAAGTGTATCTCCAGACTCGCTCGATTACGGCCTGCAAGTTCGCGCGATCTTGGCCTCCAAGTGCATCTCCAAACTTGCTCGATCCCGGCCTCCAAGTGCATCTCTGAGTTCACTCCATCTTTGTCTCCAAGTGCATCTCCAAACTCGCTCAATCACGGCCTCCAAGTGCATCTCTGAGTTCACTCAATCTCCGTCTCCAAGTGCATCTCAAACACGCTCGATCAAAGGGGTAACGGAAGTGGACATGGTGAAAGGGAGTATATATTCGGCAGACCGCAGCCAGTCCAGATATAGCGTGTGTAGATGGGTAGCTATATAGATACATAGATACATAGATACATAGATGAGGATACAAAATGAATCCATGAATGTGATTCGAGGTGCTCCCAGACATGTTGCCGGCGCTCCCAGGTGCTCCCAGGCTTGTCGTCGATCGCCAGGCGTTGTGTAAACGGCTTCAGCATAACTGCAGCCCCTGCGAAGGGTGTAACACACGTGTCGTTCTGATGATGTGTATACGTCACCACAAAGTAAAGGAGGTACGTATGCAACGCGACCCGTCGCCTGGGCGACGGGTAGCGTATAATTCTCCGTCAGAGCGTACGAGGTTCCGTCAGAGCGTACGAGGTTCCGTCAGAGCCGTCAGAGCCGTCCGGAACACCCGGGTGTTTCAGACGGAAATTCGGGTCGTTGCTGATGATGTCTCCGCGCTACTGGCAGTCCACTGGCATGGAGATAAACCAGGTGAGTTAGCCATCGTGCGGTGACTTTCAACAGCTTCGGATGCTTCCAAGTCTATCAGAAGTCAGGCATTGCTAGCAACGTAGGCAAGTAGCCACTCTGAATGGATCGAAGTTTTTGTCATTGATCATCGAGCTGACATCTCACTAGAACTTGGTACTACATGACCCTCCTGCAGAGCTGCACAACTGCAGTAGAGCTGCACTTCATCTTGACCAGAGGCGTCCACCTACTAATAACCCCATAGTGCCATGCCTCAAATATGCTATGAATGACTATCTCAAACACAGCTTTTCTATGAACCACAGGCCACTTAAGCTAATTTTACGTAGTAAACTTCATTCAGATATTGTGTAATTTGATGTATACTCTTGTTTGTATTAATGTTGAAATTGTAGTATCTGTTTAGAGACTAAGCTAGACTTAGATGAGTGCACCAGTTCATGTCTAAAGTACATTAACCAGACAGTTAAATATATACTTGTGCAATATCTATGAATTATTTACCACTCAATTTGACTAGGTGTAAATACTTATTTTACCCAAAATTGATTAATTACACTGAGTAGAAAATATTTTACATTGTAAGTTCATAATACATATAATATATATTGTTATAATAATTGAATAAAGCTTAACAAGTCATAATAAATATCTTACAAGATGGTATATGTACTACCACAACTTTGTTGGAAACCTCCAATGTTATTCTGACTTTAGTTTGTTTATTCAACCATCATCTTTATAATCTATAAATAGGTATTTGTGATGTTTAAATAAAAAATATATCCACATCTTTAGTTTTTATACCTGATTTCAATTATTACTTTGGAATGATTTAAATATACATAGTAAGCACTTTAATTGAACAACCATGCAATTATGTCAGTTGTTTACATCCAATCAAATTAGTTTATAGTATTGAATATTTTGTACTCACCCAAAGGAACACTTCAGACTGTAAGTTGGTAAATTTTTAGTTTTTTATTTCAATAAAGTTAATTGAGTACACTTGTTATTTCTTTAGATGCTGTATTTATTGTCAGAAATTCAAATATTAGAATTTTATATTTTATTAGATACTGTATTTGCAGTAAACTGAAACTAGTTCTATTCCATTTGAATTCATTAACACTTTACTACCTTATAATTCAATTCATAATTCAATACAATCTTCATCCATCTTAATATTTAATTGTTCATCTTGATAAACATATTTTAAATACAAAATATATCACTGCAAAGTAAACTTAAACATAAAAATTACAGTCTAAATGAATTTGTTCCACCTGCTGTTCAGGCAGCAATATCCTAAACTATACAACCTGGCGGTCTACAGTATGCAGGTCCAGTGGTGAATGCTTTGAAACCCGACATGATTTGTGAGAAATGATAGGTATTATTGGACTAACTTTGTAACCGAATGCGCCCCATGTATTTAAGCAGTGCTGAGATCCCCTAATTGTAGTGCAGCGTTTATTACAGAAACATTCTTCGGTAACATCAAATCATTGGGTTTTTACTTCCTGCGGTAGCTGCAGGAATGCTAGCAGTACTTCCCTCTGCTCTGTTCATTTCGGCTCTGCTAATGAGTTTTTTTATGTTACTCCACTCCTCACTTCGCGGTTGTTCCATCGTCATATCGAACACCGTCACTGTTCCCTCCAACCCACCTACGGCCAGCCGTTTGCCGTCGTGCTGTTCCCACGCAACCTTGTTCAAACTCTTGGATAAATGAGTTGCGCCGACCCTAGGGCTGGGAGTTGCTTTTGCAACAGGAACTTCAGTGTCTAGAGTTATATCCCACACCTCAAGCGAACCAGAGCCATCCACAAGAGCAAACACTCCAGGTTTTGTCGGACTCCAACGGGAATCATACACCACATCTTCTCGATTGAACTCGATTATGGGAATGGCAATAGTAGTAGTCCCTGATGTGGTAGTTGATGTGGCAGCTGGAGGGCGCGCTTTCCATAACTTAACGCTCCAATCTAGCGAGCTGCTCAAAACCAAATCACCTAGATCGACGGGTCCACGGACCGGATGGAAATCGACCGACATTGTAGGCGCAGCATGTCCTTTATACAAAATTCTTGGCTCTATTCCTGCCTTTGCGCCTGCGCGATCATACCGATGGCAGGGATATATGGATCCTTCTTCCGTACCTACAAGGAAGTATGTAGGGTCCGAGTGAGGGAAAGCCATACATGTTGGGCTAAGATCATCTGTTTTGGAAGGAGGTGGCGCCACCAACTCCAATAATTCCTGGGGTTGTGCCAGCATATCAACAGTCCAACCACAAACTACACCATCGGTAGAGCTGCTCAAGATGTTATTCGCATTTTGAGTACCGACAACTGAGATTGAGTACACGGGATGGGTGTGACCAGAACCAGTCAAAGGAGTTTTTAGTACTGGCTGTGATTTAGCCCTAGTATCCCAAAGAAGCACCTGGCCGCTGTAGGCTCCGCCTACAATTAAGTTGGGATGAAACGGTGAGAACCGAGCCGTCAGGACATCGCTCTAGGTATTGATGAGAAAATGTTTCGACTTCGATCGTGGATGAAGTTATTACCTGAGCATGAAAAACATATTCGGCTCTACTGTGTAAATGCATGTTCCAAACTTGTACCAAACCGTCAGGATCGTGTGGGGCGGAAGGATTTTTCGTGTATGAAGCTAAAAGAAGTTCTGGAAACTATTTGGGGTGTAAGCTAGCTGGCACAATTCAAATAATACCGGCAATAATTTTACCTTCGGTGAGAAGTTAACATCGCTGACCATTCTCTTCTTCGACCACCGTTCATCATAAAACTGCACGACTTCTTTCAGTCTCCTTTCAGTTTGATCCACATCCTCCACACTAACACCCAGCCCATAGTCGGCTAGAATATCGTACTCCGTATCCAATGCTCTCTCCACCACCTTGCTTGATCTTTCAATGAAATGTATGAACTCATTGGAAGTCGAGACCGCTGCTCTCTCTTCCTCCGAGAACTCACGCACGAAGAAATTTTTCTGCGAGTCACAGTTCACAGTCTCGGTACTAACATTCAATACATAAAACTGCCTAAGCTCATCTTCAATCTCTTGCCGCAGCCGTTGGCGCAATTCATCCTCTCTTTTTGGCAATTGCATTACCTCCGTTTCATCGCTTTCATGGTTCGTCCAGGTCGCGGTCGTCTGCGCCCCCTTATTATATGTAACCACTTCAGGGAGCAGGGAAGGTGGCGCATCATAGACGGTTTTAACAGACGAACTAGATATAGCATGAAGGCTAAGCATGGTAGATTCCTGCATCGCACTCAGTCCCCTGGATGTTTCCGCATGTATCAGCGAAGCCGTTCATATAAGAATGAGCTATGATACAAGCATACACAGGAATGATTGGCGAGGTAATTTCAGAAGTAGTACTCTCTGCCGTAGAAAGGACAGAGTTTGGCCTGCTGCCCCTGACTCCACATGGACCAGTTGAATTCGGGCGCTCCCCTACAAGGTTTCTGACCAAATTTTCAATGCTCTCGCGATTGAAGGAACGCGGTATGGGCGCAGAAACCTAATGACTTGAGGTAAGCTTCTTAGAATAACCCAAGACTGATAAGACATACCTCATTAACATCCTGGCTGCGGCGTGATGTTGTTATCAAGTGTCGTTCGGCATTTCGTCGTTTGATTTCAGCAAGGCGCAGGCGCTTTGCGGCGATCTCAGCTTTCCGTTGTTCCATCATTCACGGTCTTCAGAAAAAAGACATGAAATAAGTAGAATAAAGGTGGGAATGAAGAAGCTGTGTATCAAAGCTGAAATTAATAAGACACACCTCACCTATAGCAGCCACGGCAATATTGGTGTGGAGAGCAAGTTTCTGTAAATAACTTGGGTTGAGAGGCTTGTGTTCTGGCCTCATACCCCTGGATCTTGTATAGTGGTGCAGTAGTATAGAATCAACGCGTCATTAGCGTACACCACAAAATAATGTGTAGTAATTCGAACTAAATCAATCTATTCAAATTCAGATACAAGAAAAAGTGAGGTGAAGGGGCCTGCAGAAATCACTTTCTCTATGCAATAGTAATTCCTCCTAAGCACTATCTGAAGGTAACAAATATAACTTGTATATTAAAAAAAAGAAACTGTTTCAGTATGCAAAAAGATAAACTTATTTTGATTTTCTCTATAAGCACTATCAACAGAGTTTATTTTCAGTACTCATACTGTATCTGTGTGAGTATATTTTCAACAAATACGCTATCTAGTATCTGCTTATTAGGATTGAAATATAGGTGTGAAATCCACACTGTTGACTATCAAATCTGGTTGTGTAACTCCAATAGTAATAAAATTCATCTCAATATAAATCTAAGTTTCGATATTTCCTTATTCAGCTTCTGTATAGTGTTTTAGTTTCAAATATCACACCACATTATACTTTCACTAATATGAAAGACTCTTTAAAGGGTTGCTTAAATACAGAAAGTATCAAAATAAAATTAAATTCAATAGTGATACATTTCAAATTCAGAGGTAACACTAACATTCGATCTACATATATTTATATTCTGTATCAGTAGATAACAATCAGCATAATATATTTCTAATATTAAGTTTGTAACTAGTCAATCCAACTATATTTTTCTGTTGATTATATCCTACCGCTCAACTGAAGTTAAAAGTATTTCCAAAATAGTCACTGGCTGGTAATAATATTCTCAAAATATTTTATATCTTTGCAATCTTCCAGCTTTGCAGTGCTTAGAATTATTCTTCTATATATTTTCAAACAGCATACTATCTATCAGATCATTGTAATTTTGATTATACTTTCAGTCAATTACAGTTATTAACTTTCTATACTATTATTATAATTATCATCTACCCTACTAGCTACAACTTTTAATAACCAACAGATAATTTTAATTGAAAAACAAATGTAGTTAAAATTTATTACTCTGATAACAATGGAATAATATGTTTATTACTAATGAGATATGAAAGCATCTATAGTAATTAAATACAGATGATAAGTAGATGGCAATAATATTGGTATGGTAATTAAAAATTGATATTATTAGTGTAACAATGGAGAAATGGATATTTACAAAAATATAAACTAATTACCATTGAACTAGATGGCAACAGATAGAGAATTCTTACTTAATAATTAAATGGTAGTGACATCAAATTGTAATATACTATTTATATTTCACTAAAAATTGTTTACAATTCATTTTGAATGAAATAATTTAACTTTTCTCGAATCAACAGCTTTCTACAAAAATTACAATTGGACTCATTGCATTATTGGTTCTATAATATATGCTTACTATATCGATAGATTGTTGCTAGAATGTGTAAATTTGAACAGCAATTATGTGTACCTTAGTATATGGGAATTCTGGATGAAAATTATCTATGATGACATATTAAAATGAAACAGTATACTGAATTTATGTTTAAAGTATTTCTTCTGATAATGACCATTATCCAAAAACAGAGATGAAATCATGTTTTACCACTGGGTAGACCAGCTTTCCGGCATATTGTTGTAATGAAACATACCTGATGTTTACAACACATTAAATTTTTGATAAAACTTTAGTTTATTAATTTCAATCAGGTTAACATCAGTTAAATCTAGACTACAAATAGAACCGAATTACTAATATTAAGTGAGAAATTTTTGAACTTAACTATTTATTCTGTATAGTTAAAATGTATCAGATATTAGTGTATCAAATACAACTAATTTTCAGAATTTACCCACTGTTATAATTGTTTCCTTGATTTGTCTCATTTGTCTATTTATTTTAAATTACTTTTGATTCCATATCAATCAGTTGCCAACCATGTTTCTGCTAATGGGATTGATGTTATTTTCAGAATTTTCAAAACTATTTACTGGGTATTTTATGACCATTTCAAATATATTGTAAGATAATTGTTAAACACAGTCTGCAAATCTGTAAGGGACAATATTACAACAGATTTGTTATTAGGCAATTGTTTGATATATAATTACCAAAATTTACAAAGTGGAGTATTATTTGAAGTAGTAAATATGAAAAATTATAACTTAGCTAGTAAGAATATCTCTAGTTAAATATTGTATCTGAAATTGTTTGAGATTCAATGAAAGCTTTTAAAATTGGAGTATTTTGTTTTCATTTAGACATCTGAATGTAACAGATCCAGTAATACTCTAGTAGGATCAATATACTGAACATTGTGAATCGATTTCCAAATATTAAGAATAAAACTTACACCTCTATTTTTGATAATAGTAGATAGTTTTCCATTAATATCTCTCTATAGTATTGAAGAATATTTAAATCTGGTTCATAATCTGTTTCATTTTATTTACAAGAAATATAAACTGACCAATTTTTGTAAAGGATTTAATTACCCTATATACAGATATAATATTTGCAGAGTATAAATTTACATTCTTTAATGTCCAAACAATTATTATTTTTGATATTCTAACTGAAAGTTATACTTGATAGCAATTTTAAAACATTATGATAAGCAATATAATACATTTCACACACAGGATTGGTAAATACATCGTGGGAAATATATCGAGTTATGTCTGGCTATGGACATTTTCATTAAATATAATTATATTTGCAGAGATATTTTACTATATCTAGTTTACCATAAGCTATCTATGTTTTACTTTAATTTCCAGTTGCAAGAATAACAGTAAATAATTAAATGTATGCCAGATCTGGCATACATAATAGGCAATTGATGTCTAATTTGTTATATGTATATTATGGTATTTTTACCTTACTTTAATATGCTCAGCTTAATAGTAAAAGTCATTATTTGATTTATTAGTCTTCAGTCGAATCTTGCATGTACAGTTATGTAGCATTTAGAAAAGTTCACTTTCGATGATTAGTATTTATAGTATGGATATGAAACAATTGTTAGTATGAAAATATGAAACTCTATATTTCAGCAATTTGTATACAACAATATATATTCATTCACTTAAGTAGACTGATCATGTGACCTGATATTCTAAAGGTACAATAGTCAGAAACATAGTAAAGATTAATCGAAAAAACATACTAAGACAATTAGGTAGTTTCAAATCTAGCTATTAGAGTAGGATAGACTAATATGCTACTTTAAGTTCCTAGAGAAGGAAGATTCGGGAGATTTAAAAGTAGATAGTAATAGGTATTTGGATATAGCTGAGTAAGATTGATTAAACCAGGCATTTATATGCACTTTGTAATCTACATGTAGATAGTAATTTAACTTATTTTGTAATTCAGTTAGTAATAGTAAATTCAAATTCCCTATCTATGATAGTTAATAGCTGGCTGATAATAGTCAATTTGGACAATCTGCTTTTTATATACTGTTGAAACTTGGTATTATATCTTCAGGGCTGATAGTGTGGCTACACATTTGTTCTGGGTGAATTGAATATAGTTTTCAATTAGGAAAGATTTTGCAGCAAGCTGGCAAAATATAGATAGAAGTGTACTACAGATAATCAATGGTATGTTTCTAGTGATAGTACTTTCAATTAGCCATTGATAGAATGGTGATTTGTAATTGAATCCATGCAAAACATGTCACCTATACAGTACTACATGGAGTAATTGGAATTTAGTTATAATACTCGATATTTTATAGAGTGGCTATGACTAGTTTCAGTCATTGTGAGTAACAGCAGAAAAGTGGACAGAATTGAGAATATTTGAAAATAGTAATCATATGTTGCAGGGGTATATATGTAGCAAGAGTTATAATCTTCTAAATTTGAAATGTCAAGGTAACTTTCCCATTCAAATATGTCAATGGTTGAGGATGTTAAGTTGAATGTACATATCTTCGATTACTTTTTGATATATACCCTGATCCTTCTAGACATTGCCTACAACTGTGTCACTATGAACATCACACAAATGAAATTTGGTCTCCAGTAGATTTCAGATGTAACAGAGAGTCATCAGGAACCAATATGATGATCATGGTATTTCTAAAGGGATTGAACTATCACAGTGGCCTTTAAAAGCACCTGGGTACAGAGGTGAGAAATCTGTAATCTGCAAGAAGTGTAAGTGGCTGATTTCAATTGTCTCTGTAAGTGTAGACACCCGATTTGGAAGAATCTGCAAACAGAAGCAACAAGTTTGAAAGCATCTTGAAGTATTTGTAGAGATCCCAGACAGTGTGCATAATTGCTGTTGGAAGATAGCAAGTATAGCTGGAAATTGCAGGGGTAAGAAAACTGAGTAACCTGGTATCATTAAACGAATGTGAAATTTGTTCATATAGTTGATACAGCCGGTGTGCACACAGTGCTTGAGCTTTCTTTGAGGTGCACCTACTGGATTTTCGTAAACCAGATATATAGAGACACTTGGAGACCAACTTGAAAATACAGCTGCAGATAGTGCAAGCTACACAGTTGAAGTTAAAATTAAGCGAAATCAAAGATTGCAAATGAAGCAAACTTCAAAATGTACTAGTCACATGAGATAGAGTGAACTTGATGATGAACTTAAAAAGAGTGATCAAGCGAACCCAGAGGTGCACATAGACACCAAGATTGAGCAACATCAGCAAAAAACATTTCCGTCCGGGCGGAATGGCTCCGTCAGAGTGGACGCGCTCTGTCGGTCTCGTATTGTAAACAAACACTCTGGCGTTGTGGCCAACTGTGACCATACGTCGGAATGGGTTCATTGGGTACACGTTTGCATCGGGATTGCAATGGGTGACCCTGCGAAAATATCTCCTCGCGTTCCTTCTACATTAAGCTCGAGGAGCGTAGGAAGGTGAGAAGATATGATACTACCCGGCCATGAGGATCCACGCAATTGCGCGGATCCACGAAATCTCGGACAGAGCGAGTGAGACCAAAAGTTGGGAAAGATACAGTGTGAATTTTCATTGTATGATAAGAGGAGATGGAA
>Ga0307515_10024638_pt1 | contig 10470 bp, 7 predicted proteins | sample 17_EM_MG_FD_194513 | JGI IMG/M metagenome (GOLD analysis project Ga0307515, IMG submission 194513) | Populus trichocarpa ectomycorrhiza microbial communities from riparian zone in the Pacific Northwest, United States - 17_EM | ecosystem: Host-associated > Plants > Roots > Unclassified | place...
TGCTGTGCCTATTTGTTGTGCCGGATGTCCGACTCGGAGGCGGGGTGGCACAACCTCCACCCGGCCCAACCCGTTGTCAAATTTGAATCGGAGGGAGCGCGAACCCTCGGCGCTTGCCCAAGGAGGGTGAAATCAAAGAACAGTTGGAAAGGGCTCATCGATCACGCGTGGTTACCGATCTTGGAAATTTCAGAATTTCAGGACCCACCTGTGAGAATCACCAGGCGGCCTCAGCTCATTATCAACGGATCATGGCACATCGAAAAACCTGATTACCGGAAACACTCTGCCAAGGTGTCACACAGGCGAGAAGCCGGGGTGATTGATCGATGAGAAGCAAGCGGCATGCGACTGAGCCCTTCCAGGAATCGATCCATTTTTGTGGTTCTTCTGACATCTGTATCCTTTCTGTGTCATTTTTTCTGCGGGTTTGATAGGCACCTGCCCGCCTTTTATGCGAGAAAAAGGACGGCCCCGCAGTCGAGACGGGAAAGTTGTGGTCAATTGATCTGTGACCGAGGGAGTCTAAGACACCATGCATTTCCTCACAGACACTATCCTCGTCTCTCGATGAATCTAGCTCGATTCGCATCCTGCTTGGGCTTACATGCGGTCCAACTCCAAGTACCACTCTCCTTTCGCATTGCCTCCCCAGCGCCTTATTAAGATCTAGCACTATTCAGGACACACTGATGTTACGCCTTTGGAATGCCTAATGCAAGTTGTTTGTAGGGTGATTGCGTCACTTCGACTCCAAATATTCGAATCAGATACGTTGGCTTCAATGGTCATATTGGCTTTCAATTAGTCGAGATACCTACGTCCAAACCCTAGATACCGACGAGAGTCACCCCAGAAGGTGCAGAGACTTCATACTCGAGTGAGAGCGTGAGCTTCTCCTGCGTCGCAAGCTCGCAGACCCATTTGACCTTTCCATCCTTCCCAAGTGCCGGATCCTCATCTCCGTGCTCTCCATGCCACTGTGCGCTGACGCCCTTCTGGACTTGCACCAGTTGCGCAATCTTCTTGTTGCCACTGAGCGTAGCCTCCTCACTGCCAGGCACAATCAGAGCAGGAGACACTAGCGAAACTTTGATTCGTTCATCCTCAGAGACGGGGATTTGGTCGAAGATGTGCACTCTGGAAACCGCCACCGGCTTCGAGTTGTGGATGGTGACACGCTGAATGTGCGATTGGCTCTTCGTCTTATTGAAATCGGCGAAGAAAGCAAAACCACCTGTTTGCGAGGCCTTGCGGATCGCTGGATGGTAAGTTATTCGAATAGAGGGGTCGACGCTGTGCCAGGGGATGAGCATTCTGTGGTGTATCGCTACGAATGTGCGCACCCAAGAGGACAGTCAAATGTCTCCTGTACGTTGACCAGTGGAAGTCCGCTGCGAGCGATGAAACTTCCATCAAGGAAGACGCTTGAGTCTCCTGGAAGTAGTGCGTAGTCGGAAGAATTCTTGACTTGCGCCTATCAAGTGGTGATCAATGAAGAGGATAAGTACTACGTAACAGTCGCTTTACCTTCAGGTGCGTTCGAGGATCCTTCTTGGGTACAGCGACCCACTCTACAACGGCGTCCAAGTCGAGCTTTGCGATCGTAACAGAGTGGACGGCTCCATCACTCGGTACAGTCGTCCTACCGGGCACACGGAACGTCGCAGTGATATTTCCCTGCGAGACGACCACGGTTGAAGCGACTGCCATCCTTGGGGCTGGTGCGGATTGGTAAACGGGCTCGTCGCCGAAGCCCATATCCTCGTCTCTGGACCAGGACCTGGACCTGTACCTGGTAGGGGTCCTGGGCCTGGACCTGGACCTGGACCTGGAATGGCGATCCAGCACTATAACAGGCGATAGTCGTGGCGGCGGCGGGGCATACACTGATACGCGCCAAAGATCCAGTTTAGGGACGGTCACATTATCAGTGGGAGTTGCAGTCTCGAGGATGATAGGAACGTCGTCCCAAGACTCTCCGGTGCTTTGCGTGATGGCCGCTTTGTAAACAAGTTCAACTGGTTTGTTGGTTTTATTCATTGAAACTCGCACATCGTATAGAGCGGACCAGAAGGCGTTGTAGACGGCTGTAAAAGGGGTTAGCTTGGGCGAGGTGAGGGAGAATAAAGTGGAGCACAGACCATAGGTCAATATGAGTTGCAATGTGGCGGCCTCTGGAACGAAGAGGCCGATAGTGGCGCCGTATACCCATCTCCCGTAAGTAGGAGGGTGTGCCTTGATTTCTTCCCGCTCAGATTCCGTGACCAGCTCAAGTTCGGACTGAATTTCCTTCATTCTCCCTTGGAGCTTCCCAGCTTCCTCCTCGTACAGGTCTAAGATACTGCGGAGCTCACTAACGGGTGTATGCTCGGTGTTGACGCGATCAAGGTAGCTATTGAGGGTACCGAGGCGCTTCTTCGCCCGTTCCATCGCTTCGTTGAGGCTTTGGCGCTGTGCAGCGATATCCTTTAGCTTGAGGCTATCACTTGGTTTTCCTGGATCGTGCTTCGACGTTGGAGTTACGTCATGGATTGTTGCAGCGCCCTTTCCGTCTACCCTGGATAAACCGTCAGAATTGTGCAAAGGCTGGAGCAATACTACTGACCGGAGGGAGTTATGGATTATGCTAGGTAGCTCGGTGATGTTCACGTTATTTTGCCCGGCAGGGGCCTCGAATTTGAAGATGCGCACAACTTCAGCGCGAGAGCCGTAAAGGTTGATGTGTGAGATTTTGCTGTTCGTTTGCGCATTGAGTTCAATGGTATTCACACTTTGAGGAGCATTGAGGACGGCTTGGTCAGACATTGTGCGGTTGAAGTATGGTTGAAACTGGGGTGACGAGCTCAGCGCTAAGTTGTTGGTTCCTTTTTAACGAGCGGCCAAGTCACCAACACGGAACCGAGAGATGGTGCGACAATCCACTCATGCCGCTGATCTTCTCAGCCCCTAGGTGCAGTCAAGGCGAGTCACGTAAAGAATACGAGGGGCAAAACAGTAGCCGTACGAAACCCCCTTTGATGTGTTCATATTTAGAACACCAACGGGATGTATCAGAAGAAGCGCCAATGGAAGCAGACTGCGACCCAGCCTCGGGATCACACGTACCACGAAAACAATATGGACGGGCGCAAGGGACGAAAGGTGATTCATAACACGTCAATGTCCTCAGAAAGGTGCAACCATTGCCTTCCATTTTATGACTTCGAATCTCTCATATGGGGACATCCCAAATCTGGGGTTAACTGGCTTTAAAGACTGGCATGAGCGACCACACAGAGGCTATGCAAATGGCGTTTAAAGTTTCGAACGATCACCAGTCACGCTATTGGAGAGTTTATGTTACCTGTGGCGCATTGTCGAGTCGGTGTCATACCTGGACTGCCAACCGAGTGAGCCTCCATTGCTCACACAGGGCGTTATTTCATGCTCTTACAAGGGACTTGCAAGTACCGGGCCTTAGTTCCTGTGCGCAATCATCCGATCCACAAAACCTGCATTGGCTGCAAGAAGGAATATATATTCGAAGGTCAAACGCAGACTCATTTTGTTTTCCAGTGCCAAATCTTCAAATCCCTAACCGATGGCCTTTGAGTCGGCCCTATGGAGATGGCCGGTGCGATCTGGTGAGACTGGTGTGGTCCTGTATCTCGTGCCCAACTCTGTTCAGATAGTCCAATGTTGCGGAGAAAGAAATAGATTACTCCTACGAGTATAACGAGTGGTCTCACTTCTAGGGTTCCTGAACAAATCATCTGAAGGTGGCTAGTTATCGAAAGCAGGATTGGCTCTCCTTGTGCATGTGTGCCGGAGAACTAGCCGCTTGGGTGGAGACGTGGGGGGTGAGGTCAAGATGCCCGCCGAAAAGTTCATTGAGACTTGATATGTTGGCCCGTGCCTTTGGTGTTCCGTAGGTGTTCCGTAGGTGGGTGGTCACGGAGCGCTATGTTAGGAGGGAGAATACCCTTACTTCGACTACGCTCATCGTCCACAGGGTTGTGCTTCTTCATCCCATTTCACCTACGCTGCCAGGCCGTCATCTGTCTTTTGGGAGATCCTGGGTGGAACGCCACCGACATGACGGCGACACCAACAAAGGACTAGGACATGACATGATCAGTTGAAGGTACGAAATGTGTAACGAGACAAATGACCCAGTTTCGTCCCTGAATATCGCAAATGTGGGAGAAACCAAGCTTTGTTGACGCCTTGGACACGTCTCATCCAAAGTACAATTACAAGAACCCTTCACGGCGGTCTCTGATACCAACTCATTGCTCTATTAGATGACTTCCAGTATCTTTTTCGAGTTTTCATCCTTAGAGCAGTCGTCGTAAGTGATGCCTAAGTCTGGCCGAGCTTTGGACTCACTCTGGACTCCCAGGAAATGGAAGAATCTTCCTCCACCCCCTGGTTTTGACAACCTCCGTGTAATTTGCTTCTCACTCTCTCGCTGCCATCGTTTGACCGCTTGCTTTTGCAGACTGTAACCAAGACCTCGACGGCGGCAGCGCCATCCAATAAGAAGGCACTAACTGCTAAGGAGAAGGCTATTAAGTATGAGGAGCTCAAAGGGAAGCGAGCTTGGGATACCGCTATCGCGCCTGCGAAGCAGCTACCAATGCAGCTCATGATGGTCTACTTCTCCGGCGGTGGCGTACAAATATTTAGCATCGGCATGGTGGCTATGCTCCTTACCGCCCCATTCCGGGCCTTTTCTGGTATCAACGATGGTTCGTGCTTCCAGTCTCACCGTACAGTTGGAATTTACACACATTCGACAGCCTTTGCATCATTCGCACCCTCAAATGCGAGCAACCCGCGTTCTTTCGACACCCTTTTTGTACAGAAGATCGTGTTCATTCTCTGTAATTGCTTGACGGTACTGGTGGGTGCCTGGAAATGTCATCAGATGGGTCTACTGCCGGTGGGCACCGGTGATTGGCTAGCCTTTGAGCCACGAGGACAGGTCAGTAGTATCGTTCTATCGTTATTCTAGGAATTTTGGCTGATTATCATCAGAACCCGGATATTTCCTTCCAATGATTGTGGCAGGCCTCGCATTGTTCGAGTACCGTTATTTATATAACCTTCCAGGTGCTTTGAATACCACCATGGAGTGGAAGGTGCTGAGAGGAACGAGGTGCCGCCATTTGTTCGGGTTAGAATGACGCACGGAGCACATCGAAGACTCTCACACAAAGATGGGACAGTGCTCTGTGGAGAATGCTTTACTGATCTGTGCTTCCTGGGTGGTGCCCTTGATGCGAGCTCGCGAAGGTATGGTCGGGACAATCCCCAACTCCGCGAGACATGCCTAAGTCGAAAGGGGGCCACACCTACTCCAGTTAATACTTTCATTTACCGTGTCTCGGCAACACAAACCACAGCTTCGTTCCCGTCCAAATTGGTCTATTGCGAGCACCTCTTCTCTCGCCTTGGACCTCATTCCTCGGGTAGAGAATCTAGCCTAAACTTTAACCACTGTAGTTACTCCGGCCCTATCCACGCCAGCAACTCTTGAGGAGTGGCAAACATCCTTTTGCTTTTTAATTTATCTGTCAGTACAGAGTCGATACTTTCTTTTGATCATGAATTATTCTTGTACGTCTCTGAGCACTTCTACAATAAAGATTGATATTTCCCTCTCACCGCGCGCGCGGCTTTTGGGGAATCAATAATCTGTAGTTGAATCGTAGCTAACAGTTAAATAATGTACCAAGCAATGCTCCACCTATAATTTAGAGTTCTGAAAGGCTCGTGTTTCTTGATGGAGCAGACAACAGTGCAGCACGCCGCTACATAGTCCATAAATTAGAAGGCAATGATTGCACCTTTCTGAGGACATTGACGCGTTATGAACCACCTTTTCGTCCCTTGCGCCCGACCATATTGTTTTCGTGCGATCCCGAGGCTGGGTCGCCGTCTGCTCTGCTTCCATTGGCGCTTATTCCGATACATACCGCTAGTGTTCTAAATACGAACACATCTAAATACGAACACACTAAAGGGGTTTTCGTACGGCTACTGTTTTGCCCCTCGTATTCTTTACGTGACTCGCCTTGACTTGGCTGAGAAGATCCACCTTGAACCGGCGACATGATTGGATTGTCGCGCCATCTCTCGGTTCCGTGTTGGTGACTTGGCCGCTCGTTAAAAAGGAACCAACAACTTAGCGCTGAGCTCGTCACCCCAGGTTCAATCATACTCCAACCGCACAATGTCCGACCAAGCCGTCCTCGACGCTCCTCAAAGTGTGAATACCATTGAACTCAATGCGCAAACCAGCAGCAAAATCTCACACATCAACCTTTACGGCTCTCGCGCTGAAGTTGTGCGCGTCTTCAAATTCGAAGCTCCTGCGGGGCAAAACAACGTGAACATCACTGAGCTACCTAGCATAATCCATAACTCCCTCCGGTCAGTAGTATTGCCCCAGCCATTGCACAATTCTGACGGTTTATCCAGGGTGGACGGAAAGGGCGCTGCGACGATCCATGACGTAACTCCAACGTCGAAGCACGATCCAGGAAAACCAAGTGATAGCTTAAAGCTAAAGGATATCGCTGAACAGCGCCAAAGCCTCAACGAAGCAATGGAACGGGCGAAGAAGCGTCTCGGTACCCTCAATAGCTACCTTGATCGCGTCAACATCGAGCATACACATGCCAGTGACCTTCGTGGTATCCTTGACCTGTACGAGGAGGAAGCTGGGAAGCTCCAAGGGAGAATGAAGGAAATTCAGTCCTCGCTTGAACTGGTCACGAAATCTGAGCAGGAAGAAACCAAGGCCCACCCTCCTACTTACGGGAGGTGGGTATACGGAGCCACTATCGGCCTCTTCGTTCCAGAGGCCGCCACATTGCACCTCATATTGACCTATGGTCTGTGTTACACTCTATTCTCCCTCACCTCACCCAAGCTAACCCCCTTTACAGCCGTCTACAACGCCTCCTGGTCCGCTCTATACGAAGTGCGAGTTTCGATGAATAAAACCAACAAACCAGTTGAACTTGTTTACAAAGCGGCCATCGCCCAAAGCACCGGAGAGTCCTGGGACGACGTTCCTATCATCCTCGAGACTGCAACCCCCACCGATAATGCTACCGTCCCTAAACTGGATCCTTGGCGTGTATCAGTGTATGCCCCGCCACCGCCGCCACGACCAGCGCCTGCTCCGGCGGTGAAAAGCTACAAGGCCAAGGCCATGGTCAGGTACGAAGAGGAGGAGCAGAGTGACGATGATATGGGTATGGGGCTCTTCGACGGGCCCGCTATCGAATGCGCACCAGGCCTAAGCAGCATGGCAGTCGCTTCAACCGTGGTCGTCTCGCAGGGAAACATCACTGCGACGTTTCGTGTACCCGGTAGGACGACAGTACCGAGTGATGGAGCTCTCCATTCTGTTACGATCGCAACGCTCGACTTGGACGCCGTTGTGGAGTGGGTCGCTGTACCCAAGAAGGATCCTCGAACGCACCTGAAGGTAAATCGACTGTTACGTAGTACTCATCTCCTTCATTGATCACCACTTGATAGGCGCAAGTCAAGAATTCTTCTGACTACACACTACTTCCAGGAGACTCGAGCGTCTTCCTCGATGGAAGTTTCATCGCTCGTAGCAGACTTCCACTGGTCAACGTACAGGAGACCTTTGACTGTCCTCTTGGGTGCGCACATTCGTAGCGATACACCACAGAATGCTCATCCCCTGGAACAGCGTCGACCCCTCTATTCGAATAACTTACCATCCAGCGATCCGCAAGGCCTCGCAAGCAGGTGGTTTTGCTTTCTTCGCCGATTTCAATAAAACGAAGAGCCAATCCCACATCCAGCGTGTGACCATTCACAACTCGAAACCAGTGGCGGTTTCCAGAGTGCACATCTTCGACCAAATCCCCGTCTCTGAGGATGAACGAATCAAAGTTTCGCTAGTGTCTCCTGCTCTAACTGTGCCTGGCAGTGAGGAGGCTACGCTCAGTGGCAATAAGAAGATCGCGCAACTAGTGCAAGTCCAGAAGGGCGTCAGCGCACAGTGGCATGGAGAGCACGGAGACGAGGATCTGGCACTTGGGAAGGATGGAAAGATCAAATGGGTCTGCGAGCTTGCGACGCAGGAGAGGCTCACGCTTTCACTCGAGTATGAAGTCTCTGCCCCTGCTGGGGTGACTCTTGTCGGTATCTAGGATTTGGACGTAGGTATCTCGACCTCGACCAATTGAAAGCCAATATGACCATTGAAGCCAAGGTATCTGATTCGAATAATTGGAGTCGAAGTGACGCAATCACCCCACAAGCAACTTGCATTAAGCAGTCCAAAGGCGTCACATCAGTGTGTCCTAGGTGGTGCTGGATCTTAATAAGGCGTTGGGGAAGCAATGCGAAAGCAAGGACACTTGGAGTTGGACCGCATGTAAGCTCAAGCAGGATGCGAATCGAGCTAGATTCATCGAGAGACGAGGATAGTGTCTGTGAGGAAATGCATGGTGTCTTAGGCTCCCTCGGTCAAAGATCAATTGACCACAACTTTCTCGTCTCGACTTGTCGCGGTTCATATGAGAGATTCAGAGTCATAAAATAGAAGACAATGATTGCACCTTCCTGAAGGACATTGACGCGTTATGAACCCTTAGCTTGCGCCGTCCATATGTTTCGTGTGATCCCGAGGCTGGGTCGCGGTCTGCTCTGCTTCCATTGGCGCTTATCCCGATACATACCGCTAGTGTTCTAAAATGTGAATACATCAAAGGGGTTTTTGTACGGCTACTTGTTTGCCCCTCGTATTCCTTGCGTGATTCGCCTTGACTGCACTTGGGGGCTACTTGGACCAGCGACATGATTGGATTGCCGCGCCATCTCTCGGTTCCGTGTTGGTGACTTGGCCGCTCGTTCAAAAGGAACCAGTAACTTAGCGCTGAGCTCGGCGCCCCAGCCCAGGCCCAGGGTCAACCATACTTCACCCGCACAATGTCTGACCAAGCCGTCCTCAACGCTCCTCAAAGTGTGAATACCATTGAACTCAATGCGCAAACGAACAGCAAAATCTCACACATCAACCTTTACGGCTCTCGCGCTGAAGTTGTGCGTGTCTTCAAATTCGAAGCTCCTGCGGGGCAAAACAACGTGAACATCACTGAGCTACCTAGCATAATCCATAACTCCCTCCGGTCAGTAGTATTGCTCCAGCCTTTGCGCAATTCTGATGGTTTATCCAGGGTGGACGGAAAGGGCGCCGCGACAATCCATGACGTAACTCCAACGCCGAAGCACGACCCAGGCAAACCAAGTGATAGCTTAAAGCTAAAGGATATCGCTGAACAGCGCCAAAGCCTCAACGAAGCGATGGAACGGGCGAAGAAGCGTCTCGGTACCCTCAATAGCTATCTTGATCGCGTCAACACCGAACATACACATGCTAGTGACCTTCGTGGTATCCTTGACCTGTACGAGGAGGAAGCTGGGAAGCTCCAAGGGAGAATGAAGGAAATTCAGTCCGAACTTGAACTAGTCACGAAATCTGAGCAGGAAGAAACCAAGGCACACCCTCCTACTTACGGGAGATGGGTATACGGTGCCACCATTGGCCTCTTCGTTCCAGAGGCCGCCACATTGCAACTCATATTGACCTATGGTCTGTGTTCCACTCTATTCTCCCTCACCTCACTCAAGCTAACCGCTTTTACAGCCGTCTACAGCGCTTCCTGGTCCGCTCTATACGATGTGCGAGTTTCGATGAATAAAACCAATAAACCAGTTGAGCTTGTTTACAAAGCGGCGATCACGCAAAGCACTGGAGAGTGCTGGGACGACGTTCCTATCATCCTCGAGACTGCAACTCCCACCGACAATGTGACCGTCCCTAAACTGGATCCTTGGCGTGTATCAGTGTATGCCCCGCCGCCGCCACGACCGGCGCCTGCTCCGGTGGTGAATCGCCATCCCATGCGCAAAGCCAAGGCCATGATCAACTACGAAGGGGAGGAACAGAGTGACGATGATATGGCTTTGGAGCTCTTCGACGAGCCCGTTATCCAATACGCACAAGGCCTAAGCAGCATGGCAGTCGCTTCAACCGCGGTCGTCTCGCAGGGAAATATCACCGCGACATTTCGTGTGCCCGGTAGGACGACAGTACCGAGTGATGGAGCTCTCCATTCTGTTACGATCGCAAAGCTCGACTTGGACGCCGTTGTAGAGTGGGTCGCTGTACCCAAGAAGGATCCTCGAACGCACCTGAAGGTAAAGCGACTGTTACGTAGTACTTATCCTCTTCATTGATCACCACTTGATAGGCGCAAGTCAAGAATTCTTCCGACTACACACTACTTCCAGGAGACTCGAGCGTCTTCCTCGATGGAAGTTTCATCGCTCGTAGCAGACTTCCACTGGTCAACGTACAGGAGACCTTTGACTGTCCTCTTGGGTGCGCACATTCGTAGCGATACACCACAGAATGCTCATCCCCTGGAA
>Ga0307515_10024639_pt1 | contig 10469 bp, 6 predicted proteins | sample 17_EM_MG_FD_194513 | JGI IMG/M metagenome (GOLD analysis project Ga0307515, IMG submission 194513) | Populus trichocarpa ectomycorrhiza microbial communities from riparian zone in the Pacific Northwest, United States - 17_EM | ecosystem: Host-associated > Plants > Roots > Unclassified | place...
CATTAAGAACATTACATTGTTTGCATCTAGCAATTTTAGGATAGATGAGAAATATATAAATGTTTTTATGAAAACAAATAAATCTTCTACTTTCAAGTTGAATGGTTTAGCCCCAACAAATGGTATTTGGAGGCCAGTGGCTTCAGATCCCAGTTTTTCATACATTCAAATACAAGTTTTTGACGAGAGTTTAACCCTAACGGCTGATGATGGTTTTAATGCAATAGCGTATGGGTTTGGGAATCATGAGTCATATGCTTATTCTGCAGGCACAAACTTAGCATCATCACAATTTTTGGTGCTTAAAAATAAGGTTACAAATCAAGTGATTACCTCGGCTTGTATCGGTCAAGAAATAGAATTTAATTTAACTTTACCTTTTCTATTGCAGAGGATAATATGGAGTTTTGATGATGGGTCTCAGCCTTATACCGAAGACCCAGCTTTAGCTGTTCCCTCTGTAGTAAACGGACAGACATTATATACTTACAAGCTCCCTCAAAACAAGTCATTTAACAGTATAAGACCTGTAAAATTGGTGGTTAAGGGAGAATTATCTACATCTATAGGAATATGTGGAAATCCTAATTTTGATTTAGATTTAGGTTTTGATGTAGTCCCATTGCCAACTGCAATTCCAGATGGACCTCTTACGGCTTGTAGTCAAGAAGTAGTTACTTTTAAAGATCTAAGTATTTCAAACTCAACGGGTAAAAATATCACCAAATGGTTGTGGGATTTCGATGATCCTGGCTCGGGAGTTTTAAATACTTCAGATGAGAAAAATCCTACCCATATATTTACCACTTCAGGCAAGCATACTGTGAAGCTAATGGTGACTATGGAAGAAGGCTGCTCTTCAGACGCAGTTCCATATGATATTTTAATTACCCCAAAACCTGATGCAAAATTTACTGCCAACCAAAATTCTTGTATAGATACAGATATTTCATTTGTTAATCAATCAACTATAGACCCAACTGGTACAATTGTAAAATGGACTTGGGATAGGGGTGATGGAAAAGGAACAATACAAGGCGACGGAAATCCTTTTAATTACAAATATGTTGCACCCGGAAAGTATACGGTAACTTTAATTGCAGAAAGTGATAAAGGTTGTATTAGCAAAACCTTCTCTTTGGATGTTAATATTACGACTTTACCTATTGCTGATTTTATTATTCCAGATGTTTGCTTGGCAGACGCACAAGCCATTTTTGTAAATTCATCGACCGATTATGACGGTACAATTCCCGCTGGACTCACTTACCTATGGAATTTTGGAGATGCCGGTTCAGGAGCACTCAATACTTCAACCGAAAGAGATGGAAAGCATAAATACAATGCTCCAGGATATTATACTGTAACCTTAACCATAACCAATGTTAATGGTTGTACAAAAACTTCCCAACTTCCTTTTACAGTTAATGGTTCTTTTCCAAAAGCAGATTTTGAGACTTTAAATGCCAATAATTTGTGTAGTAATCAGTCATTTACTTTGAAAAACATATCTACGGTAGACTTTGGTAATATTACAAAAGTACAATGGTACATTAATGGAGTTAAATATGGAGATGATGATTTAGATCCAACCGATGGTAAGCTATATGAATTTACTTATCCTCAATTTACAACCCCATTAACGCAAAAATTAGATGTTAAAATGGTTGTTTATTCTGGCGGTACGTGTTCTAATGAAATTATAAAACCTGTTTATTTATTAGCATCACCTGTGGTACAATTTGATGCACTTGAGCCAGTATGCTTAAATGGTGGTACTGTACAATTTACAGCTACAGAAATTGGTGGTTTATTAGGGGATGGTGGTATATATACAGGTAATGGAGTAAATACAACAGGCTTGTTTAATCCAATAATAGCTGGTGTTGGTGTTCATGATATTACCTATACTTTTACTGCTAGTAATGGTTGTACAAATGCTCAAACACAAACTATAGAAGTTTACCCAGTGCCTTCGGTAGATGCCGGTACAGATTTTTATATATTGGCTGGTGGACAAAAACAAATCTCAGCTACTGCAAGAGGAAATGGGTTAACTTATAAATGGTCGCCATCAATAGGGTTAAGTGCCGACGATGTGTTAAATCCTATTGCTAACCCTGAGCAAGACACTAAATACACTTTAACAGTTACTTCTAGCCAAGGTTGTTACCTATCGGATGATGTTTATGTATATGTTTTACAAAACGTTAATGCCCCAAATAGTTTTACACCTAATGGTGATGGGGTTAATGATGTTTGGAATGTAAAATATTTGGATACGTACCCTAATGCCAATGTAGAAATATACAATAGAAATGGAGAAAGGATATATTTTAGTAAGGGATATGCCATGCCTTTCGATGGAAATTATAAAAATCAGCCATTACCTGTCGGAACTTATTACTATATTATCAACCCAAATAGCGGCAGAAAAAGTATTACTGGAAACCTAACAATTATAAGATAGTTTTGAAGAAGATTTTTTACATTTTAGTTTTATCAATAGTAATAAATAGTTCTGTCTTTGGTCAGCAAAAACCTCAGTATACTCAGTATATCTTTAATAATTTTCTATTAAACCCAGCATTAAGTGGTATAGAGAACTATACGGATTTTAAGGCAGGGTATCGGAAACAGTGGTCAGGAATTGATAATGCTCCTCAAACTACCTTTGCTTCGGCACATTGGAGTTTAAGTCCTGATTATTTATGGAAAAACCCTTTATCAATGCCAGAAAAAGGTGATGATCCGATGAGTGATAATTATATGCAAAACTACACGGCTTCACCTTCTCACCATGGAATGGGAGCAACGATAGTGTTAGATAAAACAGGGCCAATTTCACGTCTGGATGCAAATCTTACTTATGCCTATCATCTTCAGTTAACAGGAGCATTAAACTTATCTGTTGGAGCTGCAGCTGGGATAACCAGAATAGGATTGGATATTAATCAACTAACTTTAGAAAACCCTAACGATCCAGCCTTAAATAATGCAATAGTTAGTCAGGTTAAACCCGATTTAAGTTTAGGAGTTTGGTTGTATGGTGCTCGTTTTTTTGCAGGAGCATCGGTTCAACAAATATTACCTCAAAAATTAGCTTTTACAAGTGATCCTAATTATAAAACAGGTAAGGAAGTTCCACACGCTTTTTTTACCGCTGGTTATAAATTATATATTGATGAAACCATAACGGCCATTCCTTCGATCATGGTAAAATATGTAAGCCCAACACCATTATCAATAGATGCTAACTTAAAGCTTGGATTCAAAGATAGATTTTGGGTAGGGGCTAGTTATAGGCACAACGATTCTTATGCAGCAATGGCTGGATTAAATGTAAGTAAACTAGTTAATTTAACTTACTCTTACGATTTTACAACATCACAACTTAATAAAGTGAGTTATGGTAGCCACGAAATTGTTTTAGGATTACAGCTTAACAATGTATATAATGTGTTAAGCTCAATGAGAATGTGGTAATTCAGTTAACAGTTTCCAATTGGCAGTTTTCAATTTTTGTAACTGTCAACTGAGAACTGCAAACTGGCTAAAGTTCTTTTCTTAACCTTGCAACTGGAATATTCATTTGCTCACGGTATTTAGCAACTGTTCTTCTGGCAATGTTATAACCTCTTTCTTTTAAAATTTCAGTTAATTTCTCATCTGCCAAAGGGCGACGTTTATCTTCGTTACCAATACAATCTTCTAATATCTTCTTTACTTCTTTATTAGAAACTTCTTCACCACTTTCAGTCTGAATAGCTTCTGAAAAGAAAGATTTTAATAAAAATGTGCCAAATTCAGTCTGTACGTATTTTGAGTTAGCAACCCTTGATACAGTTGAGATATCCATTCCAATTTTATCAGCAATATCTTTTAAAATCATCGGGCGCATTTTACGCTCATCAGCTGTTAAAAAATACTCGTACTGATAATGCATGATCGCATTCATTGTTTTAAGTAAGGTCTGTTGCCTTTGCTTAATGGCATCTATAAACCATTTGGCCGAATCAAGTTTCTGTTTTACAAACTGAACAGCCTCCTTCATTTTTTTGTCCTTTTGAGCTGCTTTATCGTAATGATCAAACATATCCATATAAGAGCGACTAACTCTTAATTCAGGTGCGTTTTTCGAGTTCAGTGTTAATATTAAAATCCCATCATTATTACTAATGTGGAAATCTGGTATAATTTGAAGTTGCTTAGTGGTAACTTGGTTCGAATCTCCAGGTTTTGGATTTAGGCGAAGAATTTCTGCAACCACATCTTTTAGCTCATCGTTATTTAAACCAACAGATTTCTCTAGCTTATCATAATGTTTACGTGTAAATTCATCTAAATGATGCTCTACAATTGCAATTGCTTTTTTGATGATTGGATTGTTGATGTCCTTACGCCTTAATTGTAATGATAAACATTCTTGCAAGTCACGAGCTGCAATTCCTGGAGGGTCAAAACCTTGAATTACTTTTAGCATTTCTAGCACATCTTCTTCCTCTACCATTACATTTTGAGAGAAGGCTAAATCGTCAATCATAGAAGTAATAGGACGACGTAAATAACCATCATCATCTAAACTTCCAATAATTTGTTTGCCTACAATAAAGTCGGTGTCTGATAAAGGAACGAGGTCTAATTGCTCTTGTAAGCTTTCAAAAAAAGTACTTTCAATGGCTATTGGAGTTTCTTTTTTCTCTTCGTCATCATCGCCATTATTGTAAGATGTGCTGTAATCGTTGGTGTTGTCATCTTGTAAGTAATCCTCTACATTAAATTCGTCTGTAGAGCTATCTTCTTTAGCCTCTGGGTCGAAATCATCACGCTCATTTAAATCGTCATATTCACTAACTGGCTCATCCGCAGTCATTAAACTTGGATCTTCTAATGCAGGATTATCTTCTAATTCTTCCTTAATACGTGTATCTAAAGCAACTGTAGGCACCTGCAACAACTTAATAAATTGTATTTGCTGAGGAGATAACTTTTGTAATAATTTTTGCTGTAAATTTTGTCTTAACATATTTGTAGGAAGATGGTATTAATGTTCAAAAATAAACATTTGGTTTACATTTAAGCAATATTTAAAGTCTATTCACTATAATATTTTAAATTCTGAATTAAATGATTGTTATGCTTATAAAGTTTACTAAATTTAAATAACTAAAGTTTAAATTAATAAAATTTAAGATTGTTATATGGGATTTGTAAAAGAATTTAAAGAATTTGCTGTAAAAGGCAATGTAATGGATTTAGCTGTCGGTGTAATCATTGGAGCAGCTTTTGGAAAAATTGTAAGCTCATTAGTTGAGGATGTTATAACTCCCGCCGTATTAGGTCCAGCGCTTAAAGCTGCGGGTTTAGAAGATTTAAGTAAGTTAACCATTGCTGGAACAGCAATTAAATATGGTAACTTCCTATCTCAAGTTATTTCTTTCATTATTGTTGCCTTGGTGTTATTTATGATAATTAAAGCAATGAATAATCTTAAGAAAAAGGAAGAAGCTGCTCCTTCGGCTCCACCAGCGCCAACAAAGGAAGAAGTGCTTTTAACTGAAATCAGAGACTTATTGAAAAATAAATAAGCTTGATAAATTATAAAAAAAAAGCCTCAAATTCATTAATTGTCATCCTGAGCTTGTCGAAGGAGTTTAATGAATTTGTGGCTTTTCCTTGCTTAAAAAGTTCGCTTAAGAGTTGGGTCAGTTACAATAACATAATCTCCCAATTTTTCATATTTCTTCCAGTCTGGATTGTTAAAATCCTCAGCAGAGAAAGAAGAAATATTTAATATTTTAAGTTTAGGTGCATATCTTTTCAGCTTTGCTAAAGTGCCTAACTTCTCATCGCTATGGAAACGACCATTAACCTGAAATATCTTTTTATCCTTATTCGCCTTAGCATATTTGGCTATTGACCATGACATGGTAGCGTCCCAGAAATTTTGAGTTTGGTATACTTTCATTCCACCCATGCTGTGGCCGCCTAAAGTTTCAATGAATTTTTCCAAATACCTTCCTGTAGCGGTATCTATAGGTAAAGGAGCAATAAACTGTTTTGAACTTTCAGGTAATTGATTTAAGATATCTAATCCACCTCTGGTAACAGCGTTACTATATCTAGCAGCTGCATTGCCACCAATCACATCTAGTTTATTAGCTTTAGCAGTTTCTATCATCGGTTTATAATCCTTATAGTTATTCCAAGCCCTGCCTTCTTTGATGAAGTTTTTCTCGCTAATAAGTCCGTTTAGGTATTCGTTTATTACTGGTTGAACATCTGTATGGAACATTTCCATGGTTAAGGCGACCTTACCAGGATAAGCGGCAGCGATTTTGCTAAATAGCATGGCTTCTAAATAATGTCCGATTGAATCATTGTGTTCTTCCCCAAAAAACAGAACATTAGCAGCGGCTAAATCTGTCACTATATCATCAACAGTTATAATCTTTTGTTTTTTTACATCGTAGATTTTATAATGCTTGCTGATATCTTGCGCCATCGCAAACACAGGAATAGAAAGGCATAAGAGAATGAATAATTTTTTAATCATGGTTATTTAGTTTATAACTACGAATGTATCAAAAATCAATAGCTCTATAAAATAATTAAGGTTTAGGGATGGTTATATTCACTTTCCATGTCCATTCTGGTGGATCAACTCCTAATAAATGTTTTACAAAAAAGTCTCGTCTTTTATGCTCTCCATAATCTCCACCTAAAGAATGTTTCATTCCAGGTACCATTAAGAAATCAAAATTCTTGTTTGCTTTAACCAATTGGTTAATTACCTGCATAGTTGAGGAAGGGTCTACATTATCATCTAACTCACCTAAAATTAAGAGTAACTTCCCTTGCAATCGGTAAGCATTGTCTACGTTAGAAGATTCTCCATATTCTGGGCCAATGGGATAGCCCATCCACTGCTCATTCCACCATATTTTATCCATTCTGTTATCGTGGCACCCAGAAGAAGAAACCGCAACTTTATAGAAATCGGGATGGAATAACAAAGCCCCCAATGAACTTTGACCACCTGCAGAATTACCAAAAATGCCAACTCTGCTTAAATCCATATAGCTGTATTTTTTAGCGGCTTCTTTTATCCATAATATCCTATCAGGAAAACCACCATCTTTTAAGTTTTTCCAAGCTACATCATGAAAAGCTTTAGAGCGATTAGACGTTCCCATACCGTCAATCTGCACAACAATAAAACCCAATTCGGCCAATTCGTGCAAAGAGCCTCTAGAATCATTTACAAAGCTTTTTGATACAAAAGAATCATGTGGACCAGCATAAATATATTCTATAACTGGATACTTTTTTGAAGGGTCAAAATTACTTGGACGGATAATCATTCCCCAAATATCTGTTTTGCCGTCCCTGCCTTTTGCACTAAAAACTTCAGGTAATTTCCATCCAGTTTTAAGTAATGGATTAATATAAGCTTGTTCTAATTCTTTTATTGTTTTTCCAGTTTTGCCATCTCGTAAAACCGTTATTTGTGCCTTGTCTATTCTAGAGTAAGTGTCTATAAATGAACTATAATCATCACTAAAATAGGCTTTATGGTTGCCGTCTTCAGTGGTTAGTTTTATCAACCCTGTGCCATCAAAATTAACTTTATAATATTGAATGAAATATGGGTCTTGACCTTTTTCCATTCCACTACCTTCAAACAGGATAGTTCTTTCTTTCTCGTTAACATTAATTACATTTCTTATCACCCAATCTCCTTTGGTAATTTGGTTTTTTAGTTTTCCACTTTCATCGTATAAGTATAAGTGATTCCAGCCATCCCTTTCAGAAGCCCAAATGATCTCTTTTCCATCATTAATATCATACCTAAATCTTTTACCACTATAATGAATAAAGGTTTTACTTTCTTCTGCAATTAATTCTCTTAGATTGCCCGTTTCACTAATTTCTACAATACTATATTTTTGATGACCTCTTTGATTATATTCAAATGTAAATGTCTTGCTATCTTTTCTCCAACTTAAATTGGTTAAAGCGTATTGAGATTGAATTTTACTTTGATCAACAACTATCTGTTTTTTAGTGTCTATTATAAATAAGGATGGTTGTGATTGAGCTAATGCATCTCCAGGTTTAAGGTAATTTCTTGATTGAAGAATGGGCTGAAGTTGTGTTGTTGGAGATGATTCGATTAAGTAAATTAAATGTGGTTTAGCAGGGCGAATTTTATAAGTCGCTAGTTTTTTAGAATCAGGTGACCAAGCCAATTCTGTATTGTAATATTCTCCTTCAGAGCCATCAAAACTTAATTGAAATTCTTTTGAGGTGGGTTCTGTACCTTTTATGTAAACGTTGTAGTTTTTAATATAGGCGTTCCATTTCCCATCGGGAGATTTAGCTTTTCTATCTAAGGGATCGCTTGGCCTATCTCCCCAGTAACCTGCTTGTCTTTGATTATCTTGACGTGCTATTTCCTTACATTTAAGAGTTGCTAAATCATAAGTCCATTGCTTATCGCCATAATTAAAGCTTAGCTCTGTTCCATTATTGTTCATCACAACATTTGTAATGGGAAGTTTAAATGCCTCTAATTTGGTTTTAGTAATAGAAATAAGTTCTGAAGCTAGTTTTTCTTGGTCAAAGGCTTGTTGCTGGGTTAATTTGTTTGGGTCTACTAAAATGTATTCGGTTCCTTTTGTTGTAAGGATGCTGTAGAAATACTGTTTTTTATCAACTAACCATTTAACATTGTTAGGAGCGTGGTATATCTTGTTTTGTATTAAGCCATTAAATAACTCGGCTCGTTGATAATCTGCTAACTTTCCTTGCGATTTGCTATTTAAGGGAGAGATTAAAAAGAATAAAGTAAGGAAGTTTAATAATATGGTTTTCATTACGATTGCATTAAGTTTAGAAAAATCAAGGATACAATTAAAATTGAAAAAATATTTTCTCTAATTTAACCAATTGTAAACCTAAATTAATCAGATAACAGTTGATGGCCATGAGGCAAATAAAATACTTACCGATTAATTAATGCTTTTTACCGAGAATTAGCTTGCAAATAACAAAGTATCGTTGGCTAATGTGAAAGTTCCCCTTACATTTGGATATACATTTAGAGAATAAGAAAATGGAAAATAATAATATAAACGAAAATAAAAACACCATGAACAACTCTGGCAAGGTTTGGGCTGGATTAATTATAATTGGTGTTGGTGCGCTTTTGCTATTAAATAATTGCGGATTAAATTTACCAAGCTGGATATTTCACTGGAGTAACATATTAATCTTAATAGGTTTATTTATAGGATTTAAACATAATTTTAAAAATGGAAATGGTGTTATATTAATCATCATTGGTGCATTTTTTACTTTAAAAGAAGCACTTGACGATACAATTGATTTTGATAAAATTGGATGGCCAGCCTTAATTATTGCATTGGGCTTATTTTTAATCTTTAAACCAAAAAGCGACTTTAAACACAAAGCGAAATGGAAAAATAAAGGCGATAAATGGAAAACAAGATTTGGGGAACATGATCCGTATATGGCTAACCCAGCAGAAGACCCAAACCTTAATCCAAACGCTGAGAAGAAAACAAGTAGTAACGATTATCTAGATTCTGTAAACGTATTTGGTGGCAGTCATCAAACTATTTACTCTAAGAACTTTAAAGGTGGTGAAGTTACTGCCGTTTTTGGAGGTTGTGATTTGAATTTGACGCAAGCAGATTTTGAAGGTGAAATTACAATTGATATCACAGCTGTATTTGGTGGATGTAAAATAATCATCCCTCCAGGATGGCACGTAAAATCTGAAATAGCTGCAATTTTTGGAGGCTTAGATGATAAAAGAAGTATTCAGCCATTGGCTGAAGGGCCAAATAAATTATTAATTATAAAAGGCGTAGCGATGTTTGGTGGGGTTGATATTAGGAACTATTAATCAATCATTTAAACTCAATCGTTTTGACAACAACGCCGCTATCCATAAAACAAATCAAATCCGTCTGTAGTATTATACTGCTCTGTTGGATTGGAATTTGTGCCTTCCTAATTTATTATACATTAGATTTTTCTTGGCAAATTGCCTTGGCCGATAGCATTCTTAGTAATGGTCTATTGGCCATTGGCTGTATAACGCTCAGCAATATGTTAGGTTATTATCAACCTAAAAACGAAAAGATGCTATTCCTATTGCTGCTTACCATTGTGCTTACTTTGGTAGTTGTGTACTTGGCAAAGTATGGGCTTAGCTATGTTTTTAGTAGAGAAATTGATTATATTGAGTTTTTGAAGTTCTCTCTTCCTTATAGGGCTTTAATAGTTTTTTTATGCTTAAGTTGGTGTGCATTAGCCAATATTTTATGGTACAGGGTAGAAGAACAATCTGCTACGCAGGGTCGTTTGTTAGCAGCTCAAAATTTGGCAAAAGAAGCAGAACTTAATAAGTTAAGGCACCAATTGCAACCGCATTTTTT
>Ga0307515_10024640_pt1 | contig 10469 bp, 1 predicted proteins | sample 17_EM_MG_FD_194513 | JGI IMG/M metagenome (GOLD analysis project Ga0307515, IMG submission 194513) | Populus trichocarpa ectomycorrhiza microbial communities from riparian zone in the Pacific Northwest, United States - 17_EM | ecosystem: Host-associated > Plants > Roots > Unclassified | place...
TAAATACGGACTAAAAAGTCATCTAAAGTATTAAATCGAGTTATCTGCGGCGGATTTTTAGTATAAAGAGAATCTGCTAGAGAACTAAAAAGTTAGTAACCCTTTTAATTAATATAGAGATTAATAACTAAATAATAGCAAATATAAATATATAAGGCGTTATATTAACGATATTTTTAGAGTTACTTAGTTTATAGAGGACGCAGTTAATATAGATACTAAGTTAAATCTGCTTAATCTAGATATAAAAGGAGATAAAAGGTATAGTCCTTGCTATATCTTAATTAATTAGGATATTAATAGTAAGTTAGAAAAAAAGTAGGAGACTAAAGTAACTCTATAATTAAAATAGGGAGCGTATATTACCGACTATATGCTTTATAATTCTACTACTATTATAGAAGCTAGATTCTTTAAGTTTATACTAGGTAAAGAGCTAGAAAGAAGCAGATTTTCTTCTATTAGGCTTACTATGGGAACAGCCTATATATTCCGCAATTAGTTACTTAGGGGATTACCCACTTTAATAGCCCGTTTATTACCTACTTACATAGGCCAGTTATTATCCGCTTATATAGGCTAGCAATTACCTACTATAGACTAGGCCGTCGACAAAGATTCTACATTTAAGAAATTTAAAGAAGATTACTTTATAATAATAGGAGTTAGCAATTTCTATAAACTTAGTCTTTAGAAAAAAGAGAAATACCTAATAGTATAGAACATAAATAAGATAAGCTTAGGTTTTTAGGGTTTAGGTTAAGTAACTAAGTTAATTACACTACGCAGTCATCTATACTTTATTATTACTTTTATTTAGTTATTACTAATTCTTATTTTCGCGTTAAGTTTGTTAATTTTCGTATAACCTATATATTGTATTAGTTAAGTAATTAACAATCCTTATTTTATAGCTTTTATATAATCTAAGGTCGTATTTATACCTTTATTAAAAACCTTCCTAGTATCCTAAAAATAAGGAATTAAAGAGGTCTAAATACCTTCCTTTAGTTATCTTTATATAAGTCTATCTCTTAATAACCTAAAAGCCTATTATAATGCCTACCTAGGACCCTTATAGCCAAATTACTTACAGCTTCGGAACGAATAGATAGTATAATAAGCATTTACTAATAAGCGCACCTTAAAATATGGCTATACCTATTTTATACCTTAAGGAGTAATTTTATAGTATAGATGGTGTCTATATAAAGCTAATAGCCTAAAGGCACGCTACTTAATCCTTAATATCTCTTTTTTAATTTAGCGCTTTAAAGACGAATTATACTTAGAATTTAAGAATGCTTAAAAAATAAAAATGCTTAGAAAATAAGAATGCTTAGAAATAAGAACGCTTAGAAAATAAAAATGCTTAGAAATAAAAACGCTTAGAAATTAAGAATGCTAGACTATAGGTAAGGTATTTTACATTTTATAGTATAAGTAAAATTTTCTAAACTTTAGGGGAATATAAAGAAGACGTATAATCTAACGCTTCTATTTCCCTCTAAACCCTAAAATTTTCCGTTACTAATACTATATCTCTACTATAATATTCACAGTTTACCTTATTAGATTATTAAGATAACCTCTTTTAGAGGACGCGAATTTGTTTATCCTTTAGGGCTAACGCGTTAAGAATAAAAGTTAATAAGCGGTTAGACTAGCTATTATTAGTTTATAAAGGTGGAAAGTATAAAGATATAGAGTACTTAAACTATAAGCCGCTAAATCTTAGCCCTTAGGTAATCATTATCTGCAAGTATATAAGTATAATCTTAAGTATACTACTAGAGTGTAGCAGTAATATCATTATACGTAGTATACTATATAGCGTTATCTATAGATAGTTAAGTTAACTACTATACAAAGTTTGCGCGTAGCTAAACCTTAGCATTAAGCGCGTCCTGTATTTAGTTATATAACTAGATCTTAGCTTAAAGGTTATACTACTTAGAAGGAGGAAATATCTAGATAGTTGCTAGATTTAATAAGTTATGCTTTAACTAGGATAGCTATACCTATTAGCTTTTATAGTTATCTAGTATTAGGGGTTTAGAGGATTCTTTTAGAGTTAAGATATTTAAAGGTGCTTTATCTATAATTTTAATTAGGGCAGCCTTTAGACTTAACTTTTAACGCTAATAGGGAGGCTTAGAAACGTACTTGTTAGATAACCAGCTTAGGCGAAGTAGTTAAAGATAGGGATGCTTAGGTATACTTTTAGTGGGCATTAAAGGTATAGAGTTAAAAATTTATTAAAAGGCTGATAATAGCAGGGAAGCTTACTATAAATTAAGGACTCTATTTTAAAGGCGCTTCTTTATACCTATTTAAAAGATATTAAGCTTAGCCTTAAGCGTAAATATTAAAAGTTAAAGTTTAGAAGATGGAACCGTGTTTTAATCTTAATAACTAAGCTCTAATTTACAAAAACTAAATTCGCTTTCCTAATAACGGTTTCCCGGATTTTAGATTTGCACTAGCCAATTCCTATCTTATAAGGACATTTAAAATGCGCTTACCTCTTACTATAGTAAATACTTCCCCTTATAAGCAATTATGCCACTATATATAGATTTTAGTGGATATACAATTAAGAATGCGTTTATTAGGCATCCTTAACTGTAGAGGATGCTAGACCTTAAGGAAAGTGCTTTAATAGCTTTAATAAAACCCGCCCTTATATAGAGAGCTAAAAGTTATACTAATATAATCCACTAATTTATTATATCTCTTAGCGTACCAATTCTAAAAGCTTTTTTAAATTAAATAAACACTACCGCTTCCCTAGAAGTCTTAGTTATAACATTAAATAATACTTCTAGTATTAAATAGCTGTAAGAGCTTATTACCCTAGGCACGCTTATATAGGGTAAAACTAAATAGGTAATATATTAGCGTAAGTATATCCCTAGTATAATTATATCTAAGAAGCTTAAAAAAGAGCATAGGCTAGTAGAGAAGGATATTCTTAGGTAAGTAGCGTATAATAATATTGTTAAGATTAAGTAAGCATTCTTAAAAGGCGAATTTCTAAGAATTAGTGTTAAATACTGTCGATTTACACTTAAAGAAATAATCTATATTTGTGTTAGACTGGAAGAAGCGCAGTTATAGTTTATTACGCGTTTAGTATTTTTTTTAAGCTCTTTAACTTATAGTTAAGTACTAAGAGTTAGGTTTTTAACGCACTTAATTACCTTAGGAAGCTAGAAATTTCACATTACTAAGTCAGCCTTATATTAATTCGTGTATCCAGCCAAGATGTATAAGTGCTACTCTATAAGTTTTCTGCAAAGAGCTCTATTTATTATACTAACTTTAATACAGTAAACTTTAAAGAGGCTGTTAAATATACTCCTAATATTATCCCAAATACTAACTTAGAAGATTTAGGGTTTATATTACTAGCTTATATAGAGGGGCGCCCCTAACTATAGCTTAGAGATATAAACTATATTTAAGAGCAAAGGGCTATTAATAAGGTATTCGGCTTATATAATTCTAAAAATTAGAGTAGCTGCAACTAATTAATAGATTTTTTAAATAATCTATTTAATTTAAAGAAGATAGCGTTCGCGAAATTCTCTAGGCCAGTAAGGATATTTTATTATTTTCTTATCTTAATTACTAATCCTTATAGTATTATTTTATTACATCCACTAAGGGAGATAGGCGTTATTTAGAGCATTATCTTAAGCTAGTGTTATTTAAGTTGTTTATATTATAGAATAAAGGTAGCAATGAAATAGGAGGCTAAGTATAATTTTAGGAATAGTCTTTACCTTTTTAAGTATCTATTTAAAAATCTATTATCCGTTTTCCAATTCTAATATCTGTTTAATAAGCTGTATAAGATTGGAAAAGTAATAAATTAGTCCTTTTAGCCTAAAAAGTAAATTATCTTAGCTTAAAATAGAGCCTTTATTTATTTTAAGTGAAAATAGAGGTCCTCTAGTAGATTGCTCTTAGCAGATATATTATAAACTACCCTTACCCACTACTTTAATATGTGGTATATTATATATACCAATAAACCTTAATATCTTCTATTAATTTGTTAATTTAAGCCTCTAATTATCTTAAGAAATATATTATCTAATACCCTAGACCTACGCTATTATAACCCTAGCAAGACTCTAGACATTAATTATATATTAAACAACCCTACTCTTTAATCTCCTTCCTTAACAGAGCTAGCAAATTTCTATATATCCATTCTATTATTCTAAAACCACTTTAATCAGCCAAGCAGCAGTTAAGTTAAGGCTTTAAAAGCTATAGTATTGCAGCTAAAAGGGTAATGCATTTCCTTAATTATTTAATAGTGTTAAGGCTAAAAAAAAATTAGGCAATTAAAGCAAGTTTAAGGTAAGGTGGAAACACTCTATAGGGACATAGAAAATCTAGCAGAGTAGGTTAATAGGGTCTTATAATAGGGAAAGTTAATAACTAAAGTACTTAAATCTTACGTTAAGCAGAAGCCTACTATATAAAGGGGAAAGCTAGAAAGTGGTAGCTTTATAAAGGCCTAAATCTAGAAAACTAAATTTAATAAGACAGAAATATAAACCTAATAGTGTTTAGTATAATTTACTATTACCAGTATCTACTCTCTACTTATTACCCTATATCTTGCTATAGTTATAACTAAGTAACTATATAGTTCTTAACAATCTTATAAGTAAAAAAGATTACTATTTTAACTAGGTTGCAAAAACAACAAGGTATAAATTAGATAACTAGAAATTATTGCTAAATATAGCAAAACACTAATTAAGGTTATAGTTATTAAATATACTAGGCTGTGCTACTAACTATATAATTACTATAGCTAAATATAAAGCCGGGCTAAGTATGTAGTAAGAACTGGTATAAAAGGGAAGTAGATCTCTAAGAGGTCAAGGTATATAGGAAATAATTACATTAATTAGCAGAAAGAAGAGTTAGCCAATCTATAGAATTATATATCTACTATATTATTAAGAACTATTAACCTGCTAATTAATCTATATACTAAAGTTAGACTACCTCTAGGTTAATCTTTACCCATCCTTTAACGTTAAATTAAAGGAATGCTTATACCATTATACTAGTCCATAGATTTTAAACCATCACTTTCGCACTTTAGAAGCAATTAGACTATCGTAGCGTCCCTATATACTTTAGCTATAGATAATAGCGTTCTGCCTAAGGAGTCCTTTAAGTTAATATTAACACCCCTATACTTAACTAGAAGTTATACCACTATATTATACTTATAATTAACGGCCTATAATAGTAGTGTCCGACTAAAGCAGTCTCTTATATTAATATAAACATTTTTATATTTTAGAAGCAGTTAAACTATATTTTTATACCCCTTTTCTACAGCTAGTAATAGCAGTATCCGGCCGTTTTCCTACTTATAGTTTATATTAACGCTTTCTAAGAGTAGCTACACTACTGCCGTTTACCCAAACCTTATAGCGCATAACAGCTTATATAAAAAGTCCTCTAGGTTAAAACTACTAAGTTTACTTCTAATTAACAGCCGTATTACTAATTCGTGTCTGTTCCTTACTACCTACAATAAATCCGCACGCCCATAGTATTAATATTAAGTCACTACTCTAATTTTAGCGGCTTTAAAAGATTTTTAAGCAGTTACATCTTGTCCTTATTTCGCAGCCTATATTAGTGCTATGCTATTCTCCCGTTTAACATTATAGCAATAAAGGTAGGGGTTTAGAATATTATAGAGGCGATTGTTTATCCAGGCGAAAGCGTTAATATATCCCTCCACTTATAGGTTCTCGGCTATTAATAATAATATTTTATTTAGTAGATTAAATAGCAACATTCTCTATAACTGTTTATTAGGATAGTAAATAGTTATACTTAAGCGGCGAGAATACTTACTACTAAAGTGGAAATCTATATAGGAGCTTTAAAGTAGTAGTAATTATTAATAGGTAAGGGGCTTTAGAGATATAAAGCGCGAAGTAGGAATCTTATAAGCTCGTATAGATAATATAAGAATGGCGTGTATAAATCCCTTTCTTGTGCCTACTCCTTATATAGGGCATTAAAACGCCATATTCTTACTTAGAAAGAGGATGCCCATAGCTACTACTTTTTAGGGAAATTAAACTCTAGAGTTGCGATTCAGTTTCCTAAGCATGGTTAAAATATTAAACCGCGTATTTCATTTTTCCGATCCGGCCCACGCTAAGCTAGATTCCAGATTCCGAAATCTAAATTTTAAATTTCGTAATTAGGATATTCGGATCCGGCGTTTATATATAATTTATAACTAAACGCTAAGATTATAATATAATAGGCCCACTTTGGAAATATAAACAGCCGTTAGTCCCTACTAAATAGTAGAACTTAAGCCAGTACTAGTTATATTTCTTTTTACCTAAGTATAAACAACCTACCCTAAATAAGGATTACCTATATAAGGAGTAAAAGCGTGCTAAGAGTTTATTGTTATACTTTTAGGCCTCTTTTATTAAAGCCTAATATAACTCCTTTTTTTATTACGCTAATTGGTAAACAAACTAAATCTAAGCTCCTTAAGCAAATCCTTAGCAAGAAAAACAATCTATCTTTAATAAACTCCTACTATTAGGTCTACCTTTAAAGTAACTTAAAGATATAAAGAGATAATAGCCCGTTAATATACATTAACTCTAAAATCTATAATTATAGTTTATTAGATTCCGTACCTAGCCTATAAAACGGGTATAAAATAGTAAGATAGATTAAATGGTTAAAATTAGGCCATTACTTAGCGAAAGAAATTATAAATTCTCTTTCTGCTTACGTCCTTGCTCCTCTTTTAAACGTTATATATTACTTTACTTCGGACCTAGGCGGGCTTTATAGTATATTAAAGCATTTAGCATACTAAGCTACTAAGCCTCTACTATATAGCCTCCCTTAATCTACTCTTCCTTATATACTTATAGTTCTTAATACTTTATCTACTATATTTAACCCGTCTATTATGGAAGCCAAGCTTTAGACTAATATAAGAATAGTTATAAAAAGTGTTAAGGAATACGAACAAGAAGATAATATTAAAAAAGACTTAGGTGCCCATTTCTATAGCATTTAAGTCCTTAGATTAAATTAGAAATAAAATTGCAGTATTTATTCCTCCATATTACGTAAATGCCTTTTTTTAGCCTCCGTAGAGGCTATATAGGCCCGCCAATATAATAGATTTCTCTTTAATATACGCTATGTTAAAGCGCTTTCTATAATTATAATAGATAAATTTTACTTAGATAAGTTATCTTTCTATTTTATTTAGTTATCTTATCTTTAAGGATTTACTATATAAGAATTCTAAAAGCATCTATAAGAATTAATCCGTAAAATGCTAAGCTAGGTATAGCTATAGCATTTTATAGTACCTTTAACTACTTTTACTTTATTACTAGTAAGTTATACACCGGGATCTTATTATAAGAGTCGTATAATATACTAATTAACTATTTAGCTAATCAGCGTAGATTTCCTCCTATTACTTATTTTTAATATACTTTTCGCAGACACTTGCAGAAACGCGATTTATAATTATACTATCTATAAAGATATGCAACAAAAATTTATTTTAGCTATTTAAGAGGAAATGGAAGCCTTATTTATAAAAGTGGTATCGTAGCCTACTACAGAAAGTGCCTTACTTATATATTATTAACGACTTAAGTCCTTTTAGCCACAATTCGCACTATTTAAGAGCTATAAATCTTGCTTTTGCTATCTAATAAGGATGCCTAAGAAGGTCTTTAACTGCGGCTATGCGGTCTATAATGTGTGCATTAAGACCTTTAGTTAAAAACCAAAGTCGGAAAAGCATATATTTATTATTTCTTCTTGCTTACTTTATAGGGTACCCTAAAAAATATCTAGCTTCTAATTCATTCCACCTACGGCTAGCACTCGTGTTCTTTACATAGATAGAGGCGGTATTTATGGCGTTATACCTCTTACTTTCCTCAATTATATTAAGTAATAAGTTTAGCATTTCGGTTACCCGCTCTAGGATTATTTCAACTATATCTATAGGACCTTAGTTAGTACGTATTAGTTATTAATTAGACAATTTATCTCCTAATATACTTTTAAGGCGGCCTAATTAGTATTAATATATACTTTATGCCATACGATCTCTAAGAGTCTCTCTATTAATTTAAGGAGCTTACTAAAAAGACTTTTCCATAAGATTAAAAAGGACGCCTTTTCTTAACAAAAAGATTTTAAAGACTTATTAGCGCTCTTATTAAAGACTATTAGTATAATTTATCTGCTATTAAGAGCGCGTTCTAATAAAGTCTGGGCATTTCTCCTAAAATGTTTAATCTACTAAAGAACGACATGAAGGTTGCGGTAATGACAACAACTATATAACTAACTATACCTTATCTAATATTAAACTATAATAAAGGATAAAGACCTCGGGAGTGCGGTATATAGGTTAGAGATATTTATTTATCCAATTTTACTAATATTAACTTAAGGGTACTAACTTATTCGGGCTTAGCGACTAGAGTATAACGTATTAATTAGTAAAGTATAAGTCTCTAGAGCCTACCTTCCTAACTTAAGTTTCCTACTAACTGCGCTAGGAAAGTGCTTCCTGCATATCTATAGCTCTATAATATTTTAAGCCTAAAGTACTTAATAACCTAGGTACTTACCAAGATAGTAGCCTTAGGTGCAATAATCTTTATTTTATTACTTTCTAAGAATATTAATTTCTCTAGCCGGATAAGGGCTAACTAGATTTTATACTCTCTCTAGGGACTAGCACTTCTTCTACTTATAAATATAAGATAGGAGTATAATCCCCAGTTATAGATCAATATATTTCGCGCCTAGTTTAGGCATTTATAGCCAATTTAGATAAAAAAAAGAGAATAGAAAAAGTTCTATAATAGCGTGCCGATAAAAGCATGTAGCTGATACTATTGTCTTAATACATTTTTTAACGGTCTGGAGCCAAACATTAATAATTTATCTTTACTTAAGGATCTTAAACAATTGGTATATAATTCCATTACGTCTAGCATATAAGTAACCCTAGTAAAGGATTCAATCTATACTTCTATTTTCTACCTTAAGCTTAATAATATACCTTATTTCGTTAATAGTAACTTTCAGTATTAAGGGACTATATTTTACCGTTTAACTCTTAATTATTAAGGTAAAGAAAACCTTTATTATACCCTTATTAGGACCTCTTCCTTCTTCCTTATCTTTAGGCGGCTAGTGGCTTATATAGAGTCTATACTAAAGGGCGTCCTATTATTTAGACGGCGTATATACTTTACTATAGAAAGTATAGACGAGGAGGTATATATATTAATTAGAGGGATTATAAGCAAGCTAAGGGTAATTAGTAGGCTTCCAAAAACACTTTAGCAGTTAGTAATAATTTAAGGTCTAAATGCCCCATTTAGCTACATTAATTATTAAGTATTAGAGAGGCCTCTTTTAAGCATTCCGTTAAAACGTAAACGGTAGGAATAGCTAGAACAGTTTTAAATAAACTAATACTTATAATAACCAGATTTGCATTTACGGAAGTAATTTAACCGTAAAGTAAAAAATATATATATTATTATATTGCTTAATATAGAATTCTATTTAAACTTCCCGTAACCCTAACTATTCCTACCTCTCGTTCCTTTAATAAATTTGCCTAAATACTTAAGTTTTAGGTTTCTAGAAATAAGTTTACAGAAAATATAGCTAGGGCAATTATTTTAGTTTAATTAAAGGATCTATTATGTCCCTTAAAACTAAAGGTTAATTTTTCTAAAGAATAAATTCGTGTTAGCGTAAATCAAAATTTAAATTCCAAAGTTGTTTTTCTAGAAAATGAATTCGGAATCCAGTTTAGCGTATACTAGATTAGAAAAATTAAAATTTAAACTTTATAGAACTACACCTTAAATATAAGAGAATTAACACACTATTAGAGGTAGTGCTTAGGATTCCGTATAAATGCTCTAGCGTTAACCTTCTTATACAACTATAGCCCTTTTAAACTTTCTTTATTTTCTACCTCTAAGATTTTTTGCTATATCTACCTCTACTTACACCCCTCCTTATAGGGTTAATTAAGTTAAGTTAACCCTCTCACTAGGTTAATAGCCCGGTAATAATCGCTTCTGCAGCTATAATGGCCCTTTATCTAGTTAACCTTCTTTTAAAACTCCTCTTTATAGTTATAGATTATCTTAATCTAGCGAGTCTAAGCTTACTTAATTGGTCGGCGAATTATCTATATATAGCTCTAATAAGCAAGCTTTATCTTATCGCTCTTATATATACCTACGAGCTCTCTAGCTATCTAACGACTAGACTTAATAATATTATACTCTACTATAAAGAAAGAAAAAGGGGGTTAGTTTTAAAATAGGCCGCTATTTATAACTATATATTCACTTTTAAATCCTTACTAAAAA
>Ga0307515_10024641_pt1 | contig 10469 bp, 4 predicted proteins | sample 17_EM_MG_FD_194513 | JGI IMG/M metagenome (GOLD analysis project Ga0307515, IMG submission 194513) | Populus trichocarpa ectomycorrhiza microbial communities from riparian zone in the Pacific Northwest, United States - 17_EM | ecosystem: Host-associated > Plants > Roots > Unclassified | place...
GCCAGCTGCAGCTCCTGATTTGTCTCTTCGGTATTGTCTCTGCAATAAGTTGTTGTTTGCTGGTTCTGCTGCAGTTAGTTCTCCCTTCTGCCATCTGTAGAACCGGCTGCAACTGGTTCTACATCAGAAAACTCCATCAACATGCATCTCAAGCTTACACTTCAGGCTCGCATAATTAATTAGGAGGCGTTGGCAGATCCTTGTTGAACTCATAGCTAAGTCTTTCAATCTTGTCCATTAGAACTGGATGCTTGAGATGGTCTCGTGTTTTGCTTTCACGCATTAATTCTTCCCGCAAATTCAACATCCTGTCCTTTAACCCTGTCGCTTCAACGTCAATTTTTATAGCTGTCTTTTTTGTTTATGGATATCGCTATTGTTCAGTAGAATCAGTGCCATGACAAAAGTTTGCGGTTTTTAAGTTTCTCCGGCAAGCCACCGTCTTAATTAATGGCTTTGCATGTTGTATATTAATTTCAGAATTAATATTCTCAATTACCATAAAAATAAAAACAATTTGAATCTAGTTGCCTAGCTGAGGGCAATTCTCTAGTTGAATAGGAAAAACAAAGGGTAAATTTTGGAGCCGTAATAATGGTATCCTCTTTTAATATTTATTTTTAATTAAGTAATATTAATTATTATTCATCTTTATTAAATATTTATCAGTATTAAAATTGTATTTTACATAATTAAAAAAACCATCAAATTTAAATAATGTTAAATAAAAAAATATATTATAAAAATAGACTATATAATCTATAATAACAGTAATCCAATAACAAAAACAACTTAATACTAGTAAAATATATTTTAATTGAAATGAGGATTTACAAATATGCCATTACATAATAAAACATAAAAAAAAAAAAATTGTGATAGATCCATCTTCCTTCACTAATCCACCATCTCTGTCCTTCCCAAAGAAAAGAATGAGACCACGCATGCAGATCGATCGGATAGCTCCATTAAAACAAGCTGGGCTCATCTTTTCTGTTCACCATGATTCTAACATTCTTTTGTTATTGATATTTATTTATTCCCCGGCACATTTTTTTCAAGAATATTTCAATTTGGATCCTGAATGTTTCTTCTTGTTTTTTTTTTCCCCTTCTCTTGCTCCCGGCCATCTTGAAATTCTAACTCAGCTGGCAATCACCGTGACAGACTCTAAAAATGTTTTTCTTTTAAAAATATATTAAAATAGATTTTTTATATAATTTTTTTCAATATTAATATATTAAAATCATAGAAAAACAATATTGTTTTTTGAAAAACATTCAAAAACAAAAGATAATTTACTTCCAAACGGTCCTGAACAGCTAGCGACGTCCACCATTGAAAGCTGTCTGCAAAAAAATCCCACTCTCCTCCACCGTTTCTCTCCTGTACTGATGATTGTTAGGGTGGGTGAGGGAAGGGATCGAGCGAGAGGCGATCTAGGCTGTATGGTTGAGGTAACAGTTAGCTTCGAGTAATCAAGCTCATCTACAAGATGGATGTCCATGTCCATGTCCATTGGTGGAGCTCGAGGACAGCAAGAGACAGCGGCAAAGATGCTCTTTATTAGGGGAAAAAAAAGGAACCAGTTAATACTAATCAATCGTACATCTTTTAAGAAAATTTCATTTTATTTATTTAAAATCAAGAACCAGTCAATCCTCATAAATTGAAGAGATTGAAAAGAGAATTGAAGAAAGGATATTATTTTTGTCAAATGAATTAATACATTCAATTTTTTAAAAAACCCTTCCCCTCTTGCTCATTTTTTAAAATCTTCTTGATAATTAGAGTGGTGAAAGGTTTAATCAAGAAATATTCTTTTCGTTTTCTTCTCTCAATGTAAAATCATTTCGGCCTTGGGAACGTCATTGTTATACAGGTGCTTGTTTTAGTAATCAATTTTCCATTTGATCAGAAATATTGGTGTCGAACAGATATATCGGAATGGGCCAAGCCCATCTTTATCCCTACACAGAGAATGCTGCGGGCTGACTAGGCAGTCGGTTTTTTTTCAATATATAGTTTTCTTTTTATATTATTATCATGCATCTGTTCAACTTCAAAAAAGACATGCCTTTGTATATATATATATATATTCATGTTTCTGTAGATTGGGGGAGGGGTTTATATGGACAGACTTTGCAATTGCAGCGGAAGATAATATTAATATAACTCTCGTCCCCGTCCTTTTATTGGAAATGCCCCATCCCTAAGATGGAGGGAAATAATTTCATGGCTCTTGGACTCAAACTTTCAGCTACGTCCTCGCGAATTATTTAGAAAAATTTGCTCCAGTGATGCAGATGTGATGTATAATAAATACCTCTCGTTTTCAAACTAGACAAATTCGAATAACTTTTCAACTCGTATAAGTTACCAATTAATAAATAAAAAAAATTCTTTTTTTTTAAAACACCATTCATTCATATTCATAATTATTGTAATTTGTTAGGGTAATGATAGTTTTGTATTTTTCATCAAAAATCATTAGATAGTATGGTCTTTTCACAAAAATCACCGGTCATTGTACAATTAGATTAACTAGAGAAATTTGATATTCTAATATTTTTTAAGTACGGTAAAATAGTGAAATTATCTTTAAAAACAAAACTTTTAAAGCTTATGTCTAATGACTTTTTTGTATTTTTATTTTTTATTATAATCAAGTTGGGTAAGGGATAGTTTGATATTTTAATAAATATAAAATATAATAAATAAAAAACAAAAAAATAGCTGCCTCTCCTGGACGACATGGCCATCACTTTCCGACGCCCAAAACTGTTATTCCACTGTGTCATTGAAATCATCTCGGTGTTTTATTCCTTCTTGGATGACACTTTCTTTCCCTATTCTCTCTATTTCCTTGAAATTTACTATAGCCATGCAAAATTTCAGAGTTATTCTATTATTTATTGAGATTTTAACTTGAGCTTTATTTTCTTTATTTATAATTTTTGTTCTTGGTCTTTTTGTAAAAAAATTCATATATTTTAAATTTCACTATTCAATCTCGATTTATGATATGTTATTTTTTTCAATTTAGTTATCATTCTTTTGATTTTTTGGTCCTTTCATTAATTTGATTTTTCTTTTCAATTTCATTCTTCAATCAAAAAATTTAGTTGTCCTCTAATTTATTTTTTATTTCAACGTTGAGTCTCATTCTTTTAATTGTATTTTTTTTAATTTTGGATCTTTTGTTTAGTTTTTTTTCTTTTCAATTTCATTCTTTAATGTTTGATTGATTGAAGATTGGGCCTCATAGTTTTTCCAGGCAAGGTGCTTCTGGTCTAGTGATCCAGGTCACAAATTTAAAAATTTAATACGGGTTAACATCGTTTTTTAACTTATTATATTTTTTGATTTCATAATTCGAAATTGTCTTTTTTAAAAAAAAAAATTTGTGATTTTTTTTGTTTTCTTTTATGTCAAGCTATTTTAATCTCACGACTAAGCCAAGGGTTTGGCAGGTTACTCGTGATAACTCAATTCTTTTTATATATGTAGTTATTTTTTTAAAATAAATTTTAATATTTTTTTCAATCAATATATTTTTTTTTTTTAAATCACTCTCGCAATACAGCGCAGCTCTACATGTCTAAATCTAAATAGGAAGAAATTATTGCATTTCCTTTTCCCTGGTAATGTTTCATTAAAAAAAAAACTATGAATCCCATAAATAGAACTTTAAAATAACAAGACAAAAGGTTGGAATCAATTACAGTCATTTCTCTTTCTCTGTTCATGTCACGTTCGCGATCTAAATTGGTTACAGAAGGTATTTCTCGGTTCCTCACCCTCACCTCCTCTCCTTCCACAACTTCCAGTTCCCTCTTCTTTGAAATATGGAGTTCATGGATGACGAATAATGCTGAGAAAATTGGTTAAGCGGGGAGTAATGGAAAGAAGGATTAGTATACGAATTTTACACCAAACGAAAAAGAAAAGAAAGAACGTACGAATAATAAAAGGCATGCATAAGTACCTCATTTTAGGGTATATTTTCGGATCATTGATTCTTGTAAATGTCTTGTTTTGACTAATTGGATATGTATCAGCATCTCGCTTAAAAAAAGAAATGTACCAGCATATCTTGCATTCAACGCTATAGTGCTTTATCGAAAGAATTTTGAAAATATGGTGCTTTTATTTTATTGTGAGCAAATCAAAAGGGTTTGTATGCAACCAATCACATCACAGATAAGGGGACCTCAAATGGACAGATAGCAAATTATGGGAGAGCCCAGTGCAGGCTTGATAGCCTCTGGCTTTAAAGAATTATGCACGCAATCTTCAATCTATATATGAACTCGTCAGATTATTTGGGAACTTATTCTAAGTACATTGAAATTCAATTTATAGACATTTTCAACTCAAAAGATAATATTCGGATGAAGGGTTGCGAGGGAGACGTGCTATCGATCAGATGCATCGCCTCTCTTGCATATGTCTTTTATTTTTATTTTAAGCCTGACATATATGTCACGCAGTGAGCAATATTTGTAAATATACTTCACAAGATATGATGTCGTGTCTTCTACAATATTGTTTTGCAAGTGGCCCTTCAGACGATCATTTAATTATGAACGCACAACTCAGTTGACATTTATTCCCTTGTTTCTTTAAAAATTCTTGAATTCTCGAGCATTTCTTTTATAACAAAAAATAAAATCGAGATCTAATTGCAATGTTTTCTCATCTTATGACTAGATTATAATTTTTATAAACGAAGGGACCAGAAAATTCAAAGAAGGATCAATTTATAAATAAAAATAAATATAGGGACTAAAATGAAAATTTACCAACACCTCCACTTCATTACTGGGAACCCAAAGATAGGAATGCAATGAATCATTTCATTATATTACATTACAATTTTCATTATATTATATATTTTATTACATATTATCATACCAAACATGACGTTACAACATTGATTAATTAAAATGGTGTTTTTTAGGCAATATTGCTTGAGTATTTTATCTAGGAATCAGAGTGAGAACATCATAGCACTTGCAGGACTTAATTGTTTGTAGTTCTCAAAACAGCTGTTCAAGAAAATCGGACAAACAAGGGCTCGTTCACCTTAATTTTACAGAAAGGTACTGTGGAGATGGGGAAATTTTGCTTGTGCGGAACACACATTAATAACAATAACAATAATAATAATAAAAAAAAAACCCACACCTTGCATTCCTTTCCCGTTTTCTGCAAATAGAATCACCAAAAAAACAAAAACAAAAACAAAAATCTTTTTTTTTTGGATAATACAAAAACAAAAGTCTTCAACATCACTAGAAAATACACCTCGATTCCTAAGATACGCCGACAGTTTAACAGGTTAAACTACCTTTGACCGAAAACCAAACAAGCAAAAGCAAGTCAAGGTTTCGAGAATTATAACTAGTCTCTGTAAGTTTACATGTCTACCTAATTCGAGAACATTTAGGGGCTCGAAGCCGCAATTTTATGGTGGTAAGTGGTTATGTTATCCACTGATGAGTCAAGTAAAGGGTAAATAATTTGTTGCCGTACGTACCCAAGTAATTAATAAAACCCGAGTAAACATTCAGCTGCATATTTTTGTTGTTGATATTTTTGGAAATGGTTGGGAAAAGCAATAATTAGTTATTGGTCTCTCGAGAATTAACGAAACCCAAGGATTCATTCATTTTGAAGCCCACTCCACTAGTATCAGTAGGACCATTGAAGAATAAAACACGAGTTTTACTATATATAATCGATAATTATGGTCGTACTGTCGTGCTGATTTTAGTTGTTCTGTAGTACATTATTGGAGGGTTTGGCGCAGGGTTGAGTTATTATTTTTTTAATTTTTTTTTATATTTTTAAATAATTTTGATGTTTTAATATAAAAAATAAATCTTAAAAAATAAAAAAAATATTACTTTAATATATTTTTAAATAAAAAATATTTTAAAAAACAAATTATAACCCTGGTGAAAATGAAAGGAAAAGTTCAAAGAATACTTTCCAATAAAGATGTATCGTATTAGTATTTGTGGAAATGATTGGGAAAAGCAATAAAATAAGGGAGAAAGCAGAGCAGCTAGGAACCAGTACTGTCCTTTAAATGGATAAAAAAGGTATTGTGTCTCTGCTCCACCTAGCTTGAGAGGGTTTGCCCCCCTTGACAGCTAAATGTTTTTTTAACTTCGAACCAGTACTGTCCTTTAACTTCGAGCAGATAGCAACCAGTACTGTCCTTTTAAATTAAAATCGGTGGTTTTTTAATTTTTTAAAATTTAAAAATATTAAAATAATATTTTTTATTTTTTAAAATTTATTTTTAATATTAATACATTGAAATGATCTAAATAAAAAAATAATTTGAAATAAAAAAATAAAAAAATTAAATTTATTTAAAAACACTTTTAAAATGAAAAACAAACTTGTTCTGAATAAAATAAATACCACTGGAAGTTCTCAATTTTAACCTGCTGATATTCTACTAGGAAGACGAAGTTGGCTTTGGAATGCTATTTACTCATATTTATTGTATAGGTACAAGTTGTTGCAATTAATAACGATGATTTTCTATACAAAATTATGATTAATTTTAACAATCATTTTAAGGTAACCTTCAAAACTGCTATGAAGTGGTGGGACATGTACCTAAAAAGAAATGCCAGTGAACAGAAAATTTTGTCAAAAGTAGGGCAAACCATGCCATGATTCCTGGACATAAACAGGACATCCTAATTGGGTTTCACCTGTGACTGTTTTTTTTAGAGTTTCTGCCTTTTGTTTTTAAAATCAAGAGCCTCAGCTCCCCGAAACTCGATCAATCGATGATATTTTCACCAATCGGTTAAAATGAAAATCAAATGGGATTGTTTGCAAAGCATTTAGCGTTGGATGGTACTACTCATCATCCTCTTCACTTTTGATATTTTGCGATTGCCCATTCTTTTTTCACCTGATACCGTTCCCCTCACTCATTTTATTTTACTTTAAAACAGAATGCTAATTATAAAAATTTGAAATGCCTTAGATGATGAGAAGCGGTACGTTACCGCTAGCACAATGTATATCAATGTCTTTAGAAAGCTTGCCTCGCATGCCAAGACGCAAGGCTTTAAGATTAAAATGCTTTTAAAACCAGAACAAAATCAACCTTTTCGCATATATATTACTGTGTTTGAAAAAAATGAGGTGAGAAGAGGTATTGCAGCGTGAAAAGGAAATGAGTAAAAAACTATAGATGTACAAGAAGATGATGAATACCGTCACAAATAGTATGATAAATGTAAGAAACCGTCGATGAATAGTACCAAGCTAAAATAGCAAGTTGCTGCGCGCAAGCAACGCCATTTGACAATCGATTTAACGAATCTGTCAAAAAAGTTCCTTTGATTGGTCGGATTTTGGAAATAGACAGAAAAAATCATCAATGGAGGTCCCAAATCAACAGCTGTCTCATCTAGCAAACTTAAAACACATGTTGATCAGTTTTAAGTTTTAAATTATATGATGAGTACTTGGCTTGGTTATACGGTATCATGATGATCCTCAGCACCTGGGATCAAGTCCTATGTTTAATTCCTAATTTACTAATGAATTCCTTCCATGCTTTAGTTCCTCGCTGACTTGAGCAAATCGTTTACAAATATATAAGCTTTTGTTGTGATGGAAAACTTGCGGTTGCCACCCACAAAGAATTATCAGGATTGTCTGCGGTTTGGTTATTTTGAAGAAACGTTAAAGTATGATGTGTTTGTTTTAAGATAAAGCTTGAACCACGTGAGTAATTACATTATTTAAAACTATAATGGAGTTTTGGTTAGCATTAATAACACCTTTAGTTCGGCTAATATCTTTAAATATGGTTTACAATTTTAAAAATGGATGTAATCGTGGAGAATCAAGAGATATTACGGGATTATTTGCAAGAGAGGATGTAATTGAGAGAAGAATTTCGAGCATAGCATATAAGAGTTTGAAATACTACTCCCATTTTTATATATCTTAGGAGTTGTGAGCCGATCGAACCAGCTCGTTTAGCGTAGGATTAAATACTCACAAAATACTTACAAATTTGTGTTAGTCAGATCACTAGTGTATTTTTTTTTTATGATTCAGCATCATCGTTTTTTAGAAGGATTAAATATTATCTTATAACTAAGCTTAATGGTTACTGCATAAATCTCATGTCGTTGCACGTTTACTTTCTGTAATGATGATATCAAATGTAGTGGTTATGATCCGCTCTCTCCTTCTCCCTCCCGACTTCGAGATCATATATATGCCTTCTATTGCACTAAAAAGAAAGAAAGAAATTTAGTTATTAGAAAAGAAATTCATTTAAAAAATGGTTCCATTTTTCAAATAAATCATGTGGTGCGAGTAAATAAAAATATTAAAAAATTGTCTACGTTTTTAAGCCATTAATGATTGTTTCTTCACAGATCAAAAAGTTTTTGAACAGCATATTAAGATAAATATTATATTATATTATAACCAGGAAAATTGGAATTATAATCACAATTTACTAGGACTTGAACTTTGTTTCATTAAAATATACTTTCAAGCACACACAAGGGCGGGGTTGGGATTCAAAGACGAGGAGACCGAAGAGAAATCTTTCAAAAACAATTGAGTTTTCTTTCCACGTTAGCATATTTCATAGTTGGAAAAATATTTCTTAATCTAGCACAATAAAAAAAAAAAAAAAAAAACCACGCAACAAGCCACTCGTGCATGTAGCATATACAAAAAAACCTGCATGCACTGCCTGCGCGACGAACAAGATTTGTTATTCTCACAACATTCTATTGTTTGAAGCTTGAAAAGATAATTAATTCCTAATCTTGTGCATGTAATCATGCACGATTTACTAGTAATAGATGTAATATATAGCGACTTTTTTAGTTTTGCTAAATTGTGAAATATTTTCTCTACTGTGCACAGGAAAAAAACTCAAAATACAAAGGACAAGTGTCTAGAAAAGGAGAGTAAATTTAAACCACTGAAACTAATTAAAATGAATATTTTGAAAACTTTAAGGGAGGCAATTGCCCCCTTCTCCTTCACGTAAATCCGCCGCCCATTACGACCAAATCTGTGCTTGCATAGAATTATTAAAACGAAAAAGAAAAAGAAATGACACTTGTAGAAAATGAAAGAGGGAAAAAATAAAGATCGGTTAGTTTGTCGGTAACATATTTGCACGCACTGAAGGTTTGGTCATAAAACCTAGAATTGTTAAGGTGGGTTTTGAGTGAAAAGAACACAGAGCATCACGTGAGTGAATGAAAGCCTAAACAGGAGACCGCAACAGAGCCATGGCAGGGCATGTAAAGAGCAAAACCAGGGGCCCAATCCAAACCGGGATCTTTGCTGAGGGAAGCAAGCACCTGCCTGCGTACTGTTTGTTTGAGAGATAGAAAGAGAGGGGGGCCGGAAGAGGAGTGGTGACGCTAAAGAGAAAGAGGACGACATGATCATGATCATTTATTGAACATGTATAGAAACATAGACCTTTCGTTTTGTGGAAAGGGATGTGTGTGTGGGGACTGGATAGCAGCCCACATGGCCGACATCTACATAACACACACTTTGAGTGGCTACAGAAGCTTTTACTGGAGAAACAGAGGGTCTTCTTAATATATGCCATTGCTAGCAGACAAGCCCAAGCCCCCCCTCTCTCCGTCCCGCAGTCGGGGGTGGAGATGTTAGGTTTTGAGGATTGAATTAGAAAAAAACGTATAGGGAGGGCTAAAAGTTAAAACTTACTAATTTTAGAGTTAAAATTTAAAATTATTAAAGGGCGAGGCGGGGGGGCGAATATTTTGCAGGGGCGGGGGCCCCTGCCTGCCACCCCCTGCCTCCGCCCCTGCCCGCAGTGGCTTGCCTATGTTGTGTTAAAAACATTGGTCCCCATGAAATCTCCCCACTTATTCCATCACAAGATATCCTTTTTCAAAAAAACACCCTGCATCTACTACTATTTAATTCTTCTTTCAAAGATCTGCCCATTATTTTAATCAAACCAACTAGCATATCCAATGTAGAAGCGTTCTGTTTTACACACAAAAAAACACATCCTTTTAACTTCTCTGTTTTCCTTTTTCCTTTTTTTTTTTTTTTTTTTAATTTCCTTTGGCAATTCTGACAATTGAGCAAAATTTTCGTAGGAAGTCTTGCATCTGCGAGTCTTCCCCCAAATATGCCACTTCGTTACCAAGCATCCTATTGGTCCCTAGCGTATTTCTTTTTAGATGACTAGACAGCTTGTTTGTGGTCGATCGCAAGAATAAATAAATATGGATAATGTATAGAACAGTAAGATATTTTATTCTTTAACCATATAATGTAAGAATTGTTTGTTATATATATATATATATATATATACAAGATGAGCATAGCCACTTTTCACAACACAATCTTAAAAACAACAAAGAGGAACATATTCTAACCTTGAAGTCCAAGCCTTCTCCTGAAAG
>Ga0307515_10024642_pt1 | contig 10468 bp, 10 predicted proteins | sample 17_EM_MG_FD_194513 | JGI IMG/M metagenome (GOLD analysis project Ga0307515, IMG submission 194513) | Populus trichocarpa ectomycorrhiza microbial communities from riparian zone in the Pacific Northwest, United States - 17_EM | ecosystem: Host-associated > Plants > Roots > Unclassified | place...
ACAATGCATTCAAAGCACTGTCAAAACTCCAGCTTGTACACACAGATGTGTGTGGGCCGATGCATAATGAATCATTGAATGGTTCAAAGTATTTTCTTCTATTTGTTGATGATTATAGTAGATTCTGTTGGATTTACTTTTTGAAATCAAAATCTTATGTGTTTGCTGAGTTTGTTAAATTCAAAGCAGCAGTTGAACTAGAAACAGGAAACAGGTTTGAAGATCTGAGAGGAAGAATTGGAATGTGTAGCTTTGGAACCAAGGAGGAGTGTTGAAGTTTGGTACCAAAGCTGGAACAGGATTACTTAGTAGTAATCTACTACATTGCTATCTATCTGTTAGCTGATAGCATTATCTAGATTAGGATGTTTCTTTCAATTCATTTGTTTAAGCTTATCTAGGATTAGACTAGCTTGTTATACAACTCCTTTGATAAAGGAGAACATAGCTGGTACGTTTCTTTAGTGTTTCATTTTTCTGTAATGTTTGTTTCCTTCTATAAATAAAACACTGGAGATGGCAGTAACCAACTGAGACATTTTCTGCTCCTTGTTCTTTCAACTGTAAAGACTTTGTTCTTTGTTCTTCGTTCTTTGTTCTTTGTTCTTTTTCTCAGTTCATCAACAATAGTCTGTTCTTTATATATCAGTTTTTCCAACATTTTCTTTCTTGTGTAATTTTCGTGTCCAGCAATGCGAAGCACAGTTGACAGCAGCAACCTGTAAGTAATGCAGGTTCTAAGCACCTAGCGGCCTTGTGTGTGTGTGATATAGAAGAAGAAGTTCACATATTAGACCGTACGTGTTGCTTTCTTCTCGAAATCACCGGTAGCATTACAGTCGGCGACCCTAGGAGCGAAACCCAAGATCGAGATAAGGACCATACAAATTGAAAAACTTGAATATTCCCAGTAAGAGCTTGATCGTCAAGGCATGCTAATCCCATACAAATTGATATCAAGAAACATGTGGAACGAAAAGCATGTAGTACCCATCACTCCAACAATATTAACACCAAATTAAAGATGATATGGAGAGTTTTTTCTGTAGAGAACAGTCATGAAATCATATTTGTCATCCTACGTAAATTATTTCTTGATGATTCTCTTCAGACTAGAAGATGCAAGTCATCTTTGATAATGATAGTGAAAAAAAGAAAAAGAAAAAGAAAAAGAAAAAAGCCAAGCATATTGCTTTACTCTACCCTTTCTCTATTCTGAAGGCTAGCTCTGGCCTAAACTCCATGTGCTTATTAATCAATTCATATAATGGTGTCAATATGTTAGTATCAAATATTTTTAAGCTGAAAATATTAAGAGTAATTGTATAAGTACCTAATTGTAAAAAATTTATCATAAGGACTAAATTATAACTTTTCTTAAATACAAGGACCGGTTTCTAACTAAAATATAAGGATTAAATTAATTTCTCAAGATTAAAGATTAAAATAAAACTTTGTCAAGGCCTCACTTACATTACTAAAAGTTTTGCAATAAAACAAAAGGATTTTAAATTACTTAATTTTTTTCAATAATGAATTGCAATAATGAATCATTTAAATTACTTTTTTTCATTACATGCATATTAAATTACATTACATCATATCAAAAATATTTTTTTTTATTTTCCAAATATTTTCTCTTTTTTCACATATAAAGACTAATTATTTATTAATCAGCAAGTCTAATATCATTGTTAAAAAGAATTGACTAGTTTTTCTTTTATTTTTAATTTCATTGTTATTCCAATTTTTTTAAAATATTATTAAAAATTGCAACATTTATGAAAATGAAAATAAGAAAACATTCGTCCAACAATCAATCAAAGCATTATCATTCTATAACAATTATTAACAGAAAATTGTCTACAACGGCAAACTTAGTAGCAAGAGATGCCTACTTCCTTGAATAGAAAAGGACACCAGTGCAAACAATTCTAAGAATATAAATTATAAAACAATTATAACAAACCCTAAGGGTCCGTATGAAAATAAAAGTTCTCTAATATCCGCCAAATCTCAAATTATTGATAGAGAGCGAGGCGCAACGGCTAGTACGTAAAACGGTAACCTCAACGGTCGAAAAATTCGAAAGTCTCTCTCTCCCCCGTCCCCTCTAAAAATCCCTTCTCATCTCTGCAAGAGACGTCAGTCGTCACTTCAATTTATCTATCAATAAACCAAAAAGGAGCACAAAAAAAATAAAGGGAAAGAAAAAGAGGACCACCCTTTGTTTTTCGATATGATGCAGGATATGTGGAACGCACCACCTGGTTTTAGACCAACAAAATCTGCTCCAACTTCACCAGCAAAACCACTTGGTGTTTCAAGAACTCGATCTGAGTCATTTCAAGCTATCCACAAAGTCCCTGTTGGTGACTCTCCTTATGTTAGAGCCAAGAATGTTCAGGTAAATTAGTTACTCATTATTGGGTCATCTTCAAATTGATTGAGATTTGTTCTTCTTTTGGTATTGATAGGTACGATGACTGATTTTATTAATGGATTTTGATTGTTTTGTTCTGATTAGTTGGTTGATAAAGATCCAGAAAAGGCAGTACCTTTGTTTTGGGCAGCAATAAATGCTGGGGATAGAGTGGATAGTGCATTGAAAGATATGGCTATCGTTATGAAGCAACAAAATAGGGCCGAGGAAGCCATTGAGGCTATCAAATCATTGCGACATCGATGTTCTGATCAAGCCCAAGAGTCTCTTGATAATATTCTTTTAGATCTTTACAAGGTTTGTCACTGGTAACTGATTCGACGTTGTGTCCTACACTGTGGTCAATTTGATTTTTCTGTAACATAGAAAATACTTATTAAGTTTGATTCCCTGACATATAGAGATGTGGAAGATTGGATGACCAAATAGCATTGCTGAAGCACAAGCTGTTCTTAATTCAACAAGGGCTTGCTTTCAATGGAAAACGAACAAAGACTGCAAGGTCTCAAGGGAAGAAATTTCAGGTTTCTGTGGAACAAGAAGCAACCAGATTACTGGTACTTAAACTGAATTCTTTTTTTCTGTACCTCTATGTAATCTCTGAAATATTATGTAATTGTTACTTATTAGGTTTGATTTTTTTGCTTTAGGGGAACTTGGGATGGGCATTGATGCAACAAAACAACTACATTGAAGCAGAAGATGCCTATAGAAGGGCACTTGCTACAGCACCGGACAACAACAAGATGTGCAATCTTGGGATTTGTTTGATGAAGCAGGGGAGAATTGGTGAGGCTAAAGAGACATTGCGGCGAGTGAAACCAGCAGTGGCCGACGGGCCAAGAGGTGTAGATTCGCATCTCAAAGCCTATGAAAGGGCACAGCAAATGCTCAAGGACCTTGAATCTGAGATGATGAGCAAAGGAGGCGATCGGGTTGAACAAAGGAGGCTCTTTGATGCCTTCCTTGGTTCTTCATCAATTTGGCAGCCTCAGCCTTGCAAGGATCACCTGCAAGCAACCAGTACAAAATCTCATCATGATGATTTCGCCAATGAGAATGTTGATTCCAATATAGTATCGAACCAAAACCAGATGTTGTTTCCTCAACAGAATAGTGTCAAACAGTTTGCTCCTTTTGGGAATTTATGGAATGTCGATGCACCTCCATTCTATTCCTCCAAATTGGTAAAGGAGCCAATTAAGGAACCAAGTCATGAATTCCATGAGACCCTTAAGAGGACGAGGTCGGGAAAAACTGCTACTTCAAACAGAAAGATTGAAATGGGGTTGTTCACCACACAATCTGTGGAACCAGGAAAACCCAAACCAAAGACGAGGAGGCTATCTGATGAAACAGAAGACAAGTTGTCACAATTGTTGCCAGATAATGATGACTTTGACGAGGCCATTCTTGCAGCGATTCTAGGTCCTGCAACCAACTCAAGAAAGACAGCAGTGAAGGTAGTTGAAACTGCCTCCTCTGGGATCTTTCAGCAGAAGAAGATTGAAAAGCGACTTAAGGTTTTTCAGGACATCACTCTATCTCTCAGCCCAAGAGCCTGACATCTTTCAGCAGAAGAAGATTGAAAAGCGACTTAAGGTTTTTCAGGACATCACTCTATCTCTCAGCCCAAGAGCCTGACTGAACTTAGTTTAATTAATTACAATTACCCTTAACTAATTTCAATTTCAAGAGTCAATAATTTTAATTCTAGAATGGAGATAAACTTGTTCTCCTTGAACCCGCTCCGCTTCAGAGGGAAGGAATGGCGCAGCACGGTGGCAGTAGAAGTAGTAGCAAGCTAGATCTTTTGTGGGTTTTCCACTACACGCATGTTGTTATCTATTTATTTCAATTATTTAATTAAGCCTCTTCAATATGTATAATGAAAATCATTTACTATTGAAACTCTTAAGAATTTGATCAATCTGAAATAAATATTATTATCGTCAGGAATCATTTTTTTATTTTTAAAATTTTATTTTTGTATAAAAAGATTGACTTTATTAAACCTCTCTGAATTTTATTAGAGTATGAATTTTATCCCACCAATCTAACACGAAAAATAAAAAAAATTCATACTCTAATAATTTGTATTTATTCAAGATCCACAATAGTACAAGATAAGATTTCAATTGAAGGGTTGAGATACTGTCAACTTAAGGGTTTTTAGAATTTTTTTTCTTTATTGCTTATTTATTTGAGAAATTAGAGTTTGAGATGAGGCTTTCAAAAAACAATTAAAAATTTGAGAAAATTGGAAGAATTTTCTCAAATAAGTTTTTGAAAGTTAAAAAAAAATAAGATGGGGGAATTGTATTATAGAAAAAAGAAGGAGAGAGAAGAAAAATTAAAATGAGATGATTTAGAGCAGGCCATGAAAATGGAGGAGGAGGCCATGAAAATGGGGGAGGAATTTATAGAAAAAAAGAAAGGAAATTTAGGAGTATAAGCAAGAACTACCTTCTTTCTCCACCTCTAAATCTCTTAAATACATTCACTCACCATCTTCATATCCAAAACCCTCAAATTCCTCGCCTTTCACCTGTATAGCAATCATCTTCTCTCCCACACGGACAACTGAGTTTGTCCCAGGTAAGCTCCACCATTTAATCATCTTCTTCTCTCCCACACGGACAACTGAGTTTGTCCCAGGTAAGCTCCACCATTTAATCATCTTCTTCTCTCCCACACGGACAACTGAGTTTGTCCCAGGTAAGCTCCACCATTTAATCATCTTAATTTGGTCACTCTCTCAACCAATCGACCTTGTTAGATGCCTTCTCCACTGTACAACCCTCCTCTCTCCACTACCAAACTCTTTCCGAGTCAATTCAAATCAGGCCATGGTTTATGTTGGAGGCACAATTAGATAAATATGGTAAAATGATGTCTTGGGTTGATAGTGATTCAACAATTATAAGAGGGTTTTGTGCTTGTTTAATTTAGGTCCTTGATGGGGAGCTGCCAAATGAGGTTTTGAAGGTGATAACAAAGGATTTGGCACCTTTGAATGTTGGATTGCTTGGTGGAGCGAGGTCGAGAGTGAATAACGTGTAATTATATACGAGGGTGATTTTATTTTTTTTATCTTTTTTGAAATCCTTGTTTGATCAGGATTTAAAAATATATTTTATTAAATTACAATAAAAAAGTGAAATCGCGATCAAACTATATAATTATTTTTTAAAAAAAAAACCAAATTTTAAAATGAAGAAACTAAACTGGAAAACTAGGAAAAGAAGTGTTAAAAGATTTTGCATAATTTGTGCCAAAAAAAAAAACCTAAAACACTTATCTTTAACGTCTTTCATAAATGATTTTGTAATCAAAACTGATATAAAATTAATTTTGATAATTACAATAATAAATTCCCCTTGTTATTAACTTTGATTACCTAATATAAAACCATAATCAAACTTGAACATTTTAACTTTAAATATGATGTGTTTTAGCAAAAGAAAAATTTATGCTTTATAGAAACTTTTGGACAATCTTATCAAATCTGACATCCATTAGCTGAACAAAATAATTGGTTGAAATAAATAATTTTTTATAGACCAAACTCAAGCCCAAGTTAAGTTGACAAAAAATAAGTTTTTATAGCTCAAAAAACTATATTACAATAAACTCAAGCCCATTCCCAAACCAGGCCAGGTTGAACCGCTTGTGTGCATGTGTGAAGGTTTAAGTCCAAAACTCACTTTACTTAGGTTCTTTCCTCTCTAAAAACTTAGATGTTCTTTGAGTCTAATTTTAATGTTCACATTCCCACTATATAAACAACGAGCAAAACATGTTTCTTTTTTATGTAGGATAAAAGCTTTTATAGAGTTTTGGATTTCTCTAAAACATGCAAACCAAGGATTTTTTAGATCAATTTCTCATGCATCTATATTTTCTTAAATCATGTTAAAGATCCATGATAAATAGCTTATATTGGAGACTAAATTAACATTAATATGATTAAAATAAATTGTGAGTGAATAAGAAATTGATCTCAAATAGCTCTAAGTTGGTATTTTTTCTGTAACCCAAAACCCTTTAATTCATATGAAAAAAAAAAAAGAGATTTTCTTATAATTTATATAACAAAAAAGTGAAAGCTTATAAATGAGCCTCAACAAAGTAGTAAAGCTTATAAAAAAGCAGCATAAATATGGGTGGAAGTGGAGGAGTTCTAACCACTTTGAAACATATTTATAGTCTTCCTCTTTGTTTTCCAACTTATATTGCCTCCAATTTCTATTAGTTTTTTGTTGTCTTTTCCCTCTATTCTAGAGTTTAGGTTTTAGTCTTTTGTAAGAGAGATTGAATTAATTTATACTTTTGGTTTGTGAACTCTTAAAAGAAAGTAAATCCTTTGAAAGTTAAGTTATTGAAATCCTAAAAGACTATCTGCAACAAAGATTGTCTGTATCAATGAACGAGAAATTTAGTTTTAAACACAAATGGTTTAATCCTTGACAATAACAGCATTAATTTTTTGTGAAGATATCTTCAATAAGTAACTCATTTTGACAATGTTTTAATTAAATATTTGTCAATAGTTCCTATAATCTGTATGTTTTGCAAAGTCGCTTGTTCTGCTGATCTTTAAGAAGTCCAAACATGACTCTTCAAGTTCACTACACTCTTCTGTTGATTTCATAGAAGTAACTTAGGATTATTACAGTTGCAGCAACGGCGACTCCCACAGCACTTTGAGCTAGCAAGGTACGGTTCTTTGTAATTGCTTTGAGACTCGAGGAAGGAGGAGTAAAGCCCAGCTCTGATAACTTCTTGTGTGATGCTGCATAATCTGAAAAGAATGCATCCTCATCCTGCCATTTAACCAACAACTTTCTCAGTTTACTTTCTAATCAGCAGCTGATTCGTAACTTTCCTAAATTAATCTCCATCTAACAAGAACACATCAAATGGAAACTACCTCGTATTAATGACGAACGACATGCAACTGAAACTGAAGAAAACCTTAAGTTGGCTGCTAAAATATGTCACAGCAAGGCAACACAACATGGAGAGTATGTAATCTTTCAAAGTTCATGAGAATATTACCTCTGCGTACAGCAAGACATATTTGCAGAACTTGGGATCTTCAACAAGAACCCTGTCTGTCTGCAGTTTTAACAGTCCCTCTGAATCCCCTTTCAAGAGCTCCCTGATTGCAATAAAAAAGAGATTCTTTATATCTGCTTTCACCATGACTTTGCAAACTATGCTAGTTAGCTGGCATATGGAATGAGCTCAAAATTAAATATGTCCGTACTGGAAGTAAGAGTTGTCAAACTTCAAAGGCTCCTTTGTCCAAGGGCCATCAAAGCCTGATCTATCTCGATGAGCCCTTCCCTACAAAACCCAAAGCAACATCAACTTTAGGTATGTTTTGACGACCTAGAAAAGAACTGCATCGGTCAAAAAGTACCAATGTGTGGCCTCCAGACAGTGCCACAATGTCCTTGTCCGATAGACCCATGCGATAGAACACATCCCTTAAATGTGATGCTCCTGCAACCAGAATGAATCAGAATAGAATAATTTCCATATCATAGAAAAGCTATAAAGGAATGAATTGAGCCGAGTCATTATAGAGAAAAACCTTGTTTTGCATCAGGAAGACGCCCTTCTTCAGGAGATTCCGGCGAATCCTAATTGAAAAACAAAATTTTACTTCACGGTAGTAAGAAAAAGTTAATGAAGTTCTACCATGAACATTACCTTTCTTCCTGGAACAAAGTCAATAGTAGGGCCTCCGGTTACCTCAACTGCAACAACCCCAGCAAGCTAAACATTCGAGAATGATTGAGAATAAGTTAAAGATGGAATCATAACACCATAGTTTTCCTATCATAAACAACTAGCCACTGTGATTTCAAAAGTGTTCTTAGCCTATCTGATCAAGTATTCTCTGCAGTGAAGCTAATTAACATAATGAGAATAGAGATGGTTCTTTGACTATAAGAAAAAGATAATCACCTGATACAAGTCAGCATATGTAATTTTGGGGTGTTTGGCCTTGATTCCCTCTGAAACGAAAACGTAGGCCATTAGCAGGAAAAAAAAAATCTGTTTTTCCCCTTACAGTTTCTTTGAATCTTCACTAAATTACTAATAATGTCAGATCAAATGATTCACAAAAGGGGGTAAGAAACTCACCACAAAAATCAATAGCAATTTTGATACCATTGTTTGCAGCATGTGCCAGCTCTTTCTCATTCCTGATGGAACCATCGGGCCCTCCTGTCTTTGTTTTTGCATCATAAGTCCCTGCATCATGCCACCTGCAATAAACATTCCAAAAAACACCATTAAAAAATTTCGAGAAAAAGCTATTGCTACGCAGTCCTTACTATCCAATATCAACCATCCAAACAAAATATATATTTGTACACGCAAATACCAATTTAATGTACACAGGACTTTTGTTATAAACAGATAAATGCAGAGATTGTACTTACGCTAAACGAAGCATGATGGGAGCACAACTTTTGCTAGCAATGAGAGCGCGAAGGTCTCGACGAGCCTTCTCAATCTCCTTTGAGTACTCGGCATCTACAACTTTTCCAGCCATGAAAACAAACCCAAGAAAAAACGAAGTATATAACTTTTTCGACAGCCCAAAAGCCAAAACCAGCAACCCGATATTGATTTAAGGTTCCCTTTTAATGTCTCAAATATTTATACATCAATTCAGACAGATTGGGTAGTAACAGGATATAAGCAATGAGGTTCGTCGAAGAGAAGCAAGGGATTGTGTTTTGCAGTTTAGGAGGGAAGGTAAGCTTTTGAGTTTAGCAAATGCAGATGTTTACAAAGCTTCCTGTCAGGAGCGCGTGATTACTACTCGATCAAAGGAGCATGATTAAGTTTTGATCAAACGGTGTTGGGTTCTTGTGAGCTTTTTGTTGCTATGGGAGCCCGTGTGGAGCTGAAAGGATTCTTATCTTCGTTGAAGTCTGGGCCTTTTATCGTCTCGTGGAAAGAAACCATGGATTTGGTTCGCCGTCGTCATCCTCGTCCTGTGAACTAATTATCGTTATTTTGGGCCCACTTAAATAAACTTTGGACCGAGTCTAAAAACAGCATCTTTCCCCTTAGAAAAAAGAAAATGATTGGTCATTTTAGTCCCTGGTTTTGTCAATCTCATTCAATTAAATACAATTGATTCGTCTCTGTGACAACTGCCTTCATCCATTCTCGTTCAAGAAAGTTTAATGACACAAGAAAGTTATGGACAGCTTCCCACGAGGTAAATTTAATTTCTGAAATAAAGATATATTGAAAAATAATACACTAGAAATTCTCAATAAAAGCCTAAGAAGAAAAATATATAAAAAGAATTGGTAGTGGAAATAGGAATCATGCATAAATTATCCAAAAATTTAATGGATATTTAATCTATGGTAAGAGTAGGCATATTGCTTGAGCTTGCAATTTCTAGATTCAATAGCTTGAATTTCGGGCCAATGTAATCGAAAAGTCATTCTATGATGACAATAATAGATATAAAAATGGTTTAAAATATTAATGTGCTAATTGAATATTTTTACTTTACATTAATATTTTTTTATATTTTTTTATTATTTTAATAGTATAGTACCAGTTGTTTTTTAAACTGTTTTTTTACTTGAAAATATATAAAATAATTTTTTTAAAATAAATTATTTTTTATATTAGCACATCAAAATAATATGAAAATATAAAAAAAATTAAAATAAAAAAATTAAAATTTATTCAATCATGTTTGAAACGCAATACCAAATAAAAAAATTACCATTAAATATTAAAAAAAAATATTAGACACATTGATAATTGTGAACTTGAAGTGCATTACCATTTAATAAACTATTAAATAGTATAGAATAACCCACTAAATCTTACCCTAGCTTTTGCTTGGGAGGACAAAAAACAAATCTTATTCTAGCTAGGCCGATGCATATCCAGGTAATCCCACGTCTGCACCACGATGTTGTAAACTTGTGACAGCATGTTCCATGTGACAAGAGTCTAAGTGAAGCACTG
>Ga0307515_10024643_pt1 | contig 10468 bp, 6 predicted proteins | sample 17_EM_MG_FD_194513 | JGI IMG/M metagenome (GOLD analysis project Ga0307515, IMG submission 194513) | Populus trichocarpa ectomycorrhiza microbial communities from riparian zone in the Pacific Northwest, United States - 17_EM | ecosystem: Host-associated > Plants > Roots > Unclassified | place...
GACGCCGAGCACCCGGCCGAGATCCGCGCCCAGGTCGGCGTCGAAGCCGATGACGGTCTTGTTGTCGGTGTCGAAGAACTCCATCGGCGGGAAGCTCACCCCGGACGCGACGCGCACCGTACCGGTGGACTTGATCGTGTCCGGAAGCATGGCCGCGATCGCGTCGTCCTTGGTAAGGGTGATAGCCGAGGCGGACGACGTGCCGGCGCCGATCGTCGAAGCGGAGGTAGGTCCGGTCGCGTCCGGGGCGGCGCAACCAGACACGGCGGCCACGGTCGAGAGCGCGCCGACGAGTACGAGATGACGAAGCCGCATTATGATCTCCAGAGTCGAGGTTTCATATGAGACAACAAATGTTGTTAGAGAGCATTGGCGGCGGCATCATCTGGTGTCAAGGGGTCGGGCCGAGAAACGCAAGCTCGTAAACCGGGCGAAACGAAGGAGTTACATGCATGCGACCGCTGCCGGTATCACCGACGAACAACCAGGTCCAGCTCGGGGCGAAGCTCCGTGCCGCACGCCGGGCGCACGGGTTCACCCTCGACCAGCTCGCCGCGGCCACCGGCCTGACCAAGGGGTTTCTCAGCCGGGTGGAGCGGGATGAGACGTCACCGAGTGTCGCATCGTTGGTCATGCTTTGCGAGGTAATGAGCCTCGACATCGGCGACCTCTTCACCGTCTCGGACGCCGCGCTGGTGCGCCGGGACACGGCGCCCGCGATCAATCTCGGCGGCACCGGGGTCAGCGAGCGACTCATGACCCCACGCCGGGAGTCGAGGCTCCAGCTCATCCATACGATCGCGGAGCCGGGCGGCACCGGCGGCAAAGACTTCTACACGATCAACTGCCAGCTCGAGGTGGTGTACGTGCTGAAGGGCGCGATCGAGGTCGTCTTCACCGATCGACGCCAGGGACTCGTGGCCGGAGACGCGCTGACCTTTCCGGGCAACGAGCCGCACACCTGGAGCAACACCAGTCAGACCGACGCCGCCGAAGTGGTCTGGGTACTGGTGCCCGCCCCGTGGAGTGGCAGTGCCTAGCTACCTCGACCTGAGCAGCCGCGCCCGCAGCCATTCGGGGTTCAGGATCGCGTCGAAGGCGATTTCGGCCGCGCCGCGCAGCGGGCCGATCTCGCCGACCGTCCCCGCCAGGATGCCGGGCGGTTCGGTCCGCCTGAACGCCATCAGCCCCTCGGCGCAGGTCTGTTCGATCAGGCCGCGCCGCAACCGGATCAGCTCCACGCCCAGCCCGGAGAGGGTGATCGCCTCGGGGTCGAGGGCGTTGGCCAGCGCGCCGAGACCTCGCCCCAGGGCGGCGGCGTTGTCGTCGACCGCCCGGCCCGCCTCGGCCTCGCCGGCCTCGGCGCGGGCCAGGATCTCGCGCCCCAGTTCCCGCCCGGCCCCGTAACCGGGTTCCTTCCCGAAGCGCCGCACCAGCGCGTTGGTGCCCACGTCCAGGCTCCAGCACCCCTGGACGCCGCACATGCACCGCAGCCCGGAGCCGGTGAGCGGCATGTGCCCGAACTCCCCGGCGATGTTGTGGGCGCCGCGCTGGGCGTCTCCGCCCAGCAGCAGGGTTCCGCCGATGTCGAAGTCGATGTGGAAGTGCAGGGCGGTCCCGGTCCCGCGCAGTGCCCCGCGCCGGGCCTCGGCCAGCCCGGCGAGCCTGGCGTCGTTGTCGACCACGGTCGGCGGCCAATCGTCGCCGAGGTGCTCGTCGAGGTCCACCTCGTCCCAGCCCAGGTGCGAGATGTGCAGGCGGCGGCCGGCCCGGATCGGCCCGCTGATGGCGATGCCGAGCGCGGCGAGCCGGTCGGTGCCGTGCCGCCGCGTCGCCCGGCGGATCTCGTCAAACACCGCCGGGGTCCGGTCGTGCTCGCCGCTCTCCAGCTCGGTCAGCCGCCCACCCAGCTCGATCTGCGCCAGGGCCCAGGAGTCCTCGCGGACATCGGCGGCGAAGGCGACCGGCCCGCCGGGGTGCGGGAGCAGCAGGGTTGTCGGCCGGCCGCGGCCGGTGGCCTCGGCGGGTACCTCGTGCACCAGCCCGGCCGTCGCAAGCTCGCCGACGAGCGCGGCGGCGGTATTGCGACCGATGTCCAGCAGCCGGGCGGCGTTGGCGCGGGTTAGTGGCTCGTCGGCGTCGTGGATGGCGCGCAGCAGCCGAGCCTGGTTGTGGACGCGGAGGTCGGCGCTCGTCTTCATCTGCGGCATGACAGAAATTATGTCTCCGCCGAGGACAAAAGTGGCGATGGTCAGTGGCGTTTGCCGGCCTTGAGGATCGTGTCGAGGGCCGCGAGGGGCGGTGGCGGCCCGGGTAGTTCGGGTCGGTCGGTGGCTCGGAAGCCGTCGAGGATGAGGGCGAGATAGCGGCGCCACAGCTCCGGCGAGGTCGTGCGGCTCATCTCGAAGGCCGGCCCCAGCAGGGCGAAGACGACCGCGACGTCTTGCGGTGCCGCGTCGGCGCGAATCGCTCCGGCCCGGTGGGCGCGGTCGAAAAGCGTGCCGACCGAGGCGACGATCTCGGGCCAGATGCGGGCCTGTTCCTCGTCGTTGCCCTGCCCGGTGAGGGTCTCGTAGAGGCCGCGATCCTTGGCCTGCCGGGCGGCGGTGCGTTCGAAGAACGTCACCATGGCCTGCCACGGATCCTCGATCGCGAGGGCGGCGCGGGCGTCCGTGGCAATCTGCTCGGTGGCGTCGGCGAGGACCTCGGCGGCCACGGCCTGCTTGTTGGGGAAGTGCCGATAGGCGGTTCCCGTGCCGAGGCCGGCGTGCCGGGCGATGTCGTCGAGGGTCGCCTCGAAGCCGCGCTCGGCGAACACCTCGCGGGCCGCCGTGAGAAGCCGCGCGCGATTGCGCACCGAGTCCTTCCGGGCGGCACCCATGATTCGGCAGCATAGCGGTCCTTCCTCCTATCTCGGCGCTCGTCGTCGTCGGGCTCGTCGTCGTCGGGCTCGTCGTCGGCGGCGTAGTCTGTGGCGGTGGCGATGCTCCGTACAGGCCGGTCCTGGCTCGATGCCGTGATGGATCCACGGCTGCGTAGCGCGGTGGACGCAAGCGTCGGGTGGTACGAGGATCTCTGCGCCCTGCACGGCGTCGGGTCGGTCCTGACCGACGGGCTCTGGAGCGCGCTCGACACCCCGCCCCCGCTGCATTCCGATGCCGTCGTGGTCGAACCGGCGGTGACCGCCGACCAGGTCCTGGCCCGCCTCGGCGGCCGGGCTCACGGCGGGGTCAAAGACAGCTTCGCGACCATGGATCTGTCGGGCGAGGGGATGAGTCTGCTGTTCTCGGCCACGTGGATCTACCGAGACGGTGGGCGGGGGCGGGAGCATGGCACGCCTGCCGGGTGGGCGCCGGTAACCAGCACGGACGAACTGAAGGCGTGGACCAGCAACCACGACACCGGCGACGTCCTGCTGCCGCCGCTGCTGCGGCGTGCACACTTCCGCATCCTGGCCCGGTACGTCGACGACCGCATCGTGGCGGGGGCGGTAGCCCGGCTGGGCAGCGGCATCGTCGATGTATCCAACGTCTACACGGTCGGCGGATATCACCTGGACTGGGCGGAACTGGCCGAGGTCGTCGGCGCGTACTTTCCGGGCCGGCCGCTGGTGGGTTACGAGCGCGGGGACGCCCTGGACGCGGCGCGCGCCGGCGGGTTTGTACCAACCGGCGACCTGCGAGTGTGGCTCCGCTAGCGGAGCGGCTCTGAAACCGATGGTTGCCGCTGCCTGCCATGATGGGGGGTGATGACGACCGGCCAGCGCAGCAGACTTCGTATCCTCATTGCCGTCGCCGCCCTCGGGATCGGCGTCATCGTCGCCGTCGCGGTGGTGGTCGTGCCGATGCTGCTGCCGCCGGGCCCACGCCCGACCTTCCAACTGCCCGTCGCCTGCGGTGAGACCTGGCGGCTGAGCACCTATCCCGGCCACGACGACTACGACGTCGACCTGTTTCCCACCAAGGGCAAGGCGTGGGGGCGACCGGTGCTCGCATCCTACGGCGGCACCGTCACCGAGGCGGGCATCAACGGAGCCCTCGGCGGCCGTACCCCCGAAAACCCGGACGGCCCGCGCGGGCGCGGCGGTGGCTACTGGGTGAAGATCGACCACGGCGGCAAATGGGAGACGCAATACCTGCACTTCCTCGAACCCCCGCTGGTCCAGGTGGGGCAGCGAGTCGAGCAAGGCGAGCAGCTCGGCCGGGTCGGCAGCACGGGTGACTCCAGCGCACCGCACCTGCACTACGAACAGCGCCGCGGCTGGCAGAAGGTCGAAACATTCTTCGACGGCTCGGCGTCCGGCATCACCCAGGACGACGCCGAATACACGGTCAAGCGCAAAAGCAACAACTGCCCCGCTTGAGCGTCCGGCCGGTGAACGGCTGGTAAATGGCGGGACTCTCGTAGGTCGCGGGCGGCTTGACGGTGGCGGCGTGATGGCGGCGTGATGGCGGCCGCGGGGACTCTGCTGATCATGCGTACCCGGAGTTGGCTGTTGGCGGGCATGATGGTGGCGGCGTCCGCGGTCGCGGTGGTTCCCGTGCGGGCGGCGGTCGCCGCGCCGGCCTCGCGCGTGGTGGGGGAGGCCGAGGCCCGTGCCGCCGCGGTGGCGTCGGGCCGGCAAGTCGAGGCCACGGCCCTGCGGACCGAGCGGCAGCAGGTGTTCGCGAGGCCGGACGGTTCGTTCGTGCTGGAGCAGTCGGTCGTGCCCGTGCGGGTGCGCCGGGGGTCCGGGTGGGCGCCGGTGGACACCACCCTGCGCAAAACCGCGGACGGCATGGTCGCGCCGGGCGCGACCACATTGGACATGGCGTTCTCCGCGGGCGGCGCGGAGCCTTTGGTACGGCTACGGCGCGACGGCCGCGAGTTGGCCCTGAGTTGGCCGGAGCGGCTGCCGGTGCCCGTGCTCAGCGGCGACACCGCCACCTACCCGGACGTGCTGCCGGGCGTCGACCTGACCGTGCGCGCCGACGTGGAGGGCTTCTCGCAGCTGCTGGTGGTGAAGTCGGCAGCGGCGGCGGCGAACCCGACGCTGTCGCGGGTGCGGCTGCGGACCGCCACCAAGGGCCTGAGTGTGCGGGCCGCGGCGGACGGCACGCTCGCCGCGGTCGACCCGGCGGGCGCGACGGTGTTTGCCGCGCCCGCGCCGCGCATGTGGGACTCGTCGAATGGCGCCGCCGCGCGCAAGCCGAGCGGCGAGGTCCGGGCGATGCGGGTGGGCGTGAGCCCCGGCGAGCTTGCGCTGGTGCCCGACCGGGCGCTGCTGACCGGTACGGCCACCCGGTACCCGGTCTATCTCGACCCGTCGTGGTCGGGTTCGCGCACCGCGTGGACGCAGGTGTGGAGCAACCTGCCGACCACTTCATTCTGGAACGGTGCCAACGACGCGGAGGACGAGGCGCGAGTCGGCTACGACGCGACGGACGGCAAGAAGGTCCGCTCGTTCTTCCGCTTCGACACCGCGGGCGTGAAGGGCAAACACATCCTCAAGGCCACGTTGCAGACGTTCGAGGTGTGGTCGCGCTCGTGCACCGCCCGCGAGGTGCAGGTGTGGGAGACCGGCGGGATCACCTCGGACACCACCTGGAACAAACAGCCGAGCTGGATCAGCAAGCTCACCGCGAAGAGCTTCGCCAAGGGGTACTCGTCGAGTTGTCCGGCCGGTGGGGTGGAGTTCGCCGTGACCGCTCACGTGGCGAAGGCCGCCAAGAACGGCTGGAGCTCGATCACCCAGGGCCTGCGGGCCTCGGCGACCGCGGAGTCCAACAAGGACAGCCTGTCCTGGAAGCGGTTCCGGAACAATCCATCGATCACGATCGTGTACAACACCGTGCCGGGCAAGCCGACGAACCTGACCACCGACGGGTCCTCGAAGTGCACCACCGGCTCCGGCCGGCTGGTCATCGGCACGGCCACGCCGACCCTGCGGGCGTCGGTCAGCGACGCGGACAACGCGGTGAAGGCGCACTTCCAGTGGTGGAAGGCCGACGGCACCGCGCCGGTGGGCGAGTGGACGTCGGCGTCGGTGGCGGGCAAGAAGCCGACGACGGTCGCGAAGGCTGTTCCGTCGGGGGCGTTCGCGAACGGCGCGGTGGCGAAGTGGCGCGTGCGCGCGACCGACGGCACCGACAGCAGCGCGTGGAGCCCGTGGTGCGAGTTCCAGGTGGATACCAGCCGGCCGCCGATCCCCACGCTCACCTCGACCGCGTTCCCGGATGACACCGAGGGCGACGCGGTGATGGGCCGATCCTCCGCCGTGACGATTGCGGCGAACGGCGGCACCGACGTCGCCTCGTACGAGTACGTGCTGAACGGTGACGCGACTGCCCTGACGAAGAAGGCGACGCCCGCGGTCCGCGGCGGTTCGGTCGCCATCGCGGTGACCCCGGATCGGTTCGTGAACTGGTTGCACGTGCGGTCGGTGGACGGCGCATCGAACAAGTCGGAAGTGGCGACCGTGGTCTTCTACGCCGATGTCCCGTCCGGCCCGACCGGGGACTGGGCGCTCGATGAGACCGCCGACGGCCTGATCGCCGAGGATTCCACGGCCAACGCCCGGCACGCCCTGCTCGCCGGCGGGGCCACCTGGGAGGACGGCGTCGCCGGCGGCGCCCTGCACCTGGACGGCACGAGCGGGTACGCGGCGACGACCGGCCCGGTGCTCGACACCTCGGCGTCGTTCTCCGTCTCCGCCTGGGCGCGCCTCACCAGCAAGTCCGGCAACCGCGCGGTGCTCAGCCAGGACGGCACCCACCGCAGCGCGTTCTACCTGCAGTACTACTCGTCCACCGACCGGTGGCGACTCTCCTTCCCGGTGGCCGACAGCGTGGAACGGCCGAGCTACGTGACGGTGGACTCGATGTCGTCGGTGCCGCTGGGCGAGTGGGTGCGCCTCACCGGCGTGTACGACAAGGACGCGGGCCAGATCCGCCTCTACGTCAACGGTGCGCTCCAGGGCACGGCCAGCCACAGCGCGGCCTGGAATGGCGCCGGGCCGCTGACCATCGGGCGGGCGAAGACCAACGACACGCTCGTCGACTTCTGGCCCGGCGACCTCGACGGGGTTCAGGTGTACGACCGGGTGCTGCTGCCCGGTGAGTTGCAGCAGGTACCCCGGCTGACGAGTCACTGGAAGCTGGACGAGACCTCGGGTACGACCGCTGCCGATGCGGTGGGTGGGCGTACCGCGACGTGGTCGGCGAGCGGCGTGTCCCGCACCACCGGCGTGAGCGGCAACGGGGTGGCGGTCAACGGCACCGCAGGCGTGCTGACCACCGCCGGCCCGGCCGTGCGTACCGACGCCAGCTTCTCGGTGAGCGCGTGGGTGCGTCCGGACGCGTTGGCGAAGAACGGCATTGCGATCAGCCAGTTGGGCGGCGCGGTCGGCGGGTTCAACCTCGGCTGGGCGTGGGACGCCGACTACTCCGCCTACCTGTGGTCGATCCGCACCTCGTCAACCGATGCCTCGGGCGCGGCGCTTCGCGAAGCGTCGGACCTGTTCGACGTGCCCGTGGTCGGCACGTGGACCCACCTGGTCGCGGTGTATGACGCGGAGACACACAAGCTGCGGCTCTATGTGGACGGCCAGGCCGTGGACGAGACCTACCACGCCAGTTCCTGGAACGCGGGCGGCAACGTCCTGCTGGGCCGGGGCCAGGCGTCGAACGTGACGTTCTCGCAGTACCTGACGGGCGGCATCGACGACGTTCGGACGTACTCGGGCGTGCTCAGCGACCAGGAAATCTTCGACCTCCACACCGCCGAGTAGGGGAACAGCCGTGCAGAAGTGGATTGCCGCAGCGGTCACCGCCACGATGGTAGGCAGCCTGCTGATCGCTGAGCCGGTCGCGGCGTCGAAGCCGGCGCCGTGGCGGCCACCCGCCACCCAGAACGAGAAGTCGGTGCCGGTCCAGGACTTCGCGTCGCACACCCGGCGGGCCGAGCCGGCGGCGGCCACCGCGAAGCCGGCCGCGGTGGTGTGGCCGGCCGCCGGTGCGGCCGACGTTTCCCTGGGCCGCCGCCGGGCACGGGCGGGCAAGACTCCGGTGTCGGTGGGCTCGGCCGCCGCGGGTGCCGGCACCGCGAAGGTGCGGGTGCTCGACCGCGCGGCCGCAGACCGAGCCGGCGTGCCCGGACTGCTCTTCTCCGTCAGCGCCCCCGAGCGCAAGGGCATGAGCGTCGCGGTGGACTACTCGTCCTTCCGGCACGCATACGGCGGCGACTGGGCGTCGCGGCTGCGCCTCGTCGAGTTGCCGGCGTGCGCGCTATCCACGCCGGAGCGGGCCGAGTGCCGCACCGGCAAGCCGCTACCGACGACGAACGAGGTGCGCACGGGCACGCTGATCGCGAACGTGACCGTCGGTTCGGCCACCGTGCTGGCCGCCGCTGCGGCCCCGTCGGGCAGCGCCGGGGACTACAAAGCCACGGCGCTGTCCCGCTCCTCGTCCTGGGAGGTGGGTGGTGCGGCTGGTGACTTCTCCTGGTCGTACGAGATGGACGCGCCGCCGGCGCTCGGCGGGCCCCAGCCCGACCTGGATCTGAAATACAACTCCAGCAGCGTCGACGGCCGGACCGCGTCCACCAACAACCAGACGTCCTGGGTGGGTGAGGGCTGGGACATGACCGAGGGCTTCGTGGAGCGGCGGTACAAGTCCTGCTCGGACGACGTCACGACCACGCCGAAGCCGTACGACCTGTGCTGGGAGACGGACAACGCCTTCCTGAACCTGGGTGACAAGACCACGGAACTGGTGAAGGACGCGACCACCGGCGCCTGGCGGCTGCGCAACGACGACGGTTCCAAGGTCGAGCGGCTGACCGGCGTGACCAACTGGGACAACGACGGCGAGTACTGGAAGCTCACCACCACCGACGGCACGCAGTACTTCTTCGGCATGCACCGGCTGCCCGGGTGGACGGAGAACGGGGCGGTGACCCAGTCGGTGTGGACGGCGCCGGTCTACGGCAACGACACCGGCGAGCCCTGCCATGCGGCCACGTTCGCCGCGTCGTCCTGCACGCAGGCCTGGCGGTGGAACCTCGACTATGTGGTCGACCCGAACGGGAACGCGATGTCGTACTGGTACGCGAAGGAGTGGAACTACTACGGCCGCAACCGCACGGCGACCGACGACACCGCGTACGTCCGCGGCGGCTACCTGAGCCGGATCGACTACGGCCAACGGTCCGACACGATCTACACCGCGGCGGCGCCGGCGCAGGTCGCCCTGGGCGTCGAGGAACGATGCGCGGCGGGTGCGACGTGCGGCACCGAGACCATCACCAAGGACACCGCGAAGAACTGGCCCGATGTGCCGTACGACCAGAACTGCAATTCCGGCGCGACCTGCACGGATCTGTTCGCGCCGACGTTCTGGTCGCGCAAGCGGCTCAAGACGGTGACCACCAAGGTGCTGGTGTCCGGCACCAGCTACAAGGATGTGGACGCCTACACCCTGGGGTACGAGTTCCGCGAGCCGGGCGACGGCACGTCGCAGCAGCTGTGGCTGTCGTCGATCGCGCAGAGCGGCAAGGTCGGCGGCAGCAAGTCGCTGCCGGCCGTGACCTTCGAGGGCACCCAGTTGGAGAACCGGGTGGACGCCGAGGAGGGCATCCCACCGATGTACCGGTGGCGGCTCACCGACGCCTACGACGAGTACGGCGGGCACGTCCGGGTGAACTACTCCGGCAAGGACTGCACCCGATCCAGCGTTCCGACGCCGGACTCCAACAGCAAGCGGTGTTTCCCGCAATACTGGACCCCGGAAGGTGCCACCGCCCCGACGCTGGACTGGTTTCACAAGTACGTAGCGGTGCAGGTGTTGCAGGATGACCAGTCCGGGGTGGCCGGGATCGAGCAGACCGACTACGAGTATTCCGGCGGCGGCGCCTGGCGCTACGACGACAACGAGCTGACGCCGGCCAAGTACCGGACGTGGAGCGAGTGGCGCGGGTTCGCCCGGGTGCAGGTGACCCACGGCGCGACGGGCGAGGTGCGGTCGCAGAACGAGACGCTCTACTACCGGGGCATGGACGGCGACAAGCTGTCCAGCGGCAGCCGGAGCGCGACGGTGACCGACTCGGAAGGGGTGGCGGTCGCCGACCACGAGGCCTTGTCCGGCAGGCCGCGCGAGGTGATCACCTACAACGGGCCGGGCGGCGCGGCGCTGGACGGCGAGATCCGCGACTACTGGGTCTCGGCGGCCACGGCTACTCGCGGATCCACCAAGGCGTACCTCGCCGACATCGCCAAGAAACGGAGCCGGCTCGCGCTCGCGGCCGGCGGCTGGCAGCGTACCGAGGTGCAGACCGTCTACGACTCGTACGGGCTACCGACTCAGGTCAACGACCTGGGCGACACGTCGACGAGCGCCGACGACGAGTGTGTGCGCACGACCTACGCCACCCGAGACACGTCGAAGTGGTTGATCGCGTTCGCGGCGCGGGAGGAGCGGGTGGCGGTTTCCTG
>Ga0307515_10024644_pt1 | contig 10467 bp, 12 predicted proteins | sample 17_EM_MG_FD_194513 | JGI IMG/M metagenome (GOLD analysis project Ga0307515, IMG submission 194513) | Populus trichocarpa ectomycorrhiza microbial communities from riparian zone in the Pacific Northwest, United States - 17_EM | ecosystem: Host-associated > Plants > Roots > Unclassified | place...
ATTTTTAATGGGCATCTTATTAAGAGCTCGATAGTCCACACAGAACCTCCATGTATTATCTTTCTTCTTGATTAACACCACTAGAAAAGCAAAAGGACTTTGGCTAGTTGTAGTATACATGATTCAAACATCTCTATAACCAGCTTCTCCACCACCCTTTTTGTATGCCCAAGTACTTGTAAGGTATTAAATTGATGGCCTGAGAACCTTTCTTTAAAGGAATAGAGTGGTTCTAGGGTCTGGATGGGGGTAGGCCCTCAGGTTCCTTAAATGCATCCTAATAAGCTTCGAGTAAGGCATATAAAGCAGAGGTCTTGTAGTTGTTTGTTGAAAGGGTCGTAGATATCGCATTCACCTTGGTTCTTGAGTCTGACATAATTCTCAGGTTATATAGGCTGACTTCCACCATTTGTGTAACATTGTCTAGCAGGATATACATAGGGAGTGGAGTTTTCTAATTTTACACCTATGACCCGTCACAAACTTCTTGTCACACCAGAAACATAGTCCCTTAGCCCTCCTTTTATCTAGCTCCTTATTCCTTGCAAGTTTTATAGGTTTTGTATATGATTTGTTAAAGGGTGGTATGTTTGGAGTAGGTAGCAGGCTAGGTTATGATTGTTTCAGGTTGTTAGATAAGGTGGGTGGATTTTTATAGTTGATTGGGTTAATACTAATTTTGGCCTGAGTAGGCTGTGGGGTGTTTGTTTTAAAAGATTTCAGATGACTTTGATGTGTCCTTTTATATGTTAGGGTGTTATCTTAAAATCTTGTCAGGTTGTATGCTTGCTTTAACTCCTTAAGCTCAAACATCTTGACTAAGTTTTTGATCTCTACTTTCAACCCCCTAAAAAAAACATCATAACTTGCTTATCAGCTCTGTTTTATAAGATATCAATGTCTCTAATATAGGTTTCCAAGTCACTTAGTTGCCTTAGATCCTTGAGCTCTTCTAAAGGGTCTTTATGCCCCCCCTCGAAATCTACTACACATAATTTCTACATACTCATTCCAACTTACAAGTTGACCTTCCCTACTCCTCATGAAATTCCGGTGCCAGTATAGAGCCATTTCATTTAGGTAATAAGAAGTTAATTTGAGTTTGTTAGTTTCAACAATCTCTTCCAAGTCAAAATACTGATTGTATTTATAAAACCATTTATGAACATCGTCACCCTCAAACATAGGTAAGTCCCTTCTAGGTTTATGTATCCTAGAGTTATTGAACTGGTCTTCATAGGGCCAACCAGATCTGATCATAAATTCTTCCTGATTGGATTCTGGCCCATTCCTCGAAAGAAGTTTTGATGGGATCCCTATCTACCAAAATTTTGACTTCTGGTTCTGGCGAACAAATAATCATATTAAGTCCTCCTCTTTCCGGACAACACATACAAAGAGACCCGCCAACAGTCAAGTAATTAGTGAACCTATGAGAGATTTTTCTACTTAGTTTTTTTCTATCTATCTAGTTTCGTTAGTTATTCACTAGAGCAATTATGATCTGGAAGTCGATCCAGGGCAAGTGTTCGGATCTATTATGACATAGCCACGAGGCGCTCAACGAACCTTTCTGGGCTGATGCAAAAACAATTTTTTTATGCAACCATGTATTCATATCTTAATTAAAAGTTCCTAGACGGGGCAAGTTTATGTTTTACATAGAATATATTACTATTACTCTATTCCAGATCAGGCGAGAAGTAATTATTCATTACTAAGAGACATCCCAATATCTATATTTAAGTATTCAAAGGTATCTTTTATTCCTTTTAATATTAATGTTTTAATATAAAAGTAATAGAAAATATTTTCTACTGTCTGTATGTTTGATTGTTCTGTCTTGTGCTGAAGTCTCCAACATTGGAATATAGCTTCTGTAACAAGGTACCCTGTTGGTAAGAGAGTCCACTGACAAGCTCTCCAAGTTCTTCAATCTCAATATCTTATACTGACTTAGTGGTATGTGGTTATTGTTCATAGGTCTCTAATAACTTCACAACTTGTTCATGTCTTTGTGTTTGTTCCTTGTTTGCAGCTTCCATGGATTCTTTCAGCTTCCTGATCTCCTGAGATCTTGTGTTTAGTGCCATATTGAAATTTCAAGAATCGAAAGCTTTGATACGAGTTATAGCAATGGTTACCAGAATAGTTCCACAATTAAGCAATGCAGGCAGGATTGAATTGTAGGTGTCTGCTATTTTTATGATTTGTTGAAATAAGAATGAAAAAGAAAAAAGAATAAATTGTATTCATTCATTGTGTTTTTTGTGCATGACAAACATTACGTTACAATGGATTCTTAAAGGAAGCTGCAACATTCTAGAATTAGCTTCTCTTTACACGTGTATAGTAGACAACAAAAATAACTAGCTAATGATTGAGTACAAAACGCAGCGCATTGATTAAGCTATACGGTGCGTTTCGAAAGATACAAGGGGATCTCAGTTTGGTCGATTTGAGAAACGACTTTTTTCTAGCCAAATTTTCTAACGTGGATGACAGAGATTTTGCACTGTTTGGAGTGCCTTGGATGATAGCAGATCACTACCTTACGGCGCGACAATGGCATCTGAGTTTTGATCCGTTTGAAGCAACCATCGGGAAGGTAGCGGTATGGGTGAGACCTCCAGATTTGGAGATGGAATATTATGATACCTCGGTATTATGGAAAATTGAGAATCACATTGACCGGAATTTAAAGATTGATCGAACAATTTCGATTGGCTCGAGAGGTAATTATGCTAGGACTTGTGTGGAGGTTGATTTGACCAAACCTCTGTTATCAAAATCCAAATTCAGGGGTGGGAGATTAGACAGGCCTGGGCAATCAGCAATTCAGACTGAAATTCCCAGAGTAGCAGATCAAAGTTCTTCCGCGTATAAAAGTCTGGTCATCACCCTTTGTTAATTCAGTTTCAGCATAGCAGAGATTTGAGGTGGAGAGGGGATAGACCATCCAGGTTCGAAGCAGCTTGGGTTACACATGAGAAGTTTGGATTATTTATGCAGGAGAATTGGAGAAAGGATTCTGACTTGGTCTTAGCTTTGGAAGACATGACTTGCAGACTAAAAGCATGGAATAAGGATTTTTTGGCAACATCTTTAACCTTAAAAAAAAAAGGATAGAATTTTGGCTAGACTGAGAGGTATTCAGAGAGTGATTAATGGTGGTAGGAATCAGTTTTTACTAGAATTGGAAAAGCAGTTGGATAATGAACACAACCAGGCGTTGAGACGAGGAAATTCTTTGATGTCAAAAATGTCGATGCTAGTGGATTTTAGTGGGGATAGGAACACCAGTTATTTCCACACAAAAGCCATTACAAGAAGACATAAAAATCAAGTTGCTGGCCTGAAGGATGCTGACAGCCATTGGGCATGGGATGATGAAAAGCTTCAGTGTATGGCCACAGAATCTTACAGAAAACTTCTCACCGAGGAAGGAGGCAATTACAATGGAGATCCTTTCTTTGCTGATTTCCCCAGGACAGATAGTATAAGCAAAGACAGATCGGTGGTTAACTTTACGGATGAGGAAGTGAGGAGAGCTGTCTTTGACATGAAAGCTCCAGGCCCTGATGGTTTTCAGCCCTGTTTTTACCAGTCTCAATGGATTGTGGTGGGACAGGATGTTTGCCAGTTTGTCAGATCTGTTTTTAACAATGAGAATTTACAATATTTATTCTTCATTTAAAATCAAAATTAATAGAGCTCTAAGATTACTGCTAAATATTGTTAAAACAAATACTGCTAAATGCAAATCATTTCGTGGCAGCAGGTTCATATCAGCTCTTTCATACCAGCATGCTAGAAGAAGTTGTTGCCAGGTTATTGAAATTGATGGTTTGTAGGCATATCTTGTATGCTCCACGCGACAGAAATATTTTCATCTTTTTCAGAGCACGACTTACAGATCAATTTTAGCACTAGAAATGAAGAAATCAAAGAGGGCTCAAAAGTCACAGGTCTTTGCTAGTTGATGTTCTCAACACTTCAAATCAAAGCTTATCTGGTTCAAAAGTAGCACTTGCGTAGAAGCCATTTCGAGTTTGAGCAGACAAGGTATCGGGCTTTTCCTGATGAAAAAAGAAAAAGGACCTTGTAAGCTAAAATCTACATGACAACATGTCTACATGTGCAAGAAAGAGTACTCTATTTTGATTTTAACTTGTTTACTGGATTCTATTGAAGCATCAGATTCTTTACTCTACAGCTAAAACCAAAAAGAGAAGGAAATAATTCTTTTTTAAAAAATAAAAAATAGAACTTGTGTTGTTAAGGGCATTTTTAGAATATTATTTTTCATATTATAGTTTTTTTTATCCAGAATTTCAAAAAGAAAAATTCAATGCACTATGATCTGGTTGGTAAATGCAGTTACTGTTGAAACCTCTACTCTTGAGATTCCATCCTACTTGAGCAGTTAAAGCAAAAGGCAGAAAAGGAAGGCAGTGACCATGCAATAATCAAATTAAAGCCAGCAGAATCGTAGCACATAGCAGAACCAAATCACTTGTTGGCATCCATATCCATGCACATAAATGCTCATTAATGTTCAGCTACAATGATTAGTCTCCACTTGCCTGCAACAAGATATCTCGACAGAATTTCCTGTCGCTAATGCTTAATCTTCAGGCAAGTTCAAGTGACATCAATTCACATTTACATCTGCAAAATGGTATCAAAGTGTGCGAAGAACATATGAACTACATTTTATGACAGATTTAATATAAATACTCTCACATTCGTCTTCAGCTGAGTGACAAAGATAAGAGATAATTATGACATAAATCACTGCTAACACTAGGGGAATTCAAATTTCGTTCAAATGTACTAAAATCATAATGACATATCAAATCTAAAACAGACAATGAAATCCATGGTCACCCATGGTCTCGCTTAAACAACAAACTACATCCTCATTTTCACAACAACAATTAGTCCTCCCTAATTCCCTTTACATACTTTTTTGGTTTTTAACTCCTGTCTTGGTTAGAAAGTTTCTTACAAGTCTCTGATCCTGACAATGAGGTTTCTAACATTAGGAACAAATTCATGATCCTCGTACATTTCTCCTAGCTCTGGAGCAGTTGCTGCAGTGGTTGCGGTTGGGGCTGGGGCTGCGGCTGCGGCTGCGGCTGTGGCTGTAGCAGTGGCTGAATTTGCGGCAGTGGCTGCATTTGTGGCAGTGGCTGCGGCAGTGGTTGAATTTGTGGTTGAGGTTCCTCTCTCCATGGTACGTTAATGTCCATTGATGCAAGCCCTTCTAATTCTTGGATTGCAGCAACTGCACTGATAGTGGCACTGGTCAAGTGAGGCTTTAGCACCCCAATGGCTTGCTTAACTCTTGATTGCTGCAAGCAACATATTACAGAGTAAATTACAGTCCATCACAAAAACAGTAAATTTTATAAAAGTGCAAGAAAATTGTTGTCTGACTTACAAAAAATTCAAGTTTCCTCTTAAGATCTCCATGTAATTCTGCCTGTGCTTGAGGCTCAGATGCTCTGGTAATTGCCCATGGTGCATTTGCATTCTTGTTTCCAGAATAAGAAGTATAGATGAGAATTAACTCAACATGAACAGATTAGGAGAACATGGAGATTGATGCAATTCTACTCATAATAGGTATCAATTTAGTATCATATGATTGACTCAAGAATCAACACAAAAAGAAAACAATTTATTGACATTTAGAAAACAAGCCCATCTGCATTTAGAAGAACGATTCCCTTCACACAAATAATTTTTCTAACTTCTGGCTGTTACCATTTTATCCACATTTTTCTTGAATTATCAAATTCACGGTGTTGTGATACTGGGGGAAAAAATAATATCACCACCCAACAGAATTATAGACAGAAACTCAATAACATGTTTGCAATATTTGTGGGCACCATTATGAGACAAATTAAACACAGCGTAAAGTTACTGAAAACAGGGAGGGGACTAGACGTATGAATTTTATGTCGGGAGTTATGTAGATGACAGACACTAAAATAATTAAAAAGGAATAAGGGCCAGAGTTCAATTAGGAATATTATGGGGGTTGTTATTTTTATAATTAAATCGCTTCAAAATCTAAGCCTATTTTCAATTTTTCAAAACCTTTTTTCTGGGAGAGGGGGTGACCCACCTCAAAAGACAAGTATTTGAAAGAAATTAAAGTTAAAATTTCAAGACCAAATTTTCTTTCTCAACAACAACAACAACAAAAAAAAAGTTCAAGATTTTCAGACCATGGCATGATATAAGTATAACATGACTGTCAGCACAACATAAATTGCAAACATGTTTTTCTCTGTGCTTACAGGAGAACACATCTTAGTTAACAGATTGAAACAAAGCAACGCCTTTCCTTTCCCTTTCTTTTTTCATAAAATAAGAAACAAGTGCAGAGTGATCTAGCTGAAACTAAGGAACTAATCGGCATCGATGCAAATTAACTAATAACAGTCTGCTTTTCATGTCCCACAAAAGCAAAGACAATTTACAACCTCAAAAGATCAAAATATAGCAAGCAAACCAAATGCATTTGTGAATCTCGATGTAATGCTCATTATGTTCGCTCATTGCGAGAATTATATCAAATACATCATGCAAAACAAATGCATTTTGAAACTTGATATAATTCTTATTATGTTCACTCATGATGAGACCAGTATAATTAAATAACAAAAAACATAATTCTCTCAAAAAACACAAACCCTTCACTGCTTACAAAATTTAATGCGCCTCATTACCTATCAATTGCAGATACTAAAAAGAAAGCACCTACATATTTGCCAAATAAATAGATTACTCCAACAACTATGGAATTTACCAAACATTAACAATAACCAACAATTAACGTTGTAACAACAGAAAACCATCAGCAATCTATATCCAAGTATGTGTAAAAATAGCAACATTTACCTTCCTAGGCCGGCCAACAGGCCTGCCCGAACTCTTCTTCGGTTTAGGCTTCATAATTACAGGTAGCTTAGGTGGGCGGCCTGGTCGCTTAGCCTGCACCACCACAGCACCAACACCAGCAGCTGCTAGGGCTGCACCCTTCCTGGGTCTGCCTCGGGGCCTTGGTGATCCCACATTAAACATAGCTGCTGCATCAGTAGCAATAGCAGTAGCAGTAGGAGCTGCAACAGCGTAAGGAACGGTCACTGGCTTTAACTGATTCTTAGGTGGACGTCCAGGGCCCTTTTTAGCATCCACCAAAGACTTAGGCTTTCTGGGCCTTCCTGGACTCTTCTTGGACCCTAAAGGTCCAGTCTTCGGTGGCCTCCCTTTTCCTTTGTTCACCGCTAACGGCCCAGCTTCAGTCACCGCCACCTTCTTCGGCCGTCCTCGGCCTTTCTTCACCGTCGAGGAGGTGGGGTCGATAGGAAACCCAACCGAGAGAGGCTGAGCAGTAACACCAACATTTAAGCCAAGACCAGTCTGTGCCTGCCCATTAGCAAGCACAGGAGCAGGAGTTGGAGTGAGGCCATTAAGCTTAGCTTTAGGAGGCCTTCCTCGGCCCCTTTTCTGCTCAGGAGGAGCAGAAGAGACAGGAACAGCATACTGTGGCTGAATCTGAGTAGGGCTAGTAGAGACAGTAGGTGTAGTAGTGGTGATGTTTGCGTTACTGTCAGATCTGGGTAACATGTAAGATTTCTTGTTCAAAACAAGCGCCCCACTATTTTTCAAACGTTTTAAGTGGTGTGTCAACAAATCAGAGTGATTTGAGGGTAAGCCAGGATAAGCTCTCTCTATATACTTTGCTATAGCTATCCTGCTTGACCCATCTTGTTCCTTCAAAGCTGTAATCGCTGAATATATCATCTTGCAAAACAAGAAAAAAGAAATCAAGATTAGACAAAAAAGGAAAAAAAAGAAAAAAAGAAAAAAAGAAAGTCTTTTTAACTTTTCTTTAGTATGTTTTATGCCGTTAATACCTCAGCATATGAAGGCTGGGTTACAGCGGGGGCAGGGTTGGGAAGAGGAGCTAAATGGGGGATGGTTTCAGTGGTGGAGGGGATGGCGGTGGTGGGTGGTGGAGGGGAGGACGGTGGGAGTGGTGGATGGATCAATAATGAAGGAGGTGGTGGGTCCATGGATGCGGTTTTAGAGAGAGAAAGAAAAGAAAGGAGAGATTTTTAGTAAAATTAATTTTTTTTAGAGAGAGAAAGAGGGGTAGGTGAGAAATTTAGACAGAGGTAGATAGGGTGGAGGATGTGAGTGTGTGTTTTGGAGGAAATTGAGGGCTGGGTGGAGGTTGATGAAAAATTGAAAAATGATGATGATGATGAAGATGAGGTATGTAATAATAGTATATTGCATAATAGACTAATAAATAGTACTGTAGGGTTACGGGATAAAGTTTTTTATTTTTTATTTATTATTTATTTTAATGCGGGAAAAGAGATGGAATCGAACCGTTGAAAATGGCTTCTACTTGCTTTGTTTTATTTTTATTATTTTAAATTGTGGGGCTAATGTTATTGGACTCTTTTCCTGTTTTTTTCTTCTCCTCTCTTTAAAATTAATCAAAAGTTCAATAAAGATGCTGTTTATTTTTTTATTTTAAAAAAATTAATTCTTTTTATTTTTTATCTTTTTATTTTTTAAAATTATTTTAAAAATATTATTTTAATATATTATATTTTTCCCATGGTTTGTTTTGGAACACCACGGTGGGATGGATGTTTATATGGTTTTCAAGCTTTGATGTGTTAATTTAAATCGATGGTGTAATTAGTTTTTGTTTACTTCAATAATTATGTGATTAATAAGCAACTCAATAATTTATTTTTAGTTTTAATGAAAGTATCAAAATATTGATCATCAGTGGGTTATTTAAGAAGTTATGACAAGTTATGCAGTTATAAAAAAAAAATATTCATAAGTTCAGTAAAAAAATAAAAAAATTTCATGTAATTTTTTTATTTTGCCAACAAAATATTTTTTTTATTAGCAACATATTTCATTAAATAAAAATTAACAGCAGTCAGAAAAAAATACTCATAAAAATTATAATAATTTGAACTAAAATGAGAAAAAATATATATATTTTTAATAAAAAAAACTAATTTTCGTATTTAATATTAATAAGAAAATTATTTTAAAAATTTTAAATATTAAACTAGTACAAGCTAGTTTATAAGGAAAAAGAAAAAAAGAGAAAGAGGAGAGAAATTAAGGGATATCCAAGAAAAAAGCCTGAGCTCATGTATGCTTGGAACTTGGAAGGTTTGGTCTATTTGCCTCTCTTTTTTTCAACGGGAAGATGATAAATCGTTAACAAAATAAATAAAAACATTTACGGCTAATTATTTGTTTTTCAAGACAAGTTCGAAGAAAAATATCATCAAAAATTGAATCACTCTCTCTTATATGAACTTTTTAACATTAAAATCAGCTTTTCAGTAGTTAAAATATGGTTAACCGATTATTTTTTCTATTATATTCTTGTTTTTAACGATTTTTTCTCTAATTTTAAATTTCAGAAATTAAAACATGAAATAAATAAAATTTAGGATTGATATGTGAAACTCTCAAAATACAAGAACCAAATTTAAAAACAAAAACTTGAAGGACTAAATTGTAGTTTTCCACGCCTCTTAAATTGTAAAAAAGTTTTTTTATTATTTTTGTGTTAAATCTAGTCCTTGTTGTTTTAAGATTTTTAATTGATAAAATTAAAATTTATTTCACAACATCAAACAACAATTTAATGTCATGACATTTTTAGTTTTACAAATACACAATAGCATGTAAAATTAAAAAATATATATGAGATTTCAATATAATGTGGGAGGATGGAATTGAAAAAATAAATCAAGGATACTAATAAAACAAATTTTCAAGGACAAAAAGGAAAAGAGAAGCTGCTTGAGGTGCGCTGTTGTAGACCACAATGCGCTCGGGTCATGCATCACAATTAAAAAAATAGTATTGTATCTTTTTTGATTTATTTTAAACCCCCATTTTTCTTTGAACACACTATAAAAACAAATAACAAATTCCAAAAAAATTATTTTTGATGCAAAGTTCATTGGCAACCATTTCATAATTTTTACCCTTTCACTTGTCATATTCATATGTTAAAATTAACTAAAAAAAATGATGTGATCAAATGAACTACTATGTTCTCGAGGTGATGTTTAATATAATATTTGACGATTATAGATTTTTAGTTTTTATAATCAATTAAATCAATAAAATAAATTGATCGCATGCTCTAGTTATAATCAATTAAATTACCATTCATTATAACCATAGTTTTAAAACCCGGCCGGGCCTGGCGGATCGACCCGGGACCCGGGCGACTCGAGGCTGGAACCGGACCGGGTTGAAGAAAAAACAGGGGAAGGAAAAACCCGATGTGACCCGGTGGGTTGACCCGGTCAAAAACCTGGTTGTAATCCGCTGACTTTTGTTTTTTTACTAAAACGATGTCGTTTTGATTTTTTTTTTTAAATGACC
>Ga0307515_10024645_pt1 | contig 10467 bp, 5 predicted proteins | sample 17_EM_MG_FD_194513 | JGI IMG/M metagenome (GOLD analysis project Ga0307515, IMG submission 194513) | Populus trichocarpa ectomycorrhiza microbial communities from riparian zone in the Pacific Northwest, United States - 17_EM | ecosystem: Host-associated > Plants > Roots > Unclassified | place...
GTCGAGCCGGGCGGACAGATCGACGCGGAGACCCACGCGGCGATCGGGAACGGCTGCAGCCCGCGCACGGAAGTCACGTCCGCGGGGTTCGCCGCACCGCTGAAGTGGACGGAAGGCGGCAACTGGGGCCGGGCCGGTGGTCACACCACGGCGATCCAGCGCCCCGGCAAGTACACCGCGACGTTCACGTGCTCGGACGGCCGGGTGGCGACCGGGTCGTTCACCATCCTGGGCACCCCGCCGCCGACCACCACGACGACCAAGCCGAAGCCGACCACCACGAAGCCGAAGCCGCCGGCATCGGCGTCGTCGTCGAAGCCCGCCAAGCCGGCAAAGCCGCAGGTCGCGGTCAAGCCGGCGGGGGCGCCGCAGACCGGGGACGGGTCACTGAGCTGACCCTCCACAAAGGACACCCCGGGGCCGGCCGTGTCCCCAGTCGGCCGCCCCGGGGCCTGGCTCGGCCGGCGAGCCGGGTTTCACTGTCCTGAATGACCCATTGGGGACCTCCGAGGTCTTGAATGGGTCATTCAGGGCACCCGAATTCGCCACCCCGGGGCCTGGCTCAGCGCGCCGCGGCCAGCCGCAGCGCCCGGTAGACGAACTGCTGGTCGCCGAGCCGGTGCCGCAGGTCGCGCTCGAGACCGGCGATCGGGTACAGGTTCTGCGGCGCCCGCGAGTCCTTGTACGGCACGGACGCGAACCGCCCCAGCACCGACTGCGTGACGTTCGCCAGGTCCGTCACGTCTTCGCGCGCGAGGTGCGGCGCCGCCTCGACCCGCACCACCCCCGACCACGGCGGGCCGCCGGCCGACGGCAGGCGCAGGTACCACGAGTGCCGGACCCACGTCGTGCCCATCAGGAACACCGGTGTGCGCTGGTGCGGGCCGAGTTCGCCGACCATCGCGTTGAGCTCGCCCGGCAGGTACGTCGTCTGGTGGCTCTTGATGAACCCGACGGCCCGGGGCAGGTGCGTGCGACCGCTCAGCGGGCCGTCGACGACGAGCAGGTCGTGGCCCACGTGCCCGGCGATCGCCTGGCGCGCCTCCGTCGCCGTCTCCAGCTCGACGTCGGCCAGCTGCTCCTGCAGGGCGGACGACAGCACCACCGGCAGCGGCTTGTCCTCCTTCGCCTTCGCGCGGAACGGCTCGTAGACACCCGCCGACGTCGGGATGCCCTCGGCGTCCGGCGCGACCGTGAACAGCCCGCGCCGGACATTGGCGCCGATGACGTGCGCCCGGCCCTCGCAGCAGCACACCACCCCGGCCGCGTAGGACGCGCAGATCCCGATGGACGCGGAGTTCGCCCCGGCCGGGTCGTCGATCCAGACGCGGGCGTCGATGCGGCGGACGCCGTCCACGAACAGCACCGCGTCCGGCGGCGACGGCACCGGCGACGGGTCGATCGGCGCCCACTCGGCCGCCGGGACCTCGACGTCGAGCTCGACCTCGGCCTGCGACCGGGCGAGCTCCTCGGACTCCATCGAGCTGCCGTAACCCGGGTCCCAGGCGTCGATGTTGAAGCTCATTCCCGTCACCGCGGTCATGCGCCCTCCCTGGTGATGTGCGAGCCGCTGCCGTCGCGCGTGACCTGGAACCGCACCGGGACGCGCTCGGCCAGCGCGGGCACGTGCGTGATCACGCCGACCATCCGGGTGCCGGTGGCGGACAGGTTCTCCAATGTGGACGCTACGACGTCCAGAGTCGCCTCGTCGAGCGTCCCGAACCCCTCGTCGAGGAAGATCGACTCCAGCTTGGCCGCGCCGGCCACGGCCATCGTGCCCAGCTGGGACGACAGCGCGAGCGCCAGCGCCAGCGACGCCTGGAACGTCTCCCCGCCCGACAGCGTCTTCACCGGGCGGCGGGCGTCGGCCTCGTTGTGGTCCACCACCAGGAAGTCGCCCCTGTCGTGGGTCAGCTCGAACTGGCCGCCCGACAGTTCCAGCAGCGACGCGGACGCCTCGGCGACCAGCGTGTCGAGCGCCCCGGCGATCAGCCAGCGCGGGAACTTGTCCGAGCGCAGGAGATCCGCGAGCAGCTTCGCGACCTGCGACTCCGACTCCGCGCCCGCGATGTCGCCGCGCAGGCCTTCGACGTGGGCCACGCGCCGCCGCATCTCGGTGTGGTCGGCTTCCGCACGAGCGCGTGCGGTCGCCAGCGCCACCGGCACCCGGTCGCGCACGGGCCCAGCGGGCAGCGTGATCGCGAGCGCGGCGACGTCGTCGGCGACCTTCTGTTCGGCCCCGCGCAACGCTTCCGCGGTCTCGCCCTCGGCGGTCTCCGCCGCCGCCAGCCGGTCGCGGCGGTCGTTCACCTGACCGGCCGCCCAGTTCGTCAATGACGTCCATACGTCCAGGAGGCTTTCGCCGTCGATCGGCGGCGCCCCGAAGCCGACGAGGGGATCGCGGGCCCGGGACAGTTTCTGCCGCTCGGCCTCGACTTCTTTGCCGACGTTCGCCAGGCTGTCGGAAGCCTGTTTCGCCGCGGCACGCGCTTTGCGCAGTTCGGCGTCGGCAGCGCGCGCGGCTTGTTCAAGTGATGCGACCTGCGCCAACTGCGAAGTGACAACGTCGGCGGACGGCGCTTCGGCGAGTGTCACGACCAGTTCGTCACGCCGGCGCGTGGTGGTTTCCAGCTGGTTGCGTGCCGACTGCTCGGCCAGACCCGCGTCGTTCGCCTGCGTGCGGCGGGTTTCGGCGGTCCGCTCGGCCGAGGCGAGGTCGTCCGCCGCGACGACGGCTTCCTTGCCCGCGGCTTCGGCGGCCGCTTCGAGCGCGCCCAACACCGTCCTGCGTTCTTCAAGCGCCGAAGCCGCCCACACGGTGAGGCGCTGCCAGCCCGCCGCGACGTCGTCGGCGTCGATCGCGGGCGCGCCCAGCTCGACGAGCGGGTCCCGCGCCGCCCGCAACGCTTCCCGGGCCGCCACGGCCGACTTCTCCACCACTTCGGCGTCGCGCTGGGCCGCCGTGCGTTCAGCGCGGGCCGCCGCCAGTTCCGCGTCGGCGGTGCGGGCGGCCTCGATGACGCGGGCGCGGGCATCGAGCGTCGCGGACAGCCACTCCCCCCGCTCACGCACCGCGGCGATGAGGTCTGTGAAGTCCTGCTCGGAAAAACCGGCCTCGACCGGGCGTCGCAGCAAAGCTGATTCCGGCGGCCCGGCAACGTCCACGAGCGCCGCGCGCAGTTCTTCCGCCTGCGCGGCCGCCGAAACGGACTGGTCGGCGTCGCGGTCCACGGCCCGTTCCAGCTTCCGCACGGCGGTTTCGGCCGCCGCGCGCCGCTTCTCGGCCTGGGCCTGGCGGTCGCGGGCCTCGGCGAGGTGGGCGTGGCCGTCGTGCTCCGGCACGGCCGAGACTTCCTGCTCGCACACCGGGCACGGGTGCCCGACGGCGAGCCCGGCCCGCAGGACCAGCGCCTGCCCGGCGCGTTCGGCCTCGGTCACCGCGGTCCGGGCCGCGGCGAGTTCGGCGTCGGACTCGGTGAACGCGGTCCGCGCCGCGTCGAGTTCGGTCCGGCGGGCCGCGTGCTCCGGCAGGGCTTTCCGCTGGGTCTCGCACACCGTGTAAAGGGTGCGGGCGTCGGTCCGGGCCGCCGTGAGCGCGGCGCCGTCCGGCTGGGCGGCCAGCGCGGTGCGCGCTTCGGCGTCGGCCGACTCGGCCGCGGTCAGCCGGGCCGCCGCGTCCGTCACGCGCTTCGCGACGCGCGCGGACTCCGCGGACAGGTCACCGAGATCCGCCGGCGGCCGCAAACCGGCCAGCCGGTCCCGGTCCCCGCGGACGCGTGCGGCTTCGGCGGCGGCGTTCTCGGCGGCCCGGGCCGTCGTTTCCCCTGTCTTACGCGCCGCTTCGACGAGCGACACGGCTTCGGCGACCGTGGCGGCCGAAGCCTCCTTCGCCTGCAGTGCCGCCTTCGCGGCTTTCGCCAGGCCCGGGAGTGCGTCCTCGGCGTCGGCGAGTTCCGTGCGAGCGGCACGGATCCGCTCCAGTTCGCCCCGGTCGGGCGCGGCGGCCAAGGCGGCACGGGCCGACTCGTCCGCCGTTTCGGCCGTGTCGAGGCTGGTCCGCGCGGTCGTGGCCGCGTCCGCCGCGGTCCGGCGCCGGGTTTCGAGATCCTCGACGCCGTCCGGCCGTTCCAGCGCGTCGAGGACGGCCAGCTCCCGCGTCAACGTCGTGACGAGCTGCCGTGCCTCGTCGTGCGCGCGGGTCGCGTCGGTCAATCCCGGTAGTGCCGCCTCGACCCGCGAATCCAGCTCGGCCAGCGCGGTCATGCGCGTGGTCAGGGCTTCGACGGCTTCCTCGGTGGCGTCGGCGTAACTGCCGAGCTGTTCTTTCAGCACCTCGGCGCGGTGCGCCTGCTGATCTTCCAGGACTTTGGAGCGGCGGCCGATCCGCTCGTAGACCTCCAGGCCCAGCAGCTTGATGAGGATCTTCTGCCGGTCGGCAGCCTTGGCGTGCAGGAACTCCGCGAAGTCGCCCTGCGGCAGCGCCACGCAGGTGCAGAAGTGCTTGAACGTCAACCCGAGCAGGCGTTCGACCGCCGGGGTGACCTCGGAGTCCGCGGCGACCGCGTCGGCTTCGTCCTCCGGGCCGCCGAGCGCGGCGGGGTTCCAGGCGCACGTTCTTGACGCTGACCGTGGGTTTCTTGCCGCCGCCGCGCCGGACTTCCCGCACCACGTGGTAGCGCGTGCCGCCCGCGTCGAAGACGAGCCGCACGGTGGCGCGGTTCGCCGTCGGGGCCAGCGCCGGGGCGACAAGACCTTCGTGGTCCCAGCGGGCCACCGACCCGTAGAGCGCGAAGGTGAGCGCGTCGATGACCGTGCTCTTGCCGGCGCCGGTCGGCCCCACGAGCGCGAAGTAGTCCGTGTCTTCGAAACTCACTTCGGTCTTCTCGCGGAACGACGCGAAGCCGGTCATCTCCAGCAGTACCGGTCGCATGTCACACCCCGCTCGTCTCGTCGTCGTGCAGCCGCGCGAAGAGCGCCTGCACCCGCTTGTCGTCCACCGTCCGCTCCTCGCAGTACGAGGCGAACAGCTCGCCCGGTGACCGGTCCGCCACCGCGCGCTCCCCGCCCGACGCCGTCACCGGTGCCGCGAACTCCGGGTCGATGCGGATCTCCAGGGCATTCGGCAGGGCTTCCTGGATCTCCTCCCACAGCCCGGCCCTGGTCGCTTCGCGGACGTAGACGCGGAGGTAGTCCTCGCCGAACTCCGCGGCCCGGCCGACGAGTTCCGCCACCGTGCCGTGGACGGTCCGCAGCTTCCGCCCCGAAGTCAGCGGGATTTCGGTGATCTTCGCCGGCGTGGTGGGTGTCACTTCCACCGACAGCACGACGCTCGTGTTGTCCTGCTCGCCGAAGTCGACGGGCATCGGCGCGCCGCTGTAGTGCACCGGGCAGGCCGCGGGCAGCGACTGGCGCCGGTGCAGGTGGCCGAGCGCGACGTAGTGCGGTTCGGCGCCGAACGCCGTCGCGGGCACGTGGTACTCGAAGATGGACTGGGCCGCGCGTTCCCCGCCGCCCATCGCGCCGCCCGTCACCGTCAGGTGGGCCATGACGAGGTTGACGGCGCCGTCGGTGAAGCCGGACTTGAGGTGCTCCAGGATGTCGCGCACGCGCTGGTCGTACTGGCCGACGTTGTCCGCCGGCGTCCCGGTGAGCAGCTCGGCGGCGCGCACCGCGTAGCGCTGGGAAAGGAAGGGCAGTACTGCGACGTTGACGCGCTCGCCCGTCGAACGCGCGTCGAACGAGACGACACCGCCGTCCGCGGCCGGGCGCGGGTCGCCGGAGAGCTGGATGCCCGCGGCCCGCAGCAGCGGCCGGTACGCCTCGAACGTCGCGGCGTGGTCGTGGTTCCCGGCGATCGCGAGGACCTCGGCACCGGTTTCGCGCAGCGCCATCAGGGCCTGCACCACGAGTTCCTGCGCGGCGGCCGACGGCGCCGACGTCTCGTAGAGGTCGCCCGCGACGAGGATCGCGTCGAAGGCCTCCTTCCGCGCGATCCGGACGATCTCGCCGAGCACGGCGCGCTGCTCGTCCAGGCGGTTGCGGCCCTTGAGCGTCTTGCCGATGTGCCAGTCGGAGGTGTGCAGGAACTTCACGCGGCGTCCTTCCGTTCTTCCGTTCGGATAGCGGGCGACGGCCGGCTCAGAACGGCGGCGGGTCGTCGCCGAACGGGTCGCTGCTGCGCGTCGGCAGGCCCGCGAAGGGATCGGCGTTCTTCGACGCGGCGGTCGTCGTCGGCACCTGGCCGGCCTCGGAAAGCCGCGTGGCCCAGGCCGGGAACGGGAAGCCGACCGCGATCGGCACCGGGATCTCCGGCTGGCTCACGAACATCGTGCCGGGCGTCGCGAGCGTCGCGCGGACCCGCTGGCTGGCCGGGAGGAAACCGTACTCGGGGCGCGAAGCCTCCGCGGCGTCGAGCCGGCCGACGATCCGGATCGAGCTGTTGCTGACGATCCGGCGTTCGACCTCGGACGCGGTCTGCTGCGCGCCGATCAGGATCACGCCGAGGGACCGGCCGCGCTCGGCGATGTCCAGCAGGACTTCCTTGATCGGGCTGCTGCCTTCGCGCGGCGCGTACTTGTTGAGCTCGTCGAGCATCGTGAACAGCAGCCCGCCGGGGCCGGCCGCTTCCTTGCGCGCGGTCTCCGCGGCGAGCGTCACGCCGACGACGAACCGCTGCGCGCGCTCGACGAGGTTGTGGATGTCCACCACGGTCACCTGCTGGTTCTCCGTGGACAGCTTGCGTGCCGCGTGGTCGGTGAGGTCGCCGCGGATGAGGCCGTTCAGCGCGCGCTGGCTGGAACGCAGGCGGCGGATGAACGCGTTGACCGTGCCCGCGCCGGTGACCGCACCCGCCCAGCTGGCCCGGGTTTCGTCGTCGGTGACACGGTCGCAGATGACGTCGATCAGCTCGGCGTAGGTGCGGCACAGCACGCCGTCGACGTTGGCCGCGCCGTCCTTCCCGGCCGGGGTGCTGTCCAGCCGCAACCGGTTCGCGACCTGGTGGATGACCATCGTGTACTGGTTGCGCTCGTCCTCGGCGTCGGCGAAGACGTACGGCAGCAGGTCGGTCGCGCAGAACTCCGTGATGGTCCACCAGAAGGCGCCGACGCCGGTGGTCCGCCCGGTGACGTAAGGCTTCCCCGTGGTGTCCGACGGCGTCGGCGGCGCGTAGAAGCCGACCGACGCGAAGGGCTCCGCGGGCAGGCCCAGCTTGGCGTACTCCTCCTGCAGCTTCGCGTCGAGGTGGATGTTCGGGGTGTCGAGGAACAGCAGGTCCTCGCCCTTGACCGAGAACACCAAGGCCTTGGCGTTGTGGGCGTTGGGCAGGGCGCCGCCGCGGAAGATCGAGTGCAGCAGGAACAACGCGAACGACGTCTTCGTGGCGACGCCGGAGACGCCGCTGATGCTGACGTGCGCACCCCGCGTCCCGTCGAGGAAGTCCAGGTTGAGGTACACGGGTTCGCCGTCGCGGCCCAGGCCGACGGGCACCTGCCGCGTCATGTTGTCGAAGTACAGCGCCTGCGCGCGATCCTCCCCCACGGCACGGGAGACCACGGCGCCGGGCCTCGGCGGCACGTAGCACTCGGGTTCGACGCGGGTGGTGGCGATCTCGGCGATCTCCTGCACCTGAGCGGGCAGGACCCCGTCGGAGATCAGGAAGACGTCGCTGCCGAAGCTGGCGCCTTCGTGCCGCGCGCTCACCTGCGTCACGACGCCGTAGGAGACGACTTCGCCGCGGCCGGGCAGCTCCCGCCGCGTGACGACGACGTCGTCGAGCTGCAGATAGGCTTCCGGATCGATGGCCACGCAGAACTGCAGCGGCGTCGAATCCTCGGTACCTGCCACCCGTCCGACCACGGTGGTGAGGGTCTCCTGGTCCACGGTTCTCCCTGTCCGCCCGGCGCTTCCTCCGCCGCAGACTAGCCCGCCGGAACTCCGTGGCCACGGCCAACACGGCGTTGCGGCCGCACGGTACCGGGGACGTCACCGCACGCCACAGCTGGGCCGAACGAGTGAGTTCACCCTTCGGAGAAGATCTTTTAGTCACCACAGGCATTTCGGGCGGCACCCGGCCGGGGTCCCGCCCGCCGGGAAGGTCGTCCGGGCGGGGCACGGCGTTACCACCCGCGGCCGCGGCTGCCGCCAGGCCTCCGCCCGACTTCCGCCTGGTTCCACGGCGAAGCGGCGTCGCGACCCCCGCTGAGGGGTCGCTGTGAGGCTCGGCGGGGGCCGCCGGAGGGCCCGCGATCCCCGATCGCAGCGCGGGATCGGAGCCGGAGTGGCCTCAGCCACACGCCGGGACGCGCCCAACCCGGCGTGTCGTCGAAAAAGTCTTCCGGGACCCCGCTGGTCCTATATGGACGACCACTGTGGACGGCACCGGAACCGGGTTTTGCCTGCTCAGGGCCATGGTCGGCTTCTCGGGGCCGTTCCGGGCCGGGTCGGGCGGACCTCTCCCAGGGGGCGGAACCCGCCCCCGTACAAGGAAATATTTCGACCCCCAGTTGGATTTTGTGCGGTATTGGTAATACCGTGTGCAGTGTCGGCCGAGATGGGCCGTGTACGAGTAGTTCCACTATGGAGGACTGGAATGACGAACAAGGCCCAGCTGATCGAGGCGCTGTCGGAGCGTCTGGGCGACAAGAAGGTGGCTTCGCAGGCTGTTGACGGTCTGGTGGACATCATCATCCGGACGGTCAACAAGGGCGAGAAGGTGAACATCACCGGCTTCGGCGTGTTCGAGAAGCGTGCCCGCGCGGCCCGCACCGCTCGCAACCCGCGCACCGGCGAGGCCGTCCGCGTCAAGAAGACCAACGTGCCCGCCTTCCGCGCCGGTACCACCTTCAAGGACGTCATCTCCGGCACGAAGAAGCTGCCCAAGGCCACCCCGGTCAAGCGCGCCACCGCGGCCAGCACGACCACGCGTGCGTCCGTGGCCAAGGCGGCCACCCCGGCCAAGACCACCAGCACGCGGGCCACCACCCCCCGTGCGGCCGCGGCCAAGCCGGCCACCGCTCGCGCGACGGCCACGCGGACCCGCGCCACCGCGGCGAAGCCGGCTGCCAAGGCCACCGCGACCAAGGCGACCGCCACCAAGGCGGCCCCGAAGACCGCGGCCAAGGCTCCGGCCAAGGCCACCGCGGCCAAGGCGACCACCACGCGGGCGAAGGCGGCTGCCAAGCCGGCCGCCACGAAGACCGCCGCCGCCAAGAAGCCGGCCGCCAAGGCCCCGGCCAAGCGCACGTCGGCTGCCAAGAAGAAGTGATCTGAGGCAACCCCTCTCGGAAGGGCCCCGCACCACTTGGTGCGGGGCCCTTCCGCATTCCCGGGGTCGTCCCGTCGCGGCCGGGGCATCCCGGACATCGGGCATTCGCGAGACATTCGCACGGGCCGAATAACGGACTCGTTCCAAAAACGGGCGGAGAACCCGGAATCGGATCGGGCCACACACCCACCACACGGCCCGCCGAACAATGGGACCGCCTGATCGCGGCGGTGCGAAGTGATGAGGAGAACGGCGTGGTCACGCGCGCCGGGAACAACAAGTCCGACCTCGGTCTGCTCGCCGCCCAGGGGTTCGCGACCTGCATCCCCGGCACGGCGCGGTGCCGGCGTACTTGGCCAAAGACTGCGTGCGGGCGACCGAGCTGCCACGGCTGTCGGAGCAGCACAAGCGGGTCATCGGCAAGCTGGAGAACCTCGGTTACGTCGAGCGCCGCCCGGATCCGGCGGACCGCCGGGCAAACCGGTCTGCCCGACCCACCGCGGCCTCGCGCAGATGCGTGCTGCGGGACGACACGCCCGCAGGCTCGGCCGCGAAACGTTCGCCGTGTTCAAGTCCGGGTCGTCGATCGCGTAGTGCGTGCCGTGCCGGTGGATCGCACCCCCGCGCATGATCGCGAACGCTTCCTCGAGCGCCGCGTTCGCCTCCGCGGGCGAACGGCGTTCAACGCCCAGCGCGCTCGAACCGGTCGCCGGACACGATGTCGAAGACCGCCGCGGCTTTCGCCGGTGTCGTGACCACTCAGTCCGTGACGTCGTAGGTCTCGACGGCCCGGCGCGATGTCGTGGAAGCCGTGGAACGCGCCGCCCCACACGTGGAGCTCCGCTTCACCGCCGGCGGCCCAGATCGCGCTCGCGAAGGCGACGGCCTCGTCCCGGAACACCTCGCCCGCGGCGGCGTCGACGAACGTCGGCGGGAGGCCGCTCAGGTCGGTTGCGCGGGCGGGCGCGGCGTACGGCGAGACGTCGTCGGTGCCGCGCCGGTCGCCCAGGACGGCCGTCCAGGCCGTCAGGTTGCTCGTCCGGTCCCAGACGCCGACGCCGTCGTACTGCCGCGAGGACACCGTTTCATTGCGGTCGTCGATCATCGGGCACTGCGGGAGCTGGCCGGCCAACGCCGGGCCTCCCCGGTCGCGGGCCAGGAGCGTCGTGCCGGCGGCGAGGCCCCCGCCGCCGCTGCCCCGA
>Ga0307515_10024646_pt1 | contig 10466 bp, 4 predicted proteins | sample 17_EM_MG_FD_194513 | JGI IMG/M metagenome (GOLD analysis project Ga0307515, IMG submission 194513) | Populus trichocarpa ectomycorrhiza microbial communities from riparian zone in the Pacific Northwest, United States - 17_EM | ecosystem: Host-associated > Plants > Roots > Unclassified | place...
GATGGATCCACTCACGATCACCGCGGCGACTTTCACCCTGGCAACAGTGGCTGGTACATCAGTAGCGGGCGTGGTGGCATACGACGCTTCCACCCGTATCGCCACTTTCAATCCGGTTGCGAACCTCACGGGAACGCCGGCGACGACCTACATCGCGACGATCAAGAGTGGCGCGAGTGGCGTCAAGGATCTCGCCGGCAATCCGTTAACGGTCGACAAAGTGACATCGTTCACGACCAATGCATCAACGTGTACCGCCGCACCCGCGCTTGGCGCAGCGGCGCCATTTGGTTCTTTCGGAGGCAACGCGACACTGACCAACGATGGCCTCGCCACCGTAATCAATGGAGACATTGGTGTTAATGCATCGTCCACTGCGGTCACTGGTCTTCATGACGCAGGCGGAAACACTTACACGATCACGACTGACAACGACGGGTCGGTAAACGGGCTCGTCTACACGCAGACGGCGCCGCCGAGTTCCGTCGCAGGGCTTGCTGTAACTCAGGCACGCAGCGACGCATTGCTTGCGTTCAATTCACTTTCTCCCGCCAGCCTTCCCGGCGGCATCGACGTATCGAGCCTCGCACAGTGTCCGACTTGTGGAGGAGCGGGTGGTGGGCCTGATGAGTTAGCCGGACGTACGCTGCCACCGGGTGTGTATTTGTCCACAGTTGGTACGTACGACATCGGTGGATTAGCCAGACCCGCAGCCGATCTCACTCTGGATGCAGGCGGTGATGGCAACGCCGTGTGGGTGTTCCAGACTGCTGCGAATGTAGGGTCGCTCAATGTCGGACTTACGGGCCCCTCAACACCGGCGGTGCCTATTCACGTTCTGCTCATTAACGGTGCGCAGTCGAAGAATGTCTTCTGGTATGTGCCGGCGGGGGCGACCATCGGCACAGGGGCAACCATGGTGGGAACCCTGCTGGCCGATGCTTCCATCACGCTATCTACTACCGGCGGCAGCCCGCCGACCGCTGTAGTCACCACGCTGAACGGCAGGGCGATCGCGCTCACGGCTGGGGTCACTATGACGAACACCGTTGTCAACGTGCCCGCACCATGAAGATCGAGGCCCGGAGCAAAAACATGCATTGGTTGAACACAGCGACACCGATAGCGTTAAGCGTGATCGTGCTGGCCTTGTTTGTCAGCGAGCCCGCGGTGGCGGAAGACCCCGGCTGGTATATCGGCGCGAACGCCGGCCAGTCCAGAGCGAACATCGACGACGAAGACATCGCAAGCGGTCTGCTTGCTCAAGGCTTTGATACTGCTTCGATCACTGATGGTGACCGCCACTTCGCACTCAAGCTGTTCGGTGGTTATCAATTCGGACGTTACTTTGCCGTCGAAGCGGGTTATTTCGATCTCGGCAAGTTCTCATTCTTCGCGAGCACGAACCCTGCCGGCAGTCTTCACGGTGACATCAAGATCAAGGGCGCGAACTTGGACGCCGTAGGCTTTCTGCCTATCACCAGTAAGCTCGCCGCGTTCGGCCGTGCGGGTGGAATCTACGCCGAATCCAAAGACTCGTTCGCCGCAACCGGCGCGGTCAATGTGCTCGACCCCGACCGAAGCGCGCGCGTGTCGAGCTATAAACTCGGACTGGGGCTGCAATACAACTTTATCGAATCGTTCGGAATACGCGCCGAGGTCGAGCGATATCGCATCGACGATGCCGTGGGCAACGATGGTGATATTGACGTCATATCCATTGGGATGATCTATCGTTTCGGTGGCAAAGCGGCAGGGCCCGAACGCGCGATGGTCGAGCCTGCCGCGGCGGAAACACCAGCCGTTGTGCCGGTGCGCACGCAGGAGTACTGCAGTATTCTCGACTTTGAATTCGAGGTGAACCAGGACGAGATTCAGCGCGAAGAAAAAGAGAAGCTCGCTGTTCTGGGCACGTTCCTGAAAAAGTATCCCGAGACCTCCGCTGTTATCGAAGGCCATACCGATAACGTGGGCTTGCCTGAGGAGAACACGAAGCTCTCTAAGCGACGTGCGGATAGCGTTGTCGCCTATCTGGTGGAGACATTCCAAATCGCTTCCGCACGATTAAGTGCCGTGGGCTACGGAGACTCACGCCCTCTCGGAGACAACCGCACTGAAGAGGGCAAGCGGACTAATCGGCGCATCGATGCGATCGTTGCATGCGCGACGGACATCATGGGCCTCAAGGTCGCCCCTACCCGACTCACCATGGCCTTGGTCATGGAGTTCGACGCGCAGAAGGACGACGTTAAGCCGGAGTACCGCGACGAGCTGTTCAGGCTGGCCCGGTTCCTTAAAGCCAATCCAGCCGTTACGGCAACAGTGGAAGGGCACACCGGCAACCTGCAGGCGACCCCCGAGCTGGCGCAGGCCATTTCGGAGCGCCGTGCACAGCACGTGGTGAACTATCTTGTTGAGGAATTTGGAATCGTGCGCTCGCGACTTTCCGCGCAAGGATTCGGCCAAACACGGCGCTTCGCTTACAACACGAGCCTCGAAGGTCAGCAGGAAAATCGCAGGGTCAACGTCATCATCAATTATCCCCGGTAGTGCCCCTCGCCGACCCTCGTTTCATGCGCCGATCACGGAACTTGCCACGATGGATGCGAATCGTTCGCATTCGTGTATATTGCCGTCCCGGTTTGAGTTGGGCAGGGATGGGGTATGGATCCGTTCGAACTTCGTATTCAGCGCCGCGGGACACACCGTCTTCAGACGACAGCGGTGGCACTGGCGGTGGCGGTTGCACTGGTGTTGAGCCGTTTCGCCCAGGCCGCGGAATCGCAGCCCGAATCCCTGGAGGAGGTTGTGGTTCAGAGCGAATACACAACCGCCGACCAGCTGGATACGGCGACCGGTCTTGGCCTGTCCATCGCCGAGACGCCGCAGTCCGTGACGGTCATGACATTCGAGCGCATCGCAGATCAGAACCTGCGTTCCCTTTCCGATGTCGTGAACAACGCACCGGGCGTGTCCGCCAAGGAAGTCGATAGCTCCCGCCATTCGTTCTCGGCCCACGGCTTTGATATCGACAACTACCAGATCGACGGCGTGCCGATGGAATGGAGCTCCGGTGGCGATGCAGGAGAAACCGAGAGTGACACAGCGTTATATGAGCGTGTCGAGATCGTACGCGGCGCGACTGGGCTGCTGACTGGCGCCGGTAATCCTTCTGCCTCGATCAACTTAGTCCGCAAGCACGCGGACAGCCAGAGCCTCGAAGGTTTCTCGACGGTCGGCTTCGGACGCTGGAACCAGCGCAACGCCATGGTCGACTTCAGTGCGCCCCTCGCGCTCGACGGTCGCGTGCGAGGTCGTGGCGTCGTGAATTACGAGGACGGCGACTCGTTCGTCGATCTCATGGGTAACCGCAAGTCCGTTGCGTACGTGGTGGTCGAAGGGGACGTCACGGATCGCACGCTATTGCGCGCGGGTTTCAGCTATCAAGACAACGATCCGACTGCCTCGACGTGGGGCGGCCTGGCTTCCTGGTATGCCGACGGCAGTCGCACGGATTTTTCTCGCTCGCAGACGGTCGGCGCACGTTGGACAAGTTGGGCTTCGACCAACCGCAACTACTTCGTCACGGCGCGTCACGAGCTCAGCGATCGCTGGGAAATACGGGCTGACTACAACAACGCCCGCAACGATGCGGACCTGCACCTGCTGTATCTATCTAAAGCGCCGGATCGCCTGACCGGCCTGGGTCTGGATGTGTTCCCGTACCGCTCTGATACCCGTCGCGAGCAGTACAACATCGGGCTCCGGCTGTCGGGCAGCTTCGATCTGCTAGGGCACACGCACGAGCTCATCGCCGGTTATTCCTACCAAGACCAGTCGTACTTCGCCAACAGCGCGCCGGGTTTGGATTTTGCGCCCATCGGCGATTTCAATTCGTGGGATGGCAGCTATCCCGAGCCCTCATGGGGGCCTGCCGTCACTGATATCGATCAAGACACAAAACAGTCCGGCTTCTACCTGGCGACCCGGCTCTCCGTCACCGACGCGCTCAAAGTGGTTGCGGGTGGGCGTCTAGCCAGATGGGACCAGTCTGGCCTGAGCTACGGTTCGAATGTGGACTACGGCGATTCGAATGTGTTTGTCCCGTACGTCGGTGCACTGTACGACCTCAACGATATGCATCGGCTCTACACAAGTTACACGGAGATCTTCAAGCCACAGAACGCGCTTGATCGCAGCGGTCGGCAGCTGGATCCGCTCGTCGGACGCAGCATCGAACTGGGCCTGAAAAGCGCGTTTCTGGGCGGCGCGCTGCAGACGACGGCCGCCGTCTTCAGGATCGAGCAGGACAATCTCGCACAGCCCGACACAGGCTTCCTGATTCCCGGAACGATCTTCGAGGCATCGCGCGCCGCGGAGGGTGCTACAAGCAAAGGCTTCGAGATCGAAATGGTCGGTCGCCCGCTGCCTGGCTGGGAAACGACCTTCAGCTACACCCACTTCACAGCTGAAGATGCGCAGGGTGTGGAAGTTAATACCTCGCAACCCCGCGAGCTGCTCAAACTCTTCACGACCTACAGCTTCGTCGACCGGCTGCCCGCGCTAACCGTGGGCGGCGGCGTGAACTGGGAAGGGGAGAATTACAAGCCCACCACCAACCCGATACTCGACACGCCCGAGCGCCTGGAGCAGGGAGCCTACGCACTGGTGAACTTGATGGGGCGCTACCGTTTCAGCGAGCACCTTTCCGCGCAACTGAATGTCGATAACCTGCTCGACAAGGAATATTACGGGCAGATCGGCTTCTTCGATCAGCTCTCGTACGGCGAGCCGCGTAACTACAACGTTGGATTTACCTACAGGTTCTGACGCCAACCGGGCTGGCCTTTGCGCGCTATCGTCGTCTGTGGATCAGCCACAATAGACCGAACCACGTTAGATAGGTGACCACGCCGATCACCATCAGCCATCCGAGAATTTTTAGAATGATCATGAGTTAGGTGGGTGTGTTCCGATCGATTGCGGCCGAGCGTTCGTAGCTTAGGTGTCGGAGGGGGCGTTAGGGAGGCAGGGGGTGGTACCCAGAGACCGTGAAAGCGGCCTGCACAGTTGGGGAGTACCCGGGCTGGCCACCGCCGGCATGGACGAGTACACGTCCTGGCATGATCGACCGCCGACCCTCGGGGTCGACAAGACTCATCGCACGCGCACGGATCACGGTGCGCACGGTTCCAGACTCGCCGGCCGCAAGATGAATGCGTTCGAACGCCGCCAGCGCTCGCAGTGGTGCGCCTGTGGCGTCCGGAAATGCTAGATAGAGCTGCATAACTTCGTCTCCTTCGCGTTTGCCGGTATTGATCACGCGCACAATGACCTCGAGGTCGGCTCCCGCTTCGATATCGCGTGCGATCAGTTCGATACTGTCATAGCGGAACGTCGTGAAGCTGAGTCCATGACCGAATGGGTAGGACGGGGTACCGGAAAAGTAGCGATAGGTACGACCTGCAATCGAGTAGTCCTCGAACGCCGGGAGATCATCTACCGACCGATAAAACGTGACCGGCAGGCGCCCGGACGGATTGTTGAGCCCGGACAACGTCTCGGCGAGAGCACGGCCGCCCGACTCACCGGGATACCAAGCGACCAAAATCGCTCTCGCTGCCTCCGCGGTGTCAGGATCGAGGGCAAGCGCGCTGCCCGTATGCAGAACGATAATCAGTGGCCTACCTGTGTTCACGAGTGCACGCAACAGTGCGCGCTGAGGCGCAGGGAGTGCTAGAGACGTGCGGTCACCACCCTTGAAGCCCGGAGCGTCGATCTTGAGCGCTTCGCCTTCAAGGCGCGGCGACAACCCTACGCAAGCAACGATAACGTCTGCGCGCCTTGCAATGGCAACAGCTTCGTCGCGCAACGCGGCGTCCGGCGGTTGCCATTCGAGGTGTATGCCGCCGTCAGCACTGTCGTGTCGCAGCTCGATCTCGAGTGCATGTGGCTTGGTATCCGTGAAATGTAGCAGTGGCTGAGCGCGGGCGGATTCATCCGCAACAAGTTGGCCATCAATGTACAAGCGGTATCGGTCATGACCGCCGCAGTCAAAGCAGCGGTCGATGGCGATGTCCAGGGCGTATTGCCCTGGTGCGGGCGGCACGAACTGGCCTGTCCAACGGACTGCGTAACGGGCCGCCGTGAGACCCGGTGCCGGCGCCACTCCATCCCAATCGAAGTCGATGCGAGCATCACGCCGCACGTGTACCGGCTTCGTGGAGAAATCCAGCGTGGTAAAGAACTCTGCGCGCAGGCCTCCCGGGGATCCGTCGGGTCCACGTAACGCTGTCGCCGGGACCGGGATCGGCACACCGTCTGCGAGCACGGAACCCTGGGCGTAACCGATCGCTGCCCTGGAGCCGAATTGCTGTTTGATACCGGCGAGTGCAGTGATGGGCTTGCGCGCGGTGCCGTGATAGTTCGCTTCGAGTGTCTCGAGCAGATCTGCCGAGGGTCCGATGACGGCGATCCGCTTAACATGCGCCGGCAGCGGCAGTATTGCGCCTGAGTTTTTCAGGAGCACGATGGACTCGCGAGCGGCACGCAGCGCGAGCTGAGTGTGCGCGGACAGGTTGGGACTCGGATCGCCGGTCGCGGAGGATGGGTCGACCGTTCCAAGCGCAAAGCGTGCGGTGAGCAGGCGCCGCAGCGCTCGGTCGATGTCTCCCATGGTTATGAGGCCGGCGTCCAGAGCCTGTCGCAGAGCACCGTAGGTGCGGCCGCAATTGAGATCCACGCCGGCCTTCAGCGCCGCTGCTGACGAATGCGTGTCGTCCGGACGGTAATGATGGAACTTCGTCAAGTCGTGCACGGCATCGCAGTCGGAAACGACAAAACCCTTGAACGCCCAATCCTCGCGCAGGCGACGCTGCAAGAGATCCTCATTTGCGCAAGCGGGTGTGCCATTAATCGCGTTGTATGCGCACATCACTGAGCGCGCGCCGCCTTCGACAATCGCGGCTCGGAACGCTGGCAGGTAGGTGTCCTCGAAATCGTGTGCAGAAATTCGCGAGTCGAAGCCATAGCGTCCCGGTTCCGGTCCGCTATGCACGGCGAAATGTTTTGGTGTGGCGATAGTGCGGGGATGCAGCGGGTCCTCGCCCTGCAGACCTTGCACGAAAGCTATGGCGAGCCGGCCTGTCAGGTATGGATCCTCCCCGTAGGTTTCCTGTCCTCGGCCCCAGCGGGGATCACGAAAAATATTAATGTTCGGCGACCACAGAGTGAGGCCCGCATTACGCGCACCCCATGCCGGCGGCCCAAGCGCGTTGAACTTCATGCGCGCCTCCGACGAAACCACGGTGCCGACTTTGCGCAGCAGCGATACATCCCAGCTCGCAGCAAGCCCGATAGCCTGCGGAAACACTGTCGCATGGCCGTTGCGCGCGACACCGTGCAGACCCTCGCTCCAATAGTCGAACGCGGGCAGGCCCAATCGGGGAATGGCCGGCGCGTGATTCATGAGCTGGGAAATTTTTTCCTCGGTCGTCAGCCGCGTCAGGAGATCGTCCGCTCGCTTTTCTGCAATGTGGCGCGGATCGGAATGGCTAACCGGTGTCGCTGCAATAGCCAGTGACGAAACTGCGGTGAAAAGCACCCAACGCGATACCCATCCGTAGCGCTGCACGCAATGCATGAGGATTGAGTGGTATTATGATGGTATTAGACGGAGTTTATAGCATGGGCAACGCGCAACGTTCCATACGATCCGATCCGCGCGTGAAGAAGCTGATGGCGGCGGACAATGATGCCACGCCGGTTTATCTGCAGCTCGCGCGCAAGCTCGGTGAGGCGATTCAGATCGGTGAATGGAAGCGGGGCGAGGCGCTGCCTCCGGAGCGTGTGCTGTGTGAGGAACTGCAAGTGTCACGGGTCACACTGCGGATGGCGTTCAATTCCGTGGAGGAACAGGGACTCATCTCACGCCGCCAGGGCGTGGGTACATTCGTGACGCCGCCCATCGAACACACACTGACGAGTCTGGCGGGTTTCAGCGAGACTCTGCGCCGCAAAGGTTACGAGCCCGGCACTCAGTGGCTCGAGCGGACCACGCAGACCGCAAGCGCTGATGAGGTCGTCCGCCTCGGATTGTCTCCGGATGCGCAAGTCTCCATCCTCACACGCCTGCGTTGCGCCGATGGCGAAGTCATCTCGTACGAGCGCTCCGCGCTGCCCGTGCGCGTGGTGCCCAAGCCGGAAGAGGTTGGAGATTCGCTGTATCGATGGCTCGACGAGCAGGGCACTCCCGTTGTTCGTGCGCTTCAGTATTTCCGCGCCGCTAATTTGTCCAGGCGGCTCGCGCAGTATCTCCGGATGCGAGATGGAGCGGCTGTTTTGCGCGTGGTGCGGGTGGGTTATGGGCGCGAAGGTTCCGCAATCGAGCTGACTGAAACCTACTGCAACGGGGAGTATTACGACTTTGTGGCTGAGCTGAAACGATGATTGGACTGACGATAGCGGGAAATGTGCTCGCGCAAGATGGATGGCATCGTAGGGAGCTGGAGATTGAGGCACATCATGTTGAACACGCTGATGACGGATCTTGTGGTGCGCACGGCACGAATAGCGCTCGTCCTTGTAGTCGCAGCGGTTCTCGTGGTTCCCGCGAATGCGGCGTCGGTTTCCGTCATACCGCAGCCTGCCGAGATGAGAGTCGGGGAGGGCACTCTGCGAATCGCAGCCGATGCGGCCATCATAGCGACTCGCGAGGATGCTAAAGCCCGACGTGTTGCCAACTGGCTGCGCGCTGAGATCGGGCGTACGTATGGGCTGCCTCTGACGATCGGCGCAAAGAACTCTTCTTCCGGCGTCATTGTGCTTGCGTTGGATGCCAACGCTCCGGTCAGTCAGCCGGAGGGCTATTCCCTCGACATAGGCGCGCAAAGCGCGCGCATCACAGCTCGCGATGAGGCTGGGCTTTTCTATGGCGCCGTCACGCTCTGGCAATTGTTGGCTTCGACGGACAATACACTCACCTTGCCCGTGGTCGCGATTCGCGACTGGCCGCGCTTCGCATGGCGCGGCTTGATGCTGGACGTTGCCCGACATTACGTGCCGACTCAAACGATCAAATCGCTGCTCGATGCGATGAGCGTGCACAAGCTCAACGTCTTTCACTGGCACCTCACAGACGATCAGGGGTGGCGCCTGCAAATCCGCCGCTATCCGCAACTCACCGACATCGGTGCATGGCGAACCTCTCCGGTTCTATCGGCGGACAACCGAGCGCAGCGTTATGGCGGTTACTACACGCAGGAGGAAGTTCGCGAAATCGTTGCATACGCCGCGGCCCGCAACATCGCTGTGGTGCCGGAGCTCGACATGCCAGGCCATGCGCAGGCAGTCATTGCAGCCATGCCGCAGATCGGTGTCACGGGTACACGCCCACCGGTTGCGGTCGATTGGGGCATCAATCCCTACCTGTTTGGCGTGCATGAGGAATCTCTTGCGTTTATCCGTAACGTGCTCGATGAAGTGCTGGAGCTGTTTCCATCCACTTTCATTCATGTCGGCGGCGATGAGGCAATCAAGGATCAATGGCAGGCCTCATCGGCCGTGCAGGCGCGAATGCGCGCGCTGGGAATCGAGAATGAACACAAGTTACAGACGTGGTTCATCGAGCAGGTTGGGCATTATCTGTCGGCTCATCAGCGACGTTTAATCGGCTGGGACGAAATTCTCGAGGGTGGCATTCCGCGGAATGCGTCGGTCATGTCTTGGCGTGGGATTCAGGGCGCCATCGACGCCGCGAAGTTGGGTCACGACGTGGTGCTGTCGCCGGCGCCGACGCTTTATCTCGATAATCTCGAGAGTCGGCGCGGCGATGAGCCCGCGGGACGCATGGCCGTGCGAACGCTCGAAAACGTCTACCATTTCGAGCCCGTGCCGACCGAGTTGAGCCCGCTTGAGGCGCGTCATGTGCTCGGCGCGCAAGCGAATCTGTGGACCGAATACAAAACCTCTCCCCGGCATATCGAATTGGCTGCGTTTCCGCGGGCGCTCGCGCTTGCCGAGGTCGATTGGTCTCCGCGCGCGACCCGTGACTGGAAGAGCTTTCTGGGACGCATGCCGGCCGCATTGGCACGGCTGCGTCGTCTGAGTTTGTCTTATTCCGATACCGCATTCGCTAGCAATATCGACCTGGACATGAGCCGCGCCGATGCCCTGGCTGCGGGAACCGCTCGAGTGAAGCTGACCACGCAGGCTGGTTTCGGCACTCTGCGCTACACGCTGGATGGCACGGCACCCACTTCTAAGTCGAACGCATACGAAGGTGTATTCGCTGTAAAGCTGCCAGTCACCATCGTCGCAAATACTTTCGGCGCAGAGGGTCCACCGCTTGCCGCTCCGCGCTCACGCCGTTTCGACACGGACACGCTGCTGAGCTGGGACAATAGTGAGCTGGCTGCTTGTCCGAAAGGTGATCTAGGCTTGCGCACGCCGCTCGACCCGGATTCTCA
>Ga0307515_10024647_pt1 | contig 10466 bp, 9 predicted proteins | sample 17_EM_MG_FD_194513 | JGI IMG/M metagenome (GOLD analysis project Ga0307515, IMG submission 194513) | Populus trichocarpa ectomycorrhiza microbial communities from riparian zone in the Pacific Northwest, United States - 17_EM | ecosystem: Host-associated > Plants > Roots > Unclassified | place...
GGTGTAGCGACGAGAGGATCGCGCGGAGCCCGGCGCCGCGATCGTCTTGCGCAGGGCGCTGCGCGATTGGTGCCGCGCGCTCCGCGATCGTCGGTGGGATGCGTGAATCCTCGCCCGGGATCGGCGTCGACGGCGGGGTGCGGTTCGCGTCCCCGAGGACGCGACCGCCCGGCACAAACACGCGATGCGTGGCGCTCCGCGCGCGGTACGCGCGATGCAGCGCGCGGAGCGGGCCATCCCAACGGCCCAAGGAGGTCTATGTCGATCACGAAGTTGAAGACGGTCGGGAGCTGGCACATGCGGCGCTGGCGGGACAGCGCCGCGGAGGTACAGCGCGGCTTTCGAGGACGGGTCATCACCGGGATGTTGACCGGCGGTGATCCGGGCTCGGAGGAGCTGGCCGTCACCCAGGACCCACGCGCGAAGCCAGCCCGGTAGGCTCTGCGGATCGTGGATCCCCGGCGGCGCCGGCGCAGCGGAAACCCTCCGCGGCGCCACGGCGCCGCCGGCATTTTCGGGCCAGCCGTTCGACAGCGGTGCGCAAGTGCCGCAAGATGCCTGCGTCATGTCGGAGCAGGCGCCTAACGCAGAACCGGTGGAACAAGATGTCCTCGATGGCCTCGTCGGCGCCGCGCCGACGCTGTCGCCGCTCGAGACGCTGCGGCACTCGACGGCGCACGTCATGGCCAAGGCGGTGCAGCGGCTGTTCCCCGGGACCAAGGTGACGATCGGGCCGTCGATCGAGACCGGGTTCTACTACGACTTCGATCGAAAGGAGCCGTTCACCGAGGCGGACCTCGCCAAGATCGAGGCCGAGATGCAGCAGATCGTGAAGGCCAACGAGCCGTTCGTGCGCCACGAGATCGCCCGGGGCGACGCGCGCAAGATGTTCGACGAGCTCGGCGAGAGCTACAAGGTCGAGCTGATCGACAGCTTCCCGCCCGACGCGGTGGTGTCGTACTACACCACCGGCGACTGGTTCGATCTGTGCCGCGGTCCGCACGTCAAGGCCACCGGCGAGATCAAGGCGTTCAAGCTGCTGTCGGTGGCCGGCGCGTACTGGCGCGGCAACGAGCGCAACCCGCAGCTCCAGCGGATCTACGGCACCGCGTTCGGCTCGAAGGCCGAGCTCGACGCGTACTTGAAGATGCTCGAGGAGGCCAAGCGCCGCGATCACCGCCGGATCGGCAAGGATCTCGATCTGTTCTCGATCGACGAGACCATCGGGGCAGGGCTGGTGCTGTGGCACCCCAAGGGCGGCCGGATCCGCCACCAGATCGAGACGTTCTGGCGCGAGGAGCACTTCGCCAATGGCTACGAGCTGGTCTCGTCACCGCACATCGCGCGCGACGAGCTGTGGAAGACCTCCGGGCACCTGAGCTTCTACAAGGAGAACATGTTCTCCGGGATGAAGGTCGACGACCACGAGTACATCGCCAAGCCGATGAACTGCCCGTTCCACTGCACGATGTTCAAGAAGGGGCTGCGCAGCTACCGCGAGCTGCCGCACCGCTGGGCCGAGCTCGGCACGGTGTACCGCTACGAGCGCTCGGGCGTGATGCACGGCCTCTTGCGCGTCCGCGGCTTCACCCAGGACGACGCCCACCTGTTCATGACCCGCGAGCAGCTGCCCGCCGAGCTCGAGCGCGTGGTCAACTTCTGCCTCTACATCCTCAGGAGCTTCGGGTTCACCGAGTTCAAGGTCTACCTGGCGACCAAGCCCAAGGAGTCGATCGGCGAGCCCGAGATGTGGCAGCTCGCCGAGGCCGCCCTGCTCGACGTGCTCAAGAAGTCGGGGCTGCCCTACGAGATCGACCACGGCGGCGGCGCGTTCTACGGCCCCAAGATCGACCTCAAGCTCAAGGACTGCCTCGGACGCGAGTGGCAGTGCTCGACGATCCAGGTCGACTTCAACCTGCCCGAGCGGTTCGACCTCGAGTACGTCGGCTCGGATGGCGCGCGCCACCGCATCGTCATGGTGCACCGCGCGCTGCTCGGCTCGATGGAGCGGTTCTTCGCGGTCCTGACCGAGCACTACGCCGGTGCGTTCCCGGTGTGGCTCGCGCCGATCCAGGCCCGCGTGATCTCGATCGGCGATCGCCAGGAGGCCTACGTCGGCGAGGTCGCCGAGATCCTGACCCGGCGGGGGTTCCGGATCGATACCCACACCGGCGGCGAGAAGCTCGGCGCGAAGATCCGGCAGGCCCAGCTCGAGAAGATCCCGTTCATGCTGGTGTGCGGCGACAAGGAGGTCGAGGCCCGCGCGGTCGCGGCGCGGACCCGCGAGGGGCAGCAATTGCCAGCGATGCCGATCGACGAGTTCGCGAACCACCTCGCGACGGCGGCGGCGATCCCGCGCGGCGGCGTCATCCCTGGACAGGCCTGACCAGTCCTCGCGATTCTGGCGGTTCCGGCGGTTCCGGGAGCGTGTCCCCGACCGTGTAGGTGTGGGAGCACCCTGTCACCCGAAATTCTCAACAACGGGCTCCCACCCCCTCTTGGGCCGGGGTACAACCGGCGCCTGCCTGGAGCAGAAGGAGTTCGCAGAGACACATGTGCATGAGTGACGTGACCCAATGAACGGTCGGCCGCCTGGACGATTCGACCGCCGTCGCCCCGAGCAGGGCCTCCGCATCAACCACCGAATTCGGGTTCCGGAGATCCGGGTCATCCTCGAGGAAGAGCAGCTCGGCATCATGCCGACGCACGAAGCGTTGCGGCTCGCCGAGGAGCGCGGCCTGGACCTGGTCGAGATCTCGCCGCGCGCGTTTCCTCCCGTCTGCCGGATCATGGATTACGGCAAGTACAAGTACGAGGAAGCCAAGAAGAAGCAGCAGCAGCGCAAGAAGGCGTCGACGGTCGAGACCAAGGAGATCAAGTTCCGGCCCAAGACCGAGGAGCACGACATGGACTTCAAGGTGAAGCATGTCCGGCGCTTCCTCGAGGGCGGCAACAAGGTCCGGCTCGCCGTGGTGTTCCGCGGCCGCGAGATCACGCACCCGCAGACCGGCATGAAGGTCCTGAACCGCGTGGTCGAGCTGTGCAACGACATCGCGACCGTCGAGGCGACCCCGAACATGGAAGGTCGCCGCATGATCATGGTGATCGCGCCCAAGCCGGGCGTGGTCCGCAAGGCGCAGGAGGCCCGCAAGGCCGCCGCCGCCGCCGCGCAGCTCGTCGCGGTCGCGCAGAAGAAGGACCAGCCGGCCGGCAGCAAGCGTCCGCCGGAGATCGAGGACGATGATCTCGACGAGGACGCGATCAACGCGGACGTCGAGGACGACGAGGACGAGGACAGCGACGAGGGCGGCGGGGACGAGATCGCCAAGGCCTAGCGTTCGCCGGAGGTCGAGGACGACGATCTCGACGAGGGTGGTGGCGGCGGGGACGAGATCGCCAAGGCCTGGCGTTCGCCCGAGGTCGAGGACGACGATCTCGACGAGGGCGGCGGTGGCAGGGACGAGATCGCCAAGGCCTGGCGTTCACCCGAGGTCGAGGACGACGATCTCGACGAGGGCGGCGGTGGCAGGGACGAGATCGCCAAGGCCTGGCCTGGCCTGGCCCGTCCGCGCTCGCCGGCGCGCGACCGCCGCGCGACCGCCGCGCCTTGACGTGTTCTCGGGCGACAACGGGCAGGGCAAGACCCACCTGCTCGACGCGCGCTTGGCGGCAGACCGCCCAGGAGCGTGTAGCTCGTTGGGATCCGGAACCGCGCAAGTGATCGATCTTGCTCGGGACGGCTGTTCTCGACGAGGATCTGATTTCGCGCACCTGGCTTCTATGCCCTACAGGCTCCTGGCGCCCGCCGCTGGCGTCCGCGAGCTTCGCGCTGCGCCGCGGCCGTCTGGTGAGGACATCCGGCTCACGGCGGCGTGCGGCAGCCAGCGAGCCGGGCCGCCCGCGGATCGGCCGTGCCGGCCCTCGATCTCCGGACCGGGTGATCTGGCGGGGTTAGCCCTGCGTTTCGCGTGGGGATTGGCCGCACTTCGCCGCGAAATCGCTTGTCTTTATCTTGCCCCTGGTGCATAAGACTCACCCTCCGTTCGGCGGAAGCAGCCATGCCCAAGGTCAAGACCCACTCCGGCGCAAAGAAGCGGTTCAAGCGCACCGCCACCGGCAAGTTCAAGTTCGCGCACGTGTTCAAGCGGCACTTGCTCACGGGACGCACCAAGAAGCGCAAGCGCCAGGCGCGCAACGGCGCCTACGTGCCCGACGCGCATCATCACCAGATCGAGAAGCTCCTGCCGTACAAGGAGTAAGGATTCGCCATGCCCCGCGCAAAACGAGGATTCAAGGCCCGCCGCCGCCGCAACCGCATTCTCAAGGCTGCCAGCGGCTTCCGCGGCAAGCGCTCGAGCTGCCACGCGATCGCCAACGAGGCCGTGCAGCACGCCTGGATGCACATGTACCGCTCGCGCAAGGTCCGCAAGCGGGACTTCCGCTCGCTGTGGATCCAGCGGATCAACGCCGCGGCCCGCGGCCTGGGTCAGAGCTACTCCAAGCTGATGGGCAAGCTCGGTACCACGGGCATCGCGCTCAACCGCAAGATGCTCGCCGAGATCGCGATCAGCGACCCGGTCGCGTTTCAGAAGATCGCCAGCGCATAGCGTAGCGAGCCGCTCGAGGACCTGAAAAGACAAACGGCGGCTCCGAAAGAGTCGCCGATTTTGCTTTTGTCTGTTCTTTGACCAGCGCCGGGACGCCCGGCGAGCGAGCGAGTGGACCACGATGCCGACTGCCAGCGATCTGATCGCCAACCTCGAACGCCTCGGTGACGAGTTCGCCGCCGTGATCGCCCCGCTCGGCGACGAGCAGGGCATTCGCGCCGCCCAGGCCGGCTTCCTGGGCAAGAAGGGCAAGCTGTCCGAGGCCATGAAGGAGCTCGGCCGGTTGCCGGCGGGCGACCGGCCGGCGGTCGGCGCCGCGGCCAACAAGGTCAAGCAGGCGATCGAGGACCGGGTCGCGGCCAAGCTCGGGGAGCTCGCCGACGCGGCCGGCAAGCTCGACCTCTCGCGCACGGTCGACGTGACGTTGCCGGCGCGCCCGGTGGGCGGCGGCCACCTCCACCTGCTCACCCAGGTCCGGCTCGAGTCGATCCAGATCTTCGCCGAGATCGGCTTCGTGGTCGCCGACGGCCCGCAGATCGAGACCGACTGGAACACCTTCGAGGCGCTCGCGATCCCCAAGGATCACCCCGCGCGCGACATGCAGGACACGTTCTACGTGGCCGAGGAGATCGTGCTGCGGACCCACACCTCGCCGGTGCAGGTCCGCACGATGCTGACCCAGCCGCCGCCGATCCGGATCGTCGCCCCGGGCCACGTCTACCGCCGCGACGACGACCCGACCCACTCGCCGATGTTCACCCAGCTCGAGGGCCTGGCGGTCGACGAGGGCATCTCGTTCGCCGACCTCAAGGGCGCGCTGCTGCACTTCGTGAAGCGGTTCTTCGCGCGCGACCTGGGGATCCGGCTGCGGCCGAGCTACTTCCCGTTCGTCGAGCCCGGCGCCGAGGTCGACATGCAGTGCAGCTTCTGCATGGGCAGCGGCTGCCGGCTGTGCAAGGGCACCGGCTGGGTCGAGATCGGCGGCGCGGGTGTGGTCGACCCCGACGTGTTCGCCCAGTGCAACATCGACTCGGAGAAGTACACCGGCTTCGCGTTCGGCATGGGCCTCGAGCGCATGGCGATGCTTCGCCACGGGGTCAACGACATCAAGTTCTACTACGAGGGCGACGTTCGCTTTCTGGAGCAGTTCTAGCCATGCGTGCAGCGAGCAATCGATGTCCGCGCGACGCGACGCGCGGAGGGGTGAATGGACCGGCTTTGCCGGTCCATCCCCAAAGGGGGGCAAGGGGAAATTCCCTCGAGATCAACATTCACTTTCTGGAGCAGTTCTGATGAAGGTCCTGTGGAGCTGGCTCCTCGAGCTGTGCGATCTCGATCATCAGCCGACCCCCGAGGAGGGCGCGCGGGCGCTGACCCGCGGCGGCCTCGAGATCGAGGGCCTGACCAACCTGGGCGCCGGCTTCGGCGGGGTGGTGGTCGCCGAGGTCGTCGGCAAGCAACCGCACCCCCAGGCCGAGAAGCTGACCCTGGTCGATGTCATCACCGCGCGCAGCGGCGCGGCCACCCGGGTGGTGTGCGGCGCGAACAACGTCCCGGCGCCGGGGCACAAGGTGCTGTGGGCGCAGGTCGGCGCGACGCTGCCGGGGCCCGACGGCAGCACGATCACGCTCGGCGCCAAGCCGGTGAAGGGCGTGGTGTCGCCGGGCATGCTCTGCGCCGAGGACGAGCTCGGGCTCGGCGACGACCACGCCGGCATCATCGTGCTCGACGACGACGATCGCACGCCGCTGGGCGCGCCGGCGCAGCGCGCGCTCGGCCTCGACGACTGGCTGCTCGAGGTCAACGCACCGGCCAACCGCGGCGACGTGCTCGGCCACCTCGGCGTGGCCCGCGAGCTGGTCGCGATGCTGCGCGGCAAGCTGGTCCTGCCCAGCGTCGATCTGTCGGAGCTGCGCGCGCCGGGCGAGCGCCCCGCGCTCGACATCGCGATCGCCGACGCCGCGGCGTGCCCGCGCTACACCGCGCGCGTGATCGACGGCCTGGCGATCGCGCCATCGCCGCGGCGGATCGCGCAGCGCCTGCGCAGCGTCGGGGTCAGGCCGATCTCGAACCTGGTCGACGCCACCAACTACGTGATGTTCGAGCTCGGCCAGCCGCTGCACGCGTTCGACGCCGGCACGCTCACCGCCGGGGTGATCGGAGTCTCGAGCGCGGCCGACGGCGAGAAGTTCACCACGCTCGACGGCGTCGAGCGCACGCTGGTCCCCCAGGACCTGGTGATCCGCGACGGCCTGCGCGGCGTGGCGCTCGCCGGCGTGATGGGCGGCCTCGACACCGAGGTCACCGATCGGACGACGCGGGTGCTGCTCGAGGCCGCGAGCTTCCTGCCGCTGTCGGTGCGGCGGACCGCGCGCCGGCTCGGCCTGCACTCCGAGGCGTCGCATCGCTACGAGCGCGGCGTCGATCCCGAGCTCGCGGCGCTGGCCTCGGCCCGCACCGCGCGCCTGTTGTGCCTGCTGGGCGGCGGCCGGGTCCTCGGCGAGCTCGTCGACGCCTACCCCGGGGCGCGCCGGCCGGCCGCGATCACCGTGCGGCTGCCCCGCGTCCAGCTGGTGACCGGGGTTGCGCTCGACGGCGCGACCTGCCGCGACGCGCTCGAGCGGCTCGGCTTCACCGTCGCAGGCGACCCGGCCGCGCTGTCGGTGACGCCGCCGTCGGCGCGCGCCGACGTCGCCCGCGAGGTCGACGTGATCGAGGAGATCCTGCGCGTCGTCGGCTACGAGCAGGTGCCGTCGACCCTGCCGGCGCTGCGCCAGCCGCCGGGCGTGCGGCCGCGCGATCGCGGCGACGCCGCCCGCCAGGCGCTCGCCGCCGCGGGCGCCAGCGAGGCGATCACGTTCGGCTTCCAGTCGGCCGCGCGCGGCCTCGCGCTCGGCGTCGTGGCCACCGACCGGCGCGCCCAGCCGATCGCGCTGCGCAACCCGATGACCACCGATCAGAGCGTGATGCGCACGTCGCTGCTGCCGAACCTGCTGGCCGCGGTCGCCCGCAACCAGAGCTTCGGCCGCCCCGACGTCGCGCTGTTCGAGGTCGGCAGCGTGTTCCTGCGCCGCGGCGAGGGCATCACCGAGCGGCCGATCCGCGAGCTCGCCGACGAGCCGATCTGGGCCGCGGCGGTGCTCGCCGGGCGTCGCCCCGGCCGGATCGGCCCCGGCGAGCCGTGGGACGTGTTCGACGCCAAGGCCCTCGCGCTGGTCGCGATCCGCGCCGTCGCCGGCGACCTGCTGCTCCGCGTCCGCGCCACCCGCGGCGTCGCCTACCTCCACCCCGGCGTCGCCGGCGAGATCTGCCACGGCAGCGACGTGATCGGCTGGTTCGGCGAGGTCCACCCCGAGGTCCGCAAGCGCCTGGCCGTCGACGGCCCGGTGTTCGCGTTCGACCTCGAGCTCGAGCGGCTGCCGCTGGTCGGTCCGGCGCAGATGCAGCCGATCCCGCGGTTCCCCGGCTCGACCCGCGACGTGTCGCTGCTGCTCGCGGCCGAGCTGCCGGCGGCGCGCGTCGTCGAGGTCATCGAGCAGGCCGCCGAGCCGCTGGTCCAGCGGATCCGGCTGCTCGAGGACTACCGCGATGCCAAGCTCGGCGACGGCCGCAAGAGCATGCTGTGGTCGATCGAGTATCGCTCCGCCGACCGCACGCTGACCGACGTCGAGGTCGACAAGGCGCACGAGGCCATCGTCGGCCGGCTGGTCGAGAACCTGCCGGCGCAGCGCCGCTGAGCGGCGGCGGCCCCGGCCGGACGCGCTGCGAGAACCCTGCAGGTACGAGCGTCTACGGCCCGTCCACGGCGGCCTCACGCGGAAATCGCTCGAGGCCCGCGGCGGTCATGCGATGATTGGCTTCATGGACCCGTCTGGCGAAGTGCACACGGATCGACGGCCGATGTTCTATCCGCAGGTCGAGCCGCCAGTGCCCCGGATGCGGCCCGGGTTCGCGCTGGCGCTGGTCGCGACGGTCGCGTTCGCGCTCGGCGTGATCGCCTGGGATCACTGGGTGACGCCACCGTCCCCGGCGCGGAGCGCGGTGACCGAGCGGGCCGCGGCGGCCGGCGCGACGGCGCGGCCGTTGCCTGTGTGGCAGGGCTGCACCGCGCTCGAGGTCGAGCAGGTGATCCGCGCCGCGGCGATGAGCGATGTCGATCGCGTGACGTGCCTCGCGGTCGCCGGCAAGCTCGATCGCGCCCGCGCGCTGCTCCTGCCGATGGGGCGCGCCCAGCAGAGCCAGGCGATCGCCCAGGTGTTCAACGTGGCGCACCCGATCGCCGACCGCGGCGACGACGAGTCGGCCGGCCCGATCATGGCGCTGGTCGTCGAGTTCTGGCCCGACAACTACATGGCCGTGTTCCACGCCGGCATGGCCGAGTTCGCGCTCGGCCACGACGACGCGGCGCGCGCGCAGCTCCAGCGCTTCCTGGGGATGTACGCCTCGCACGATGTGTGGCGGGCGCGCGCCGAGCAAGCGCTCGCGGCGATGGCCACGCACACCCCGCTCGACCAGCGCATCGCGCACTTCCCCGAGTAGCGCCAGCGCTGCAGCGGTTCAGGCGAGCGGCAGGATCTTCGCGAGCCGCCGGGCGCGGTCGCCGTGCAGGACGATGTACGCGCGCCAGTCGCCGCCGGTCTCGAGCGGGTACAGCCGGCGGGGATCGTGGGCGGCCTCGAGTGCGCGGTTGACCATGGCCAGGAGGTCCCCGGCCGACAGCGGGCCGGTGGCCCGGGGCAGGGGGATGCCGGCGAGCGCCACGGCGATCGTGGCGAGGTCGTCGGCCGCGGGGGGCTCCGCGAACCGCAGGTAGCCGTCCTGGCGCGCGCGGGCCGGGTCGGTGGCGTAGAACGCGTCGAGCACGTCGATCAGCGCGGCATCGCCGATCTGACCGCCGAACACGTCCGCGGACAGCCGGGCCATGACGTGCTCGCTGAGCGAGCCGACCAGGTGATCGCGCTGCAGCGCGGCGATCTGCTCGTCGAGCGTCGGCGGGGACGCGGGCACGAACAGCGTGGACGAGCCGCGCGGCTCGACCTGGAGCGCCTTGATGCCGCCGCCCCACCGGGCCGGGCCGATGCGGAGCCGCACCGCGGCGCCCTCTTCGGGGACCATCGTGCAGTCCGAGGCGTCGAACTTGACGTCCCGGCCATCGTCGAGAGTGATCACGCCAAAGCCTTGTTCGCGGCGGAACGAGGTGACGCGGCCGCTGAGTAGGTCGTCCACCATGTCCTCAGTATCGCCGCGACCGACGACGCGGTCACGCAGAACCGTTTTGTGAACCGACTATCTGCCCATTGGTACGAACGCTGCACTGCTCGAGAACAGCGCTCGCCGCATCGCGGCGTACGAAAATCACGAGAACCGGTAGCGACGATGTGACCACGCTCGCACGTGCTGCGAGCTTGCCGTACCGGGTGCGCATCGTGCGACGCTGTGTCCTGACGCGGACTCGGTGTCAAGACATCGCGCGCGATGCGTGATCGGCGCGCGCGATGACAGCCGTGGAATGGCGACGAGGTCAGCGCGACAGCGGTGCGGGGCGGCGCGACGCGGTTGTCTCGCCGCGCCGCACGGTGCGGAAGCGCGCGGTCCCCGGATCGCCGCTTGGCCCAATCGTCCATTGGGCTAACGGGGATCGGCAACGATTCCATGGAGTTATTGCGGCAGGTCGGAGCTTTCGTGATACCGTGAAGACCTATGGCGCGAATGACCAAGGCCGACATCATCGAGGCGGTTTACGAGAAGGTGGGTGGGTTCTCGAAGAAGGAAGCGGCGGAGATCGTCGAGACCGTGTTCAACGTGGTGAAGGAGACCCTCGAGCGCGGCGAGAAGATCAAGATCTCGGGCTTCGGCAAC
>Ga0307515_10024648_pt1 | contig 10465 bp, 4 predicted proteins | sample 17_EM_MG_FD_194513 | JGI IMG/M metagenome (GOLD analysis project Ga0307515, IMG submission 194513) | Populus trichocarpa ectomycorrhiza microbial communities from riparian zone in the Pacific Northwest, United States - 17_EM | ecosystem: Host-associated > Plants > Roots > Unclassified | place...
GAGGTGAAGGAGGAAAAGGACACGCCAAACGAAGATTGGTTTTTCTTGTTGACGGTGAAAAAGAAAGATCTTTTAGGACTAACAATCCAACAGCAACTTGGGAATCTTGAGTGCAAGAACCTTGGAACTCCAATTTCCATTAGTAAGCTGCTTCGTTTCTGGTAGTGGTTCAGCAATGTTACTGCAGAAACACGTTGACTGGTGTACAACTGAATTTATTGGTTACTTAATTCTTGGTGTGCAACTGTAGATTGGATTGGATTGAAGTGGACCTAAGAAGGTGAAGATGACTTTCTTGATCAGTTTTTTATTTCACTTAATTGGTTTGAAAAAATTTTCCTTGCAGATTTTTCTTCTCACGTACTAATTGGACATATCTGACTTGCTCGATGGTCACACAATTTGTGGACGTCGATCATAAATGTGATGAGATTTATATACATGAGCACTGCTTAAATGAGAAAAGTTGACGATATATTCATAGAACGGATACATAATCTCATATTTAAGATTTTGAGCTCCAAAACATATCTACGACTCAAGAAAAAGAAAATTTAAACACAGTTTAAAATGGTATTGAAATTATTGTTTTGGAGACGCAGAGTAGTTCTCAGTTTTTCATCAATGTCTAGGCACCTTCAGCAACAACCTCTCAGTTTTTCATCAAGGCATGAACAATCTTTAAAGCACTATATCTTCAACATTTTTAGAGGGGAATCGCTTGGGATATTTCAACCTCAATGACAATTAATTTCAAGGGAAAATACCATTGTTTTTCATCATATAGAAAGTTCTTGATCTTGACAATTATAAGATTGAGGATACATTTCTTATTTCCTAGAAATATTTTTAGAGATATAAGTTCTTGTTCTAAAATCCAATAAACTCAAGGGTTTTGTAAAGGGGCTGACTACTTATAATTTTTTCTCCGAATTACAGATTTTTGACATTTCCAGGAATAATTTAAATGGACTTTTTTAATAGTCTTGAAACAATGATGATACCGTTGATTAAAATATAATTTACATGACAGCAAGAAATTACTCTAGCTACATCTATTCCATGAAAATCACTTGTAAAGAGTAAGAAATTGAGTTTGTGAAAATTCAAAGTATCCTTGTATTACTTGATTTATCAAATAACAGTTCCAACAATAAGATTTCAAAGCTAGTCGGAAAGTTTAAAGGACTTCAACAACTTAACCTCTCTCATAATTTCCTTACAGATCATATTTAATCATCATTAGGATTTTTGACTAATTTACAATCATTAGATTTGTCTTCAAATTCCTGTGCAGTTGACAAATCTAACATTTCTTGAAGTCTTTAAATGTTTTACATACTATCATGAGAGACCCATACCTTGTGGAAAGTAGTTCAACACATCTGATCATAGCTCATTTGAAGAAAACCTGGGTTTATATGGATTTCCAACGCCGAAAGAATGCAACAGTGGTGAGGCACCACCATTGCGGCCATCAAACTTTATTGAAGTAGATGATTCAACATTGTTTGGAGATGGATTTGGATGGAAAGCTGTTGCAATGGGGTATGGATGTGGGTTTATGTTTGGAGTCATCATGGGATATGTTGTGTTTAGAACAAGAAGACCTGCATGGTTTCTAAAAATGGTTGAAGATCAATGGAATCTAAAGGCAAGAAGAAGAAAGAAGAAAGCTAGTAGAAATGCAACAAGAAGAAGCTAAACAATGCAGTCGGTATCTTCAAGTAAGTTATGTAAGTCCTTACCTTTCTGATTCTTCACGTGCTCATAATTACAGTTTTATATTTTTTTTTATTGCAATACAATTTCAATAAAGGTTGTACCTCATATTTTTATTTCTTTCTTGCAAACATAAATGAAGGCAGCAACCTGCACATTTGTAGCCATACTGTAACTTAAAATTTTGAGTATTTGTGCATAAGTAAGGCCAGCAAAAGATCTCAAGACCTCAACATGACCTGCTGTATGCTTCACACTGAAAGTTAGAATGGCAGGGAGTTTACGCAACACAATCCCTGCAGCATCCTCGTCCCCACCGCTGCTCTCCCTGGGCAATCTACTATAGGAATCAACTGAGTATCCAAATCAAAATTCAGAAACAATGACCGCCTAACAAATTATGTCAATCCCACCAAACCGGCTCTAGAATGTAGCCATCCTATCAATTTCTTCAATAGACTAAAGGGACAAAGCCTTGGACAAATTCACATTGTTTTCTTGAGTAATTCCACGATCAATCAACAGCTTAGCCTTTTCATCAAAACCAGCCAAGAACCTTGGCACAGTGGCAATCACAAGGAGCCTAAGCTACGCTGGCTCGACCTTTCCTTCTAATTCATTATGCACAAAATATATCAACGGATCAATTTCATCAGCTATTAAACACATCCGGCCACTTCACAATTAAGCGATATAGTTCAACGGCTAATCTAAACGTGAAACATGGTCTCGTATAGAATCAAAAGATGCAAACTTTAGACCTGGGATCTGCTTAACAGTAACCCATTTTCTTTCTCATTAAAACCCAGTACTCCAAATGTGTATCTGAACATAATATGCACAGCATGTTTGACAAAAGGTCTCTGAGAATGAAAACAGCTCACCAACTTCAATCCGCAAAACAGCAGGCAAGTCGAGGCAGCTGTACTGGACTAGAAGGTGTTTAGTGAGTGAAAAACCCACAGGGCCTAAGAATCTTGATGCTTTAGATAAATTTACTAGAGTTGGCTTTTTATGGGTCGAGAGAGTTGCAAATGGAGTAGCTAAAGATTGAAGCTTTGTTGGTGATGTGTTTGTTGTTTGCAATAGAAAGGAAGAACTAGAAGAAGAAAATAATGGGTTTGCTGTTGCAAGCATGGTTGTCTTCGTTCAAATGTTCCCTTTGGACGAGCTTGTGGCCGTGGAAGTTGAAGGTTTTGACAGTGGCTTCAGCTTCACTGCTCTAAGTTTGCCTCGACTACTACTCTGGTGAATTGGGTATAAGCACATAGTTGCATGCAGTTAGGTTTCAAGTATTGGTGGTCATGAGCATGAGAAACCTAATCATTGGTAAAATGCACACACTGCTCTAAGTTGAACTGGGGAATTTGGAACAGGTTCACATTGATGAAAAGATGGAATAATACACTGTAGTTTCCTGTAACGAAATATTTAATGTTACTGAAGGATGTTATAACTACTAGAGATACAAATAATAATGATTTCGCTCCATGTCCAATCAATCAGGGGTTAGAATCAGGGTTTGAGGTAATTGTGAGCTTGAGTTTCAAACCCCAAATTCTGTTACCTCTTTCAGGGGGGAGTGTGACAAATGAAACCATTTCAGATCCAAGAGCTTCAGCAGCAGGAGGCGTTGTAGACAAATGTAAAGGGTTTGGTCTTGCAGACAACTTGCAGCTATCAATTCTGGAGTTTAGAACAAATCCATCAAGTCTTGTTCTTTCTTTGATTGTCCTTGAGACGATTCTTGGTAATATTCTTCCCACTTTTGTTGCTCGTAGGTATAGTTTTTATAAGAATAACAGATGAGCCACTCTTTATAGATTTCTCGGGCGATCTTGAAAAATGGAACCTGCAAGACATTCAAAAAGAGAAAAATGCATCTCTCATGTGAATTCAAGCATCAAACAATGTGAAAAATTATGAGAAGCAGCACAAGGCCTGCAATTATATTTGCCTCTTTTTGGGAACTTGGCTAAGATCCTCTGGCATTTGTTTATGTTCCTCTTCCCTTCTCTCATCCTCTTGTTTCTGAACCTACACAAGGAAGAATAAACATAACATTAGCACCTCTCCGGTCATAACTTGAAGACTGATCAAAGCTTCCCCTTCCATACCATCATTTGGCATGCTGTTGTAGTCAGCATTACCAGCTGAGGCACCAAACATCTCAAAATGAAATGAATTCAAGTAATGCAGAGAAAGACAGATGACACAGTTGGTCAACTCTTGCTTGCCATGCTTTGATTCAGGAAAAACCCATGCAGAATACTATTACTTTCACACTGTTGGACTGAACTCAGTCCAAGCCAAATGCCAAAAGCATAGCCATAACATTGCTGAACATGGAGGTTAGCAAATAAGCAAAAAGAAAAGGGATACTTCAATGGGTGTTTGCTATAGCAATCTTTAGCTTCCTAACAGCTTTCAGAAAGGTATGCTGCGTATGCAGTTCTAAAATAAGTCCAAACAAACAGAAAGAAAAGGGATACTTCGACCCATTTGCAGTCTTTGGACAAGTAGATGCAGATTACAATGTTACCATAACCATAACAATGTCAAGCAAAGAAAACTGAAAACTTAATCAGTACTATACTGAGTGGAGAATGGTAAAGTGCAAGGCAGTGTGATACTATTAAAATGCCATAACTACTTATTCCAGTAAAAAGAACCGAGATGGTGGCAGATATATATGATCATAATTTATAATATCCTATGCTTATTTACTTCACACATGAGAAAATCTGTACCGCAAAGAACTAGTTGCTGAAAAATTGTTAACCTCTGCATCTTTTGGAAAAGATTTATCAATAAATGGATGTATCTAACCTACATGACTGCTTCGATAGGAAAAAATAGCCCCTGTTCCAAATTAATACAAAGAGGCAGCCAGTAGACGGATCATAAGGTGAGCAAATCATTTCAAGGAAATGAGTCTGCACCCGTAATTAAGTTAGGATTTGCATTCCCAAATGAATACAACTGATCTCAGCGCATTGTAACCTCCATGTGATGCAAACACCAACTAATTAGGAAAGCCAAATAGATCATTGCATTTGTTGAACATGTTCTATCAGGCAAAGGCCCAAAAATGTACACCCCATCAAGTTTTTCCAGAACATAACCTTCTAAGTTCAGAAAATTAGAAAATTGAAGAATATAAAATTTCTTTCTTATAATATGCCTCTAGAAACATAGAACGAATTTCTAAATCATAGAGGTAAATCAGACAGATAAACCTAATCCCAACAAGGAAGTCCACTTAATTGGAAACTTTAAAACCATTGCAGACATATAAGCATAAAATAAAGGCAACTCCTTTATCATACAAACATCAAGTTTTTTAGAGGAAGCAGTTGCAACATTAGAATCAATTACAAGCTAGGAGTATATATACAGTCATTGACAATCAAAAGTTAATATTCAGACATCAAAGTAACACTCAAGGGTTTCTACTTTATCAGCACTGCAATATTTTGAAAGAGAGGAACTTTCATGCTAAGAGGCATGATTATCTTGCTAGAACTGATGAAATAAAGATGTTGATTTGTGCTTTAGCACTAATCAAACTATTCAAGTTTGACGGGTGAATATTTTATGTAATATGAGAGGCTAAACTGTGGCAAAATGCATAAGCTCTTTTGCGATATGTGATAGCACAGTTTACTCGATCCATTGCAATGATAGGAATGAATGTAATAAGCTGACCGCTGCAGTTTCAACGCCATAGTCCACGACAATTTATACTGATGCTAGACTCAACAATATCAACTTATCAACTTATCTTACACATGCAATACTGAAAGACCATGTCAAGAAAACAGAAAGGAGCTCAAATGCTGCACAAGTTAAGACCTTGCAATATTAAGTCACTAACTAATTATCTGAAACAAGTTATGCAGCAATAAAACATAAAACCCGTATGTAAAATTTTCCTACCCCACACAAAAAAGACTAAAACAAATAAACTCACATCATTGACATCCTTAGACGATCCAACCTCTAAGTTTGAAACTTTAGCTTTCTTCTTAGCACTATTTCCATTAGCAGATTCCAAGTCATTTCCTTTCCTCTTCTTGCTCCCAAACACCCAAGATTTTCCCTTCTTATCTCTAACTTTCCACACATTCTTCTTTCTAAACACCAACTTATCAAACTTCCACACTTGACAACTTGTATCAATTACAGTCACTTCACTTCTTGAATACCCTTTTAGCTCTTTATCACCACCAACACCAAAACCCTTCTCCTCCTCAACATCCTCCTCAACATCCTCCTCATCGTCATCATCATCATCAACAACCCCACAATCCACATTATTAGAATTCTTATCAGAATTCAATGACCCTGTTGCAGCAAGGACATTCCGGTCTTTTCGCACACAATCTAAAGAATCATTACCACTATTATTCCCTGAAATGAAACAAAATTTAGGTTTTGTTTGTTTCCTAGGAACCTTCTCCTTTTTCCTGGAAAGTCTTGAACTTTCCTCAACTGGGTCACTGACACCACCCATGTTGAAGAGGTCTGAAAGAACATTGTTCATTATAAAGAACAAATCTTTATTGTCACTTGAAGAAATCTCCCTGGTTGTTGCTGTCGCTGTTGTTGCTGTAACTTTGATTTGATCTGAGTCAGAGTGAGTTGACTCAGAGTTTGAGTTGATAACAGAGTTTGAGGCATTGGTAGTTGGAGAACTTGATGGGTTTGGAACAGAAGGGTTATTATCATTGTTGTTGTTGAAGCCTCTGTTGGACCAGAGCCGGTCTAACCAGTTTGAACTGGACTTGCTGGTTTGAACTGAACACAGCATTGATTGATTGGCTTGGTTTAATGGGATTTGAGGAGATTCTCGATCTGTAATAATCTTGAAGGGAATGAGAGAGAGATGAGAGCTTTTTGACACTGAACTACAATAAGTTTGGTGGGTGGTGTTGATGGCGGTGGCTGCCACAGATGGGAAGAAAGAGTTCTTGTAGATTTGCCCATGGGATAAACCATAAGCATAGTTTTGTTGGTTGCCACTTGGTGCATTTTTGGAAGCCTTTGAGAAAATAAAATGTAACCAAGAACTGTTTGAATTGGTTTTTGGCAAAAGCAAAAGGTATCCCTTTGAAGATTTATTTCGTAAAATATATTTGTGCTTTTTATTGTTTTGACTGAATTTGTGCTTTGAAGATTTCTCTTTGACAATATTTTTTGTTTTTTCTTTTAAAAATATTTTTTAAATTGTTTTTTTAGATATTTTTAAATAATTTTGATGTATTGGTATAAAAAGAAAATATAAAAAAATTATTTTGGTATATTATTATTTAAAAAATACTTTTAAAATGTATTTTATACCACAATATTAAATATTAAATCAATAATATAATGTGTTTTAATCTTTTTTAAAAATCTTAAAATGTTACTGTTTTGATTGTCGTGTATCAATTTAAATGGTGTTTGGTATTGTGATCTAATTGTATTTTTTAAAAAAAGTTATCTTTAAATTAATTTTTAATGTGTTGATATAAAAAATAAAAAATATTATTTTGATATATTTTCAAGTAAAAAACACTTTGAAAATCAACATAAATCACACTTATAAACAAACCCTTAAATTAACCTATCTAGTTTGTTACTCGAGTCATGGACCGGGTCAAGGGCTAGATCAAGTTTGATAATTTCAGTATGGACATGTTGCTTCTAACATAGGTATTAATCTTAATCTAGCTTGATAGGTCGACCTAGCCTTTAGCCTGGTTTTTAAAAGATTTAATTTGAAGTTTATTTGATTGATCTTATAGGTGAACTTATGATCAACATACTCAAAATCTAGTTTGAGTTTTTTAAAAAAATAAAATGATGTCACTTTTACTTTTTAAAAAATTAAAACAAAATTATTTTGAATTGATTTGAGTTACCCAAATTAATCTGTCCAACTCGTAACTCAAGTCTTGAGTCGGGTCATAGATCAAACTGAATTTAATAACTTTAATTTTTATTTAAATATGTGACAACACACTAAAAAAATACTACCATGAAATAAAATATAAAAATTTCTAATCAAATATGAAAAAAAAAAAAAAGCCACTTTGTTTTTGATGTAATTGTAACAGCTGCAAACCAAAAGTTGCAAATTTGTCACAATGATTCATGGGCTGGCAACAAACTATGCATGGATTGCACAATGTAATGATGTTAAGATCATGTGTGTATGATAAGAAATGGTGAGTCACATTATTTCAAGCATAAACATTTTTATCTTTTATTTTATTTTATGAAAAAGCAATTAATGTGATAATTAATGTCAATGTGCTTGCATGGATCCACTCTTTAATTAGGAAGACAACACTCTTTTGCATTGGATGGCGCACCAAATTAATTATAGCAAATTCTATAGTGCCAAAAATAGACATCACTTGTGAGCAGATGACCGAAACAAAATTAGGACATATATATATATATATATATTTCTCAATGTGTATTAAAATTGAAATTAAAAAAAGGGCATCATGTCTCACTGTGCCCATGTGAGAGTTTCCACTATGGTTCATATGGTGAATTTTTTTTTTTTTTTGTCTCTAAGGTTTTTTTTTCAATTTAATCTTTTAATTTTATTTTTCTCTAACATTGCATTGATTTCAGATTAATATCATTGATTTGTTTTTATGTTTATATATGGAGACCTAGTAGTGTCAAGAAATATTTATCCACTTGATTGATGCTTAATTTAAAATAATAAAATTTAATTTTATTGATTTGAAAAAATTAGAGTTTCGAGGACTGGATTTTAAGCTTAAACAAATGTTCGGTCCTTCTTTTTTATGCTAACATCAAAGATTTATTTTCAAAGTCAAGGGAAGATTTTTTTTATCACTCGATTTTTTTTTTCTAATTTAATCCTTTCATACTGACTTTATTTAGGATCTCACTTGATAGTTTGTTTTGATTTTCTAAATATAGAATTCTCGCAATGACAAGGAAAATAAAATAAAATTATGTTGATGTAGAGCAATTAAATATTGATAGATCAAAATTGAAACTCAAACAAAGATGGTGGGCTAGGGTAAATGGGTAGGGCAACTTAGATGGTGCGTGTGTTACACGCGCTGGCATGTGGAGGCTAGCTAGTGCATGCAACTACCTTCGGTGATGAAAATTCATTGTTCATAGTTGTGTTGAAAGCATCGCAGTGAGCATTTTCTAGTGATGTGACACATGTCATGATTAGAGAAACATGGTAATCCATGTTTCTTTTTTTTCTTCTCCTCTCTCTTTTCTCTTTTCTCTCCTAAAGTTTCATGTTGCTCTGCCAAAGAAAAAGGTGTCCTACCATTTTATTTTTGTTTCAAATTTGATCCTATTTTTTATTGTTATTTTTTGCTTTAGGTCTTAAAAAAAATTAATTTTTTTTAATTTTATTCTTCATCATTAGATTGGTTAGAAGTTAAGATTCATGATTTTTTTATGAGGTGGTTCTTGCTCATGACTCGGATCACAGATTTAAAATGTTAACCCAAGTTGACATTGATCTTTTTTTAGATATTTTTTTATATCAATTTTTTTTTTTAATTTAATCATTCAAAATTATATTTGTTGGAAATTGAGCTATTTGATTTTCTTTGCTTTCCTTTTTAAAGGGTTATCATAGTGTCATGACCTAGATCCCAAGTCTGGCGGCTTAGCCTAAGTGACTTTGATTTATTTTTTCGGGTTGTTTTTTAAGATTGAATATTTTTTTTTTATTTTGTCCTTCAGAATTAAGTTAGTTTGAGAATTGAGTTTCATAATTTTTCTCGTAATTGGCTTTCTATTAGGTTATCTCGTTTCAATTATCTGGCTCGTAAGGTTTGGCAGCCTTGCTTAGGTTTGTTGGGTTTTTGTTTTCTTCTTTTTGTTAATTGATTTTATTTTTTATTTTATCATTCTACATTTAGATTGTTGAGAATTGGGCATTGTAATTTTTTTAATTTGCTTTTCATAAAGTTATCGTGACCTCACAACCAATGTCACGGGTTTGACATGCTAATTCTAGTTGACTTGGGTCATTTTTTTTTCTCAATTTTATTGTTCAACATTAGATTGTTTAGTAATTGAGATTCATTATTTATTCTTTTGCAAGCATTTTTTTTGTGCTGGTTATCATGATTATTTTTTATTTTTTTAATTTAGTCCATTTATTGTTATTGTTTTTTTATCATAATATTAGAAGAAGTAGTCTTATTGGATCCAATGAGATGTATAACCTGGATTATAAATTTTTTTTATTATCTTTTCAAGTTAAATATTTTTTTGCACAACCCACAGTATAACACAAGTTACCTATCTAATGGTAAGGTGAAACTGAATCATCTTCAAGAGATGAAGAGGTCTTGATTTGTAACGAGGATAAACCAAATTAGTTTTCTTTATTTTTCTTAAGAAATATTTTTTTTTCGAGATAGCAAAGAATGTGTTTAGTTATTAAAAAAAAAACACAACATTATCAGTGTTAAATTCTCTTCGAGAGACGAAGAGGTTTTTATTTATAACAAGGATAAAAGCATTTATTTATTTATTTTTCTTCTTTAGGACACTTTTCCTGAAATAATGAAAAAAATAGTATGCTTATTAACAAAAAAAACAATTGACAGGATTTCCACATTCTTAACGTCAATAATTATGGAATACAAAGAATGAACTTTAGTAAAGGGACTAGATTTAAAAAATGATAAGAATATAGGGACTCATGTAGAATTAGCCCCAAAAACATGTCAAC
>Ga0307515_10024649_pt1 | contig 10465 bp, 8 predicted proteins | sample 17_EM_MG_FD_194513 | JGI IMG/M metagenome (GOLD analysis project Ga0307515, IMG submission 194513) | Populus trichocarpa ectomycorrhiza microbial communities from riparian zone in the Pacific Northwest, United States - 17_EM | ecosystem: Host-associated > Plants > Roots > Unclassified | place...
GTTAAAGTGTCTAAATCTCCCTCCATATGCCTCTGTTTGCCTCACCGCTGGTCAAGGAAGAAAGATGACTTGACAATCTACCTGATTCACCAGGTAACCTTCTCTTACAGATGTGTTGTACTTGTTGGGGAGGAGGAAGATGAGATGATGGTGGCTAGAGTTTAAACTTGTTATTTACTGGGAAGGAACTTATGATATTTATGTTATTTTTATGTTTTATGAGTTTTTTTAATTATTATTTTAAATATAATAATAGTTTTGTAAATAAATGTATATTTTTTTATTGATTTTGTTTATATCAGTTCTTAATGATGTAAAATATTACTAGCCATTAAAATTTAGAATGAAAAATATAATATGTAAAAATAATAATTGTAAAAAAAAAAAACCAAACCGTAAATGCTCAGGTTAATTTTCCCTTTAAAAATATCACCACTAGTTTCATAAAAAAAAAAAAAACAAATTGGATTGCATAATATATATATATATATATATATATATATATATATATATATAATTTTATATTTAAAACTGAGAATAAGGATATTAATAAATTGGGTTGGAGCTGAATTTTACTCCACCTACTTACAGCCATGAATATCCATATTCATCACTCATATATGTTTTTAACTTGGATCAAATCAGATGGAGGGTTTTCTTCACCTGGTGAATTCACGTAGGCTACCCGATCCTTTTTTAATATTTTAATTATTTTTATAAATAAAATCAAATCTTTAAAAGAAGCTCCATCCTTATGTACGAATTATAAAATCAAAAAGTAAAGTCTAAACTTCAAATTTATATATAAAATAAAAATACATATATTATGTTGGTAAATAAAACTATAACTCCATGAGATAAACAAAAATAAGTTAAAAAAACCAAATTACCCTTCACCCATCGTTGTATCCAACTTAAATTTATGTTAAGATTTTATTCATTTTTTTTTAATTTTAATCAACTAAGATATTGTGTTAATCAAATTAAATGATTACAAGTATTTAATTAATCGGCTGAATTTGCTATCCAAAGTTAAGTATTGCATTTTAAAGGGGGGTAAAATTTGAATTTTTTTTTTATAATTTTTTTTAGATTTTCATATTGATATTAAAAATAATATTTTTAGAATAAAAAAATATTATTTTAATATATTTTTAAATAAAAAATATTTTATAAATTAATTATTATAAAACTTTCAAATATCCCAACAGAAAATGCAAGGCGTGGGTGGCTGCAGTGAATTATTTAAAAAGGCACAGAGGATATGACGGGCCAATGTGTTCCTTCTATTGGCCAAAAATCCTTACTTTTCAACCGTCAATTTCTCATCACACAATCCTCCATCATATATACCCATCCTTCAACCAGACATTTTTTCAACTACCCAAATAAAAGACACTCCCTTTACTCTCTCTACATCTTTGTGCCCAAAAGATGGCAATGGAGATGGCCATAAGATCTTCATTTACAACAAGACTCTCTCCTCGTTCAACTTCTTCAACAACCAAACCTTCTTTCTTTAAACCTCATCAATTGAGACCCATCTCTGTATCACTGCCAACGTCAACCATCTCTCTCTTGTCTCTCTTTGCACCACCCAATGAAGCCAAAGCTCTTACTATTTCCAAGGACCAGGTTGTCTCTACGCTTACTGATGTAAGAAACACCACTCTCACAATCTTTCTTGATATGCAAATCCCTACTCAACCAAAGTCTTGAAGTTGTTTTCTTTCTTTCTTTAAAATCATTTTCTGGCTCTAACTTGATTGCCCATTTGCTGAAATTGGCTGTGCTTGATAGGTGGAGAAGACAATTGATCAGGCTGTGGAGTTTAGTTCAAGTGTATTGGACAGTGCACAGAAAGTTTTTGAAGGTGTCACTAATAGTTTGAAGCCTGGCATAGATGTTGCATTACCAATTGCAAAGCAAGCAGGAGAACAGGCAGTGAAGATTGCTTCTCCTGCAATTTATGAGGCTTCAAAGAAAGCCCAAGAAGCTATTCAAAGTACTGGTATTGACACAGAACCAGTTCTTAGTGCTGCTAAGGTTTGAACTATCAATTTTCTAGCTTCATTTCCCCCCTTCAATTGTTTAGTTTATGTTTACATTGTTTGGAATTTGTCTTTTGATTGTTTTCTTAGAAAATTTCACGGTGTTGCGTTAATATGTATATAAATCCAATTGAATCCAGTGAATTTTTTGGAAATTAGAAGACCAGTGTGCTTGGAATTTTTTTGGAAATTGTTAGACCAATTGTTTTGGTTCTGTGACCATATTGGTAGTTTGAGTCTTTTGTCTCCAGCATTTTTTTTTCTAACAATGGCAGCTTAGGATTTGAATTACCTCATCTCCATAACACGGTTGTTATTATGGTTTCTTCAGATGTACGATGACTATATGGCTAAAATTTCTGTTTACATTCATGATATTTATTACCCTTTGATCACAGACACTAGTAGGTGCTGCTCAACAGACAACTAAGGTGATTGAAGAGGCAAAGCCCATAGCTTCATCAACTGTTGAAACCATCACTTCGGCAGACCCCGTTGTGATTGTAGGAGCTGCTGGAGCAGTTTTTCTAGCATACCTCCTCTTTCCATCCATATGGTCTGCTGTCTCATTCGGCCTGCGTGGTTACAAAGGTGAATCTGCGGTTTATTTATTCTACAGGTGCTTTATTTATGTGAAATCTCTTGTTTGAACAAGAAATGTGAAACAACTTAATAATTCGTTTCATTTACATTTCGATGCAATCAGCAGTTCATGCGGTAGCTTGATAGTGATTTCAGATTTTCATACATGAGTTTCTTCTAGTTTTCATATTATGGGCTGTTGTTTCCAGGTGAGATTACTCCAGCCCAAGTCCTTGATCTATTATCTACAAAAAATTACATTATGATCGACATTAGATCAGAGAAAGACAAGGAAAAGGCTGGCATCCCACGCCTTCCCTCCAGTGCTAAGAACCAGATGGTTTCGGTCCCGTGAGTTAATTTTTTTATTTGAAAGCATACATTTTCACTTTGTGATACAAAACACTTAGAGAAAAGAATAATAAAACTGCCAATTTCATGACCGCTGTAAGCTTAGCCCTCTTGCATCTGGGTTCATCTTGCCTGTCATGTGGTGTCAGATGACTGGGGTATAATGAATCATTCAGCTTATTCTAGGTAGTGTTTGTTTACAATCTTGGGATAGAAAAGATAAAGACATTTAAAACAAAAATATATTTGGTTGATTAATTAGATCTAGATAAAAATATAAAAATAAATGTCATAATTTTATGTAATTTAAAAAACAAGAGGTACAAAAATGACTTATCTTCAAAAACAATATTTTTTATTTTTTATTCTTAAAATATTCATGTAAAAAATCTATTAATTCAAAATCTGTCCAACTATAGCATGTAAGGATAAAAGTAGTTATTATCATAGTTTTAAAATTTAACTTGAAGGTCGACCCGGTGTAAGACACAAATCATGAGTCGGGAGGGTCAACCCCAAGTTTTTTTTTTTTGAAAAAAAGATCAAAACAACATTTTGACATTTTTTTTAAAAACAAATCAATAGGATTTTTACTCGGGTTTTGACCGGATTCTTCCTTGAATTGACCATGTTATAGGTCAATCTAGGTTTTTGACTTAGCCGGCCATGTCAATTCTTCTTTTATTTTTTTTTAAATTTGAACCTGTGCAGGACCTGGATAACCCACTAGGGCAATTCAAGTTTTATAAGTAGTATTATTATACTATTATTAATTTCAATGCTCAATGTAAACTAAAATAAAAAAAAGTATTTAATTATTATTTTTTAATTATGGAAGTTTGATAATAATACAGGGTAAAATGTTTTTTTTTTAATATTTTATTATGTTTTACTATCATCAACCAACCAGGATGTATGATCACTGTCTTGTTCATCATTATTAACACATAATTCTATCTTCATTTTATATTCTGTCTTGTTTTGTTTTCTCTATTCCCAGTATATTTCTCTTTCACTTAACATGCCTTTTTGTCCTGATAGAAAACAATAGTGAAAAATAAAAAAATATTGCATTCCATTTGCATTCCTTTTCCCTTCAAAAATATAATTTAAAAAAATAATTTGAACAGAATGGCAGAACTTTCTTATCTCCTCTTTAGTTGTGTTATTAATACCGCCTAAAAAGGTATTTTTTTTTTCCTGATTTTGTATTGTTTTTAATGTTTCAGTTTGGAAGAACTGCCAAGCAAATTGAAAGGCATTGTCAGAAATGTCAAGAAACTAGAAGCTGAAATAGCAGCTTTAAAGATTTCATATCTGAAGAAAATTAACAAAGGTTCCAACATTGTCATCATGGACTCGTGAGTTCCTCCTCCTTGCCAGTCTTCAATCAATGATATTCAGTTTGCCTTGTAAATCTTATCCACTCCTTTCTTTCTCATCCTGTATTCTTCTTCAATGCTTTAAAAAATTCAGGTACTCAGATTCAGCAAAAATAGTTGCCAGAGTACTGACAAGTTTAGGTTTCAATAACTGCTGGACTGTTTCTGGTGGGTTTTCTGGAGGCAGAGGATGGTTACAAAGTTGGTTAGGAGCGGATTCATATAATGTATCTTTTACTGAGGTTCTCAGACCATCACGAATAATCCCTGCAGCAGCCGGACGTGTTGGAACAGCCAGCTCAAAGTTACTTCCGGGTGGAGATTAAATTTCCCCCCCTCACCTGGTTAGAAATGCCCGAATGTGCTTTCTCGGTTAAGAATAGCCGTGTAGAAACATGTCTGGTAATTATCTTTTATAATCAGTGCGAGTGTATTCATTTTCAACCCATTTGCCCTTGCATTTCTTTTGTTGCTTGCTTGCTTCAATCAGATGAGCTAGCACAGAAAAAGTCTAATAGAGCACCACCAAAACAAGAATTTGCTCTCTTTGCCAAATTGAAGTATTCCTTCTTAAAACCACGGTTACATGCTCATGTTGCAACAGAAAAACCAAATTGAAGTATTCCTTCTTATCAGAACTACCCGGCAACCTCCGTGTGAGTAGCTAGAGAGAAAACCAAGACAACCATAAAAAACCCAAGCCTTGTCTTTCTCTCTCTAAAGCCACAACTTCTCCCCTTAATTTCTCTCACCTCAAACCTACATTTCCAATGTAACCACCACCATTTTCTTCATCTCAAAGCTCTCTATAAATGCTATTAGTTAATTGCAGCCAATAACATGAGCATCATCATTAATAAAAAAGAAAGAGAAAACAACCTGTAAAACTTCTTTCGTTGATTTCTCTCTACTCCAACATTCAAACAAGGCAAGACCGACACTATTCTTGTTTTTTGTTTGAGCACTACACAATTATATAAGCCTTGCAACCCAATAACATTGGTTTGAGTAGATCCAAAAGTTACAAAATGAACCAATATAGAGAAAAAAGACCATCGGACTTTTAACATCTTGGATCTCCCTTACTTGTCGGCGTTGACCTACACTGCTACCACAGGAAGAAGCAACACAAAGCGACGCACCTTACAGACTCATATGTTGATAAGAAATTACGTTGAATGAAGCGTTGAACGTGACATCCTTCTCTTGGAGCGTGGCTATCACGCGCCAACATTCCACCTTCAGTCTAACATTGTTTTTCCACTATTTCATCCCCTTCCAGGCCTTATTGTCCACCTTTAGAAAGGCTATTTAAAACCCTAAATATCTTTTGAATAAATATCTTTCTTTATTAATGATTTTGATATGTTTTGTGGTGAGGTTTTTGGAAATTGAATAATTTTTATTGGAATGATATTTGTGTTTGAATAATGTCAATCAAGTTCTTTAATCTTGCATCTTGTTATATTGTTGAATTTGATGTGTTTTTTTATGAGATTTTGGGATTAAATGAATTTAGTCGAATCTAATTTTTTATATTGTTTCATTTCATGTTCTTGGTCGTTTCATCATTATCCTTGGCATTGCAACATTTTGTTTTTCATTGTGTATGAACATTGATCCATTCAACAATATGTATTGACATAGTCTTTTGCTTCAAATAATATAAAATCAATGTTCATTCATGCATCTATGTTGGGTTTTGTATTTTGGTAATAAAATTTGTTAAAGGTTTTGGCTCACATTAAAAGGTTTATTGGGTTGACATTCCAAGCTTTTTAAAAATCATGTCAAAATATATTTTGCTATTCACTCTTTGTATTTAGGGTAAAAGGACTCAACATGAGTCATTACCTTGGATATTAAAAGGAGTAGCCATTTCTTTTGATTTTAAATGAAAAACAAAGTCTTAGAAATGTCTAATTTCAATATTCAACAATCAATTGGGAGTCACATATGCAACTTAATAATTGATCATTCACTTGCTATGAAAGTATATACATGAATCATAGCACTAGTGTGTACAAATATTGATGACAGACAACTAACAAAAAGCTTAAAAAGTGAATCCTAAAAGGGTTATTTGCCAAAATTTAGTCCTAAAGGACCTTCAAGTCATTAGATCCTATTCCAAGTAGATGAGCCTATGATGGTTATTGCTTGGATAGGATTAGGGTATACAATCTTCATTCATTCACTAAATATTGCAAGTGAATCTTGGATATTATAGGATAGATGAACCTTAATAAGGCATTATCCATGGACCCTTCCTAGGATTTAGGTTGGGTTCAATGAGTCCAACGTAAACCCACTGGTTATTTATTGGCATGACTTGATAGACTATTGGTCACTTGTCATGATCAAGAGTCACTAGTTGTAGACATGTCAATTCATTAGGTGTTATCAAAATGGTAATAACTGGGAATGACAAATTACCAAGCCTTAAAATGGTTTAGGATTGACCCCACATATCCATTAAAGGTTTAACTCATAGCAGTAACTTATTATCACTCATATAGATGGATCAACAATAGATTAGGCATAACAAATTACAAGAAATAAAAGATAAAAGTAGCAATGCAATTTACCTCATGTATGATGTTTTAGGGTAATAATATCTTCCATTTAGCATAACTAATATCTCATCTTAGATATTTAGAAACTAGTTAGGGTTCCTAGTGACAATAATACTAGGTGACAACTTCTCTTTTTATTTTTACCCCCATTCTCAAATTAACATTTGTTTTTATAGGTTTGCTGCAATGTCGGGTGCGATAATCATTGTTGTCACTTTTGGTTTTAACCTCCCTATGATCACGTAATATCACACCTTTTTTATTTTGACATTGAAAAGCTATGTGACATATTCCCAAACATCGAAAACATTTAATGTTAAGATTACAAGGTGTTAGAGTATCCGATTTACCTCTAATATCATTGGAGACTTCTTTCTTGCCCTTAGGTGGTTCGGTTTTAACCCCCATATTTGACTTGGTTTGGGCAGCTCCCTCCTCATTCCTTTAATTTGGCCTCCATGTAAAAAAAAAAAACCTAAATTTTAAACTTGTCATGAACCACCATTTCTTTTAAGTTGTTATTTCTCCTTTGTAGCCATATGCATCATGTAACTCTACAACATTTGTTATCTCACGGTTCAAACCATTTATGAATCTAGCTATGATAATTTCTCTACCCTCCGCTACATTCACCTAAATCATAACTACCTCCATCTTTTCATAGTAATCCTCTACACTTTTAGAACCTTGAGTTAGAGTTTGTATTTTCTTATCCAATTACCAATAAAAATGACTAAGAACAAATCTTTTATTTATGCTATCAAAATCCGCCCCCTTGGCCAAATAGAGCATGGTAAGAATTATAGGCATCTTCATATTCATTCTTATCAACAAACTCATCTACGGATGTGGTAGAATGTCTTTCAATCCTTTCGGTATTAGAAACCTTTTTGGATGATCCCTCTTACAAACTAGTAATTGTGGCCTCTTGTTTATCCATTTGAACCTTCACCTTGCCTAACATCACATTCATCCTCTTAAATTGTTGTTGTATGGCCTATAAAACATAAAAGGTGTTCTTCTTCTTCTTAGATGATGTTGCGCCTTTGGAAAAAATTGTCAAATCTGAAATTTTTATTAGTAAATAAAAAACAATTCTCACAAACTTATTTACGTGTTTACACTCAAGGATGGCACTCTACTTATGTTCCACTCAAAATCTAGCTTTTCACGATGATAGTCTCATATTTTTTACCTTTTACCTATCTTGATCGCCTATTGAGTTCTTTAAGGAACTAAACAAAAATAATAAAAAACTTCTACAACAACTACTACTATTATTATCGAGGGCTTAAACACTTAGTATAACAATTATGTTTAGATTTCTAAAACAATTTTTTTACTCAAAAAAATAGAAACCAAATCTTTTTTTATTATTGAACATCATTAATAATAATCAGTTAGAGATTTTTTAAATAAGTGTTTTGGATGCTTTCATATTCATTTATCTACTTTAAATGTTGTTGAATATCTTTACTTTTTTTTTACAATTATGTTTATGTAATTTAGCATATTTATTGAAAAAAAAAATACACATGCAAAGTACAATACTAAGTCAATGAATTTCAAAAACAAATTATATTAATTGTCAAAGAAATTTCATATACTAAAAAAATAAAAAAAATATTAAAATTATAGAACCACAATTAAAAAAAACTGCACACAAACATATAACATTTAATTTTAATTCGATGAACACAAAAAACTTAATTTAGCATGTTTATTATAGAAACAATGCACACACACAACAACAATAATAATTAAAAACAACATAATGCAAATAGTGCACAAAAGTAATCAATTAAACCATAAATAAAATTCAATTTAAGAAGATAAGACTTACCCTTGAAGAGATTGAGAGGGGGCGGTATGTGGTGGCGAGAGAGAGAGACGATGGGTGATGAGAGTGAGTCGACAATGTGAGAAAGGGGTTGGGCGGCGGGTGTGAGAGAGAGAAGGGCGGTGATGTTTTTTTGGGACTTTTACAACAAAGATGAATAGAATAGGAACAAAAAGATTGGGTTATAACCTAGAATCACCAATATAATTTTTGTTGGAGATTATGTTGGCATTTTAACAAGTCGACATATGTCAATAGAATCATCAATGTAAATTTAATTATTTTTAATTATACCAATAATTATGTCATTATTTTTTAAACCTACTGGAATTTTTTTGATGAAATCATGTTTATCAGTAATTCCATCCATAATTCCTAAACCTACTGAGACTTTTCGATGAAATTGCACATCCATCAACGATTATGTCGTTAATTCCTAGACCTAAGGGAATTTCATGATGAAATTGCACATTCATCGGCAATTCCATTGCTAATTCCTAAACCTAGAATTTGTTTGATAAAATTGCACCTCCATCGACAATTCCATTGTCATTTTTTATAATTTTTTGTTTTGGCTTGTTATAATCCCCTAGCCGACCTAAGTACGTTACAACAACAAGAAGCATTTTAAAGCTAATGATTGCCAATATTAAACACACAACCACAACAACTGTAAAAAATATAATGCATTATAAAGTTGCAAAAAATTGTGTTACACAATAATTGTTTTGCATCTAAATCAATGCAACACCCTTTAATCATAATCCTCCTATTTATTTTCATCATCTTCTTTGGTGAATTCAAGCTAGCCGGTCTCATCATCTTCATATACTTTACATCCACTAGTACCAAATATATTATTTAAATCATCAACATGAACATAAGTATTCTTAGTGACATGAAAATCTAAATTTTCTAACTCAATAGATGGAGCAACTCAATATGGATCAACTAGCTCATCCATTTGAATACATTGTCTTTCTTAGTTGCTTCATTGTTACCATCTTCAAAACCTTCAACTACGACATCACTTCTAAGTTTGGTTTTCATAACAGATAATCAAACAACTCTTGATATGGATCTTGACACGACCAAAAGATTGATGTCTTCTCCCAAGTATAGGAGTGTCGAAGTAATAAATAACCCGGCAAGACCGGGGTCGAACACAGGGAGGTTAACTGTATAAACTACAAATAAAGAAATAGATAATAACAGAAAAGGAGCTGAAGAGAACTTTGAGATGTGATATTGATATAAGGATTAAACAAGGATAAAATAATTGTCAAGGTTAGAGGATCCACTAATGGTATTTCAAACAAGTATAGTATAACCTTTTTTTATTACTCAACTAGAAACAACACACAAATGAGTTTCAATTGGATTATAAATTGTTAACATGATTACATTAGTTATCTTATTCAAATAATGTTAATACTTGTAAATGTTGTCAGATATTCATGATTATAACTTATGTTAACAACAAATCAAGTTCCTTTCATAGCACATGTGTCGGTTATACCATACAGTTGGGCTATGAAAGTGCCAAGTATTTGTTGTACCAAGGGTTATACAACATAAATCTAGATTAATCATTTAACAAGCAAAGTATTAAGAGTGAACAAAGATAACAAATACAAAACATGTTAGTATCAAACATTAAAGTCCATGTTGAGTTTATACTAT
>Ga0307515_10024651_pt1 | contig 10465 bp, 10 predicted proteins | sample 17_EM_MG_FD_194513 | JGI IMG/M metagenome (GOLD analysis project Ga0307515, IMG submission 194513) | Populus trichocarpa ectomycorrhiza microbial communities from riparian zone in the Pacific Northwest, United States - 17_EM | ecosystem: Host-associated > Plants > Roots > Unclassified | place...
GTTTTCTTTCATTAACGATAAACAAACATTCATTGAGGGGGCTGCATATCAAATTACTCAAACCTTTTATGAAAGAAGTTCCTATGCGAGAAAAGTATGTTTAAACTACTATGGATACTCCTGTGTCGTTTGTGGATTTAATTTCAAAGATAAATATGGCGAAATTGGCGAAGGATATATCCATGTACATCATTTGAAACAATTGTCTATCGCGAAAGGAAATATAACAGATCCAGTAAGGGACTTGCGTCCAGTTTGCCCCAATTGCCATGCTATGTTGCATAGGGTAAATCCTCCGTATACATTAGAGGAGTTAAAACAATTATTGCTATCGAGCAAGAAGTAGAAAGTCAACGATTGCTTTTCCGTCGAGGGCTTATAATAACTAACAGATGAAGCCTCGTTTGTTTAATTTCTCGCCGATTTAAGTTTAAAGTAAAATGTACATTAAAAAGGCCCCTCGGTTTAAAATTTAAATGCGTGAGGTTTTTGCATTGATATAAAAGGAATGTTTTTAGGACTGTGCCTTTTTTGTTTAAGCATCCCAGCCATTGGTTTCGAAGCCCACCAGAATGCAAAATATAAGGGCAATAAAAATTGTGAAAAAGTGGGGTTGTTACTTTTTTCATATCAAGGTCTGGCACAACAATATATGAAATTCGACGCATTCAGCAAATATTAAATTTCAGTAAATTTTTAACAGGCTGCCTATAAGTAGGCATATTGTTTTTATTTTAGTGCCTCAAGAGGCTTTGTTTTCCATCCTCGGCCATACGGTCAGCATGCGGCCATATACAAAGTTAATTGTTAATAGAGGGGCGTTGTTCCACATCGGCAACGTTCTCATTACCAAAGCAATTTTCTAAATTTTCATTTACACTATCAATTTAAAACAATGAGCAAAATTACAGTAAAAGACGGAACCGAGATTTATTACAAGGACTGGGGAACAGGCCAACCGCTTGTATTTCATCATGGCTGGCCATTATCGGGCGATGACTGGGATGCGCAGATGATGTTTTTCCTTCAACAGGGGTTCAGGGTTATAGCCCATGACCGCCGCGGGCATGGCCGATCCAGCCAAACAGCAGTTGGAAACGATATGGATACCTACGCGGCAGATGTAGCCGAGCTTGCCGAGGCTCTTGACTTAAAAGACGCGGTACACATCGGGCACTCCACAGGTGGCGGCGAAGTTATCCGGTACGTTGCAAAGTATGGCAAAGGCCGTGTGGCCAAAGCAGTGCTTGTAAGCGCGGTTACACCTATTATGGCGCAAACCGAAAGTAACCCGGATGGTATTCCAATGTCGATATTCGACGAGATCCGCGAAGGTACAGCTACGCATAGGCCACAATATTTCCAGGATTTTACCATCCCTTTTTACGGATTTAACCGCGATGGCGCCAAGGTATCACAGGGGATCAGGGACAATTGGTGGCGCCAGGGAATGATGGGCGGAATAAAAGCGCATTACGACTGTATCAAAGCTTTTTCGGAAACAGATTTTACAGAAGACCTTAAAAGCGTGGACGTACCTGTATTGGTTATGCACGGCGAAGATGACCAGATTGTTCCATTCGCGCTTACCGCGCTAAAGGCTGTAAAGCTTGTGAAAAACGGAACACTTATTTCATACCCCGGCTTCCCTCACGGAATGCCTACAACAGAGGCTGCAACCATCAATAAAGATTTGCTGGCGTTTATTAAATCATAAAAGATAATTCGGTTTAAATCGCCCATAGTTAAAACAGCTGTCATCATTTATGGTGGCAGCTGTTTTAATTAAGTGTTTTATTAAAGGATCGCCGGACCTGGAAAAAAAATAAAATTGTCAAAATAATTGTGTTTTTGACACTTTTAAATTAATATTGGTGGTCGAATTTATTGCGCTACACAGATAGCAGTTCGATAGCCAATACCAATACGCCTGATAATATTAAAAAAAGATTTATTTATATGGAAGTCCGGAAACACGCGCGGTTTTTTTTAATTGTATTTTCAACAACAGTGATGCTTGCTTCGGGCGTTATTGCTCAGCCTCAGCGCCACAAGCAGGCTAAAAAGGCTGCGAAAGCAGATGCCTGCTCGGCCTATTTGTTTACCTATTTTACAGGTAACAAAAAAGGTGAAGCTATCCGTTTTGCCTTAAGTAACGACGGTTACCATTACCGGGCCCTTAATAATAACCTGCCGGTTCTAAGTTCGGCGGCCATAAGTACAACAGGAGGAGTGCGCGATCCGCATATCCTGAGGGGCGCCGACGGGAAAACGTTTTACATGGTGGCTACCGACATGAATACCGAGAAGTACGGCTGGGGCCCGGATACGGCTATGGTGCTGATGAAATCTACCGATTTAATAAACTGGACATCGCATACGGTTGTTGTGCCGGAGGTATTTAAGGAGTTTGTGGGCGTAAACCGCGTATGGGCGCCCCAAACCATTTACGATCCGAAGTTGCACAAGTATATGATCTATTGGTCGATGCGTTTTGGTAACGAGCCGGATAAAATTTATTATGCCTATGCCAACAAAGATTTTTCGGGGCTGGAAACCCTGCCCAAGCAGCTGTTTTTTAAACCCGATAATGGTGCCTGTATTGATGGCGATATTGTTTATAAGGATGGAAAATATCACTTGTTTTTTAAAACAGAAGGTTCAGGAGCCGGAATTAAAATTGCCGTATCGGATAAGCTGACAGAAGGTTATGTGTTGATAGATAAATATATACAGCAAACCAAATCGCCGGTTGAAGGCGCCGGTACTTTTAAGTTAAACAACAGCAACGCCTACATACTAATGTATGACAGGTATACCGAAGGTAAATACCAGTTTACCCGCACTACCGACCTGGAGCATTTTACCGCGATTGATAACGAGGTAACCATGAACTTTCACCCGCGGCATGGTACGGTTATGCCCATAACCGCGCGGGAAGCCGCCCGCTTAACCGCCAAATGGGCAAGCACAGCCGATGTGATGCTGTCGCCCCGGTCGGGCCAGGTGAAAAAGATCAATGTGGTGTTAGATTCTGCCAGCCGTACACTCACACTGCCGGTACTGCCCGGTACCAATTTAAAGGCCTTTAACCCGGCGTTTAATGCGTTGCCCGGCATAACAGTGACACCCACTTCGGCACAAAACTTTACTAAAGGCGCGGTAAACTATATGGTGACCATTAACGGGAAAAAGCCGGAAATTTACCAGGTTAAAGCACAGGAAAACCATAACCCGGTAATTGAAGGCTACTATGCCGACCCTGAAATATTGTATGCCGAAAAAACGGGCAAGTTTTATTTGTACCCCACCAGCGACGGTTTTGACGGCTGGAGCGGCAATTATTTTAAAGCCTTTTCATCGGCCAACCTGGTTAACTGGAAAGATGAAGGCGTGATACTCGATTTGCCCAAAGATGTAAGCTGGGCAAAAAAGAATGCCTGGGCGCCCTGCATCATCGAAAAAAAGATAAACGGCAGCTATAAATATTTTTACTACTTCGCGGCCGCGCAAAAAATTGGCGTAGCCGTGGCAAATGATCCGGCGGGCCCTTTTGTTGATTCGGGTAAACCACTCCTTGATAGTTTGCCGACGGGCGTAAAAGGTGGCCAGCAAATAGACGCCGATGTTTTTACCGATCCCCAAACAGGCAAAAGTTATTTATACTGGGGCAACGGCTATATGGCCGGCGCCGAATTGAATGACGATATGATCTCGCTAAAAGCGGGCACCACCAAAATATTAACGCCCGACAGGCATTATAATGAAGGCACTTACGTAATTTACAGAAAAGGTATCTATTATTTCATGTGGTCGCAAAACGATACGCGCAGCCCGGATTATACTGTGCATTACGGCACATCCGGTTCGCCGCTTGGGCCAATAACGCTACCGGCAAGCAATACGGTAATTGCAAAAGAGGCTAACGAAGACATTTATGGTACCGGGCATAATTCGGTGATACAAATTCCTGGCCGCGACGAATGGTATATTGTATACCATCGTTTTAATTACCCCAAGGGTATTACCATGGGCGATGCCGCCGGCTACAACCGCGAAGTTTGTATAGACAAACTGGAGTTTAATGCCGATGGCAGTATAAAGGAAGTGGTACCTACGCATAAAGGTATAAGCGCCGTTGTGGTGCACAAATAGGCGCGCTCCTGTTTAGCGTAAGGTTATTGGGTAAAACAATGGAAGGCCCCGGCCTTTTTTTGTTGGGCGGAAATAAATACATTTAATCATGATTTACCAGGCTTTAATGTGTCAATTCCGGGCGGCAGCTATTGCACTATTGTTTTTGATTGGCCCTTTGTTGCTGCATGCTCAAAACAATCCCGATTTTAAGCCTTTAACGGCAGATAATGTAATGGTTGATTAACTTAATCAACCATTCACCAAATCCAACCAATCAACCATTCATCACCCCAAAAAAACTCGCTTAAATAATTAACACTAAGCTATTGCCAGAAATTTTGAAAACCGTAACTTTGCAAACTTAATTTTGTTATAACAATGTCAAAAACCCAGGCGAATACCAAAGTTGCAACACCGGAAACTAATTTCGGACAGAGTGGCAACTTCGTACGCGAGAATCAAAAAAGCTTACTTTTTATAGGCGGCGCCGTAGTGGCCCTTATTGTAATTTACTTTTTATACCTTAAAGTGTACTTAGGTCCGCTGGAAACCAAGGCGGCCAACCAAATGTATGTTGCGCAGGATTTTTGGGCTAAAAAAGACTGGGATAAAGCCATCAACGGCGATGCCAGCTACCCTGGCTTTAAAAAAATAATTAGCGATTACAGCAATACAAAGGCTGCAAACCTGGCCTATTTTTACCTTGGCACGGCCTACCTGAACAAAGGGGAATTTCATAAAGCGATAGAAAACCTGAACAACTACAGCGGCGGCGACAGCATGGTTGCTGCCGAGGCTTATGGAAGCACGGGTGATGCTTATGTTGAACTGAAGGATTACAGTAACGCAGCAACCTATTTCAACAAAGCTGTAGATAAAGCAAAAAACAAATTTTTATCGCCGCTTTACCTTAAAAAATTAGGGTTGGTTTACGAAGAAACTAAAGACAATAAATCGGCAAGCGAGGCTTACAACAGGATTAAAACAGAATATCCTGAAAGTGCCGAAGCTCAAAATATCGACGAGTATATTGCTCGTGTTGAAGCGAAACTTTAATTTCGGATTTCGGAATTGAGATTTCGGATTTACAGAATGTTCGATTTTGGATTTGCAGACAGGTAATATTACCTTTGCGCGAACCAGGAATCGAACATTTGGTTTATAACCACCTGTCATGCTGAGGAACGAAGCATCTGTTAACAAACTTTGCAGGCGTAAAATGCCTGGTGCAGAATAGATGCTTCGTTCCTCAGCATGACAGAGTGAAAAACACGAAAATAACAGACAAACAATGGCCTCTCAATTAAAAAACCTTTCAGACTTTTCGCATACAACTATACCATCTGCAGCACCGTACCGTTTTGGCATCGTAGTGGCCGAGTGGAATGCCGAAATTACCAATGCGCTATACCAGGGCGCCTACAACAGCCTGGTTGTTAACGGGGCTTTGGCTGAGAATATCATGAGCTACACGGTACCCGGCAGCTTCGAGCTTACATCGGGCGCCGACCTGCTGCTGAAAACCGGCAAGCTTGATGCCGTGATTTGTTTGGGCTGTGTGATACAGGGCGAAACCCGTCATTTTGATTTTATTTGCAACGCGGTTGCAAATGGCGTAAGCAATGTTGCCATAAAATATGCAAAACCTGTTATATTTGGGGTGTTAACTACTGACAATCAGCAGCAGGCCATTGACCGCGCGGGCGGTAAACATGGCAATAAAGGCGACGAAGCCGCGATTACTGCTATAAAAATGGCAGCGCTGGCCGAAACATTGAAGGGTTGATTTACGTTATACTGTTAAGCACAAAATACAATGAAAAAATTTATTTACATAGCTATTATAGCGCTTGCGGCTGGTAGCATATCATCATGCTCCAACAAATTATGTCCTGCTTACGGTTCATACCCTAAGAGCGGCCGCTAACAGAAAAATGTCATTTTTGTAATCTGCCGACCACTATCGGCAGATTTTGTGTTATAATTACGTTGGTGAAGAAGACTTAAGAATCAAGAGTCAAGAATCAAGACAAAAAAGCAACCGTATAATGACGGTGTTGCCTCAAACTTAAAGAAGTGATTTTGTCTTGTAATTGACCGCTTTATGCAGTTCTCTTGATTCTTGACTCTTAATTCTTGACTCTAATATAAAAATATGAACTGGATATCGTTTACCTCGGCCGATCAGCTGAACGAGATAAAGAAACATGAGGGTTACAGCCTGATTTTTAAACACAGCACGCGCTGCTCCATCAGCATGATGGCCAAGCGCCGTTTTGAACTGGATTGGGAAGACCTTCCCGAAGATATGCCCCTTTACTTTTTAGACCTGATCAGTTACCGCGAGCTATCGGCCCAGGTAGCGCAGCTTTTTCAGGTTCACCACGAGTCGCCTCAATTACTGCTGATAAAAGACGGGGAGTGCGTGCTTGATCAATCGCACGGCGCCATCTCGGTAGAAGAAGCTTTGAGCGTTTTAAATTAATGCTCCTGGCAGGTAACCAACGGCTTACCAGCTCTACATTTAAATTATATCTGTTTGATACAATACAAATGGCGGTTTTCAGAAATTATTTTTTGGGGACGCGCATTATTTCCTTATTGATAAGCCCTACCCATTTGCTGTAGCCCAATTGATTAAGATGAATTCCATCAGCCTTTGCATATTGGGTATCAAGTTCTCCATTTTTATCTTTAACCTTGCTGTTTAAGTTGATATAAGTATAGTCGTCACTTGCCGCATGCCGTATTAATTCTCTATTTATTAGCTCCACCTGGTCGTTTTTGTGATATGCCTGCGGATACTCAGTTTTTACCCGGTCGTTCGTTGGCAAAATACTTGTAATATATACTTTTGTTTTTGGCGACTTGGTATGTAACTGTTTAACAATTAATCGAATGTTTTTTATAACAATCTGGCCTGGGATATTTTGAGAGATGTCATTGATTCCAATTTCGATAAAAAGTTTGGCCGGCTTACGAATTATGACATCATTTAAACGTGCTAAAACACCATAGGTGTTGTCGCCTGCAATGCCCCTGTTTACCACCGTCGAATCATCAAGGAGTTTGTTCCAGTCGCCAAATTGCGTTAAACTGTTGCCAATAAATATAATTCTATGTTTTAACACCGGTTCATTATTGAAAACAACAACCCGCTTTTGGTAATACTCTTTTGCATACTGTATCGTGTCGTACCTTATATTTTGGCCGGTTGCAGCTATTGATACCAGGCCAAAAAAAAGTGAAAGGCATACTTTTTTCGCATTAAGTACAGCGGTTAAAATTACTTTTGGTGTAGTTTCTGTTTTCATATAAATATCGTCATGATTCTTTAACTCGTCAGATGATGCTGCTTTGCTCAAACCAATCACAACGGCAAGGGTACATTTTTGAATTGCTAAAAAATGTGCAGAAGTTATCAAATAGAAATAAAGCAATTATAGATAAGTTAGTGCACTTGATCATCATATGTATTTCACCAGCCTTCCCGACCACTCGAAGCCTAATTTTGATGAACAAGAACATTTTAGTCAGTTCAAAAAACACAACATCATTTTTAATACGCTGAGTAGTTACAGTGAGTGCGATTATCATGTTGGCTGCCTTTCTTTTAAAACAGTACTCAGCGGAGAAGAATGGTATGGTATAGGCCATCGCCAGGTTGCTGTAAGGCCGGGAAAGTTTCTTGTCATGAACGACAGCCAGGAGTATTCCTCCCGGATAGATAGTAGTGAAAGTGTAAGAGGCTTGTCAATCTTTTTCAAAAAGGAATTTGCTTCGGCAGTATTGCAGGAAGTGTTATGCAAAGAACAAACTTTGCTGGATGATCCGTTTACCATCAGCCCCGTAAATCCGGAGTTTTTTCAAACACTGAATGATATCGACCTGGAGTTACATATAAGATTAAATGGCCTGCTTTCGTCTCTCAACGGCTTCGGATACAACAGCTTCGTGGCTGATGAATACCTGGTGTTTATTTTGCATCATTTGATCAGGACGCAGGTATCAGGGATAAATTACGCAAACAATATAAAAGCAGTTAAACCGGGCACAAGAATCGAATTATACAAAAGGTTGTGTGTTGCAAAGGACATGCTGGAATCCTCGTACATGGACCAACCCGATTTGAAAGCAATAAGTAGTATGTCCTGTTTATCAATTCCACAATTGATCAGGCAGTTTAAGTCGGTTTTTCATACCACGCCCCACCAGTACCTGATCCGTATAAGACTTAAGCGGGCCATGGAATTATTGTATCATACAAACAAGCCTGTACATGAAATTACGTGGCGGTGCGGATTTGAAAACATAAGTGCCTTTTGCCGTGCATTCAAATCGGAATATGGGGTTCAGCCAGCGCGGTACAGGAAATCAGGCGAAACTACTTCGTTTCATTTGCCACAATGATCAAATTATTTCAAAGGCTAAATCTCTCCGATCTTATAAATTATCCTATTACCCTTTTTTTGATTTTATGTTCAGTATCTCATGTTAACGATTGCCTATATCTTCCGGGGGCCATTGATCACTTACCAGATAGCAAACCGATTGCAATCTGCACCTCCGCATTGTTTGCACATCAGTATTCTGTAATAATTGTTACAACCTGCGCTTAACCTTATAATTGGTTAAGCGGTTTTTAACTACATTTGTAACATGATTGAATTGCCGGTAGTTCCTGCAGCGGGCCAGATCCAACGTAAGCCCGATTGGCTTAGGGTGAAGCTCCCCATCGGAAAAGAATACGCTCACGTGCGCGGCCTGGTTGACGAGCACAAACTACACACCATTTGCGAAAGTGGCAACTGCCCCAACATGGGCGAGTGCTGGGGTGCCGGTACGGCCACCTTCATGATACTGGGCAACATCTGTACCCGCTCATGTTCATTTTGTGCGGTAGCAACCGGCAGGCCACTGGCTGTTGATGTTGATGAGCCAAACCGTGTAGCCACATCGGTAAAACTGATGCAGGTAAAGCATTGTGTAATAACTTCGGTAGATCGTGACGACCTTAAGGATGGCGGCTCCATCATTTGGGCCGAAACTATTAATGCCATCCGCCGCGAAAGTCCTGAAACTACATTAGAAACCTTGCTGCCCGATTTTAGGGGTAACTGGGATAACCTGGCCCGCGTTTTGGAAACCCGCCCCGAGGTAGTATCCCACAACCTGGAAACCGTAAGGCGTTTAACTAAAGAAGTACGTATCCAGGCTAAATATGATCGTAGTTTAGAAGCATTAAAACATGTATCAGCTGCTGGTTTGCGTACCAAATCGGGCATTATGCTGGGCCTGGGCGAAACTGAGGACGATTTACTGGAAGCAATGGATGACCTTTTGGCGGCAGGCGTGCATATATTAACCCTGGGACAGTACCTGCAGCCAACCCGCAACCATCACCCGGTTCTGGATTGGATCCATCCCGATCAGTTTGCCCGTTTAAAACAAATTGGCCTGGATAAAGGTTTTAAATATGTAGAAAGCGGCCCGCTGGTAAGGTCATCTTACCATGCCGAAAAACACTTGTTTGAATTGTAATATTTTCTTTATATCGTCAACCCGTTGAGTAAGGAACATAAAATATCGCTTTCCGAAGACGAGTTGGAGCGTGCATTGAAGGATCATGAAAAAAATGCTGTCGAGGCGCTTTATGACATGTATTCATCGTCGTTGTATGGCGTTATATCCCGTCAGTCGGCGTTAACCGTGGCGTTTAGCCCGGTTCATAAAAGGGTTATGATTGATATGGCAAACATGAAAATGCCGGTGAATGATAACGCGCACCAATACCATCTTTGGGCCCTTGTAGGCGGCAAGCCTGTCAACCTGGGGGTATTTGATTCGGGGACGGATACGCTATCCATATTAAAGAGATGAAGTCGCTGGCCTCGGCAGATGCATTTGCTGTAACGCTTTAGCCACGAGGCGGCAGTATTAATCCAACCATGGATCAGATGATGGTTATTGGCAAATTCTGATAACAAAGTGCCGTTTCCCTGCCGTTTTTTATAAAAAGCGCCTCCTATGCTGCCAACACAGGCTTTTTATGTTTAATTATTGTCATTTTTTGCTTTTTTTTTGGCGGGTTTGTTAAGGGAACACCGGGCTTTTAAATTATTTAATGGTTATTTAACAATAAGCCAAACCATTTATTCGTTTTTTTGTAACTATTAGGATGTCACGGACGTCTTATAACCAGTTAGATTAAAACAGAGCCTGTGAAGTAACGAAAATGAAAGTGATAGATCTAACTCATAAACATGAGTATTTAGTTCTTTATAAGATCAGTTAATAGTTAATAAAAAAGGATGTATGATACTTGCAT
>Ga0307515_10024652_pt1 | contig 10465 bp, 2 predicted proteins | sample 17_EM_MG_FD_194513 | JGI IMG/M metagenome (GOLD analysis project Ga0307515, IMG submission 194513) | Populus trichocarpa ectomycorrhiza microbial communities from riparian zone in the Pacific Northwest, United States - 17_EM | ecosystem: Host-associated > Plants > Roots > Unclassified | place...
CTGCCTGCAGCATCTCATCGACTACTGCTGCCCCACCTGCAGCAAATAACTACAACGGTACAAGAGGTAGAAGACAAGCACCTAAGGATAAAGCTTGAGGGCAAGCTTTTTTGAAGGGGGGGGTAATGTTACGGCACTGACGCGCGTAACCTGGATAGGGCCTAGTCAGGGGGGTTCGCTTACGTCTTGGCTCCATGTATATAGACGTGTCCTTTCCACGACCTTCTTCTGCTCCTCATCTTGATATCCGGGTCAATAGACATTCCAATTGTACAGGCTTGCATACGTTCTAAACGGCGCTCGTGCCTCAATTGACTGAGTCGCTGTGACACTAATAGGGTAAGGAATCCTTTATTAATACTTTATAAGAGCGCTAAAAAGAATACTATACTTTACTCGTTAGTAGAGGAGGACCTATATTTAATATAGGTAGTAGTACACGTCTATATAAAGCGTTAAAAAATTAACTAATAGGTTATTTAAAAGGGAGGCTTAATATCTATAGTAGATAGATGGCTTAAAGTATTATAACGAGTTTAAAAGGAAGTAAAGAAGGTAGATAGGGCGGCTGCATATATAGTAAAGAAGTAGGTAAAAAAGGACGCTATATAACGTATAAAGGCCTTAAACTTATAATATTTAGTAGGATTATAGCTAGGCTATTACTTAAGGTGCTCTATTAAGGATTTCTATATATATATAGCCTACGTAGAAATCTATGGCTTTAAAATTATATAGTGGGGCTCGTGTTCCGTTGAGCTCGGTGTTCCGTTAAGCTGCGTAGGACTATAAGCGTAAGCGAATAGTCCGTGGGGCGGATATATTGCCAATGTACCGAGTGGGCTCATATCTTACTTCACCTACACTTATCTCCAGAACTTCTAAGTTTAGCATAACATTCAATGAAGACGCAAGTATTTCGCGGGTTTTGCTGGCTACCTCTTCCAGTGTCGTAGTTCCCCACTGATAATCTTCCCAAGTGTAGACAGCTACTGCCCTGGTCGAAATTGGTAATAAAATGATTGTGTGGGCAGCTCTGTTATAACCTCTGGGACCGGTTCAGAGATGTCTCTTGAGACTAAAGCGAATGCTGAAAGTGCTAAATATGTTCTCCTGTGACTTGATCACTGTTGACAAAATTGTCAAGACTGTTGATGTCTAGATTCTCTAAGGAATCTTTCCGTAGGTCCAGGGCGCTGCGAAGCGTTGAAAAATCACAAAGAGGTATTTCTGAATAGCTGGCTAGGTCCTCAAAATGATCCATGTCTCCAAATGTCCAAGAAAACTCGTAGAGGGCTTTGCATGTTACCAGCAGATTTCTTAACATGGATGTCACTTAGGAAACAGTGTTCTAGTATTATCCTTTGAGTGCTAGAGATACCTTCTGGGCAAGTCTAGCACGGTAGATCACCTAGAACTAAATGATGAAATTCTACCTTTCTTAGACTGGGGAATCGGAATATTGGGCAGATAAACTCCCAGGGTGGGCGAAAATCGTTATCGATTAGATCGATACGATAAGCGATATCGTATCATATCATATCATATCAATTAATTTTTTTCAATAACCCTACTAAATAAGCGAGTAATTCTACTTATCCGCCCTACGGACTATTCGCTTACGCTTATAGTCCTACATAGCTTAACGGAACACTAAGCTTAACAGAACACGAGCCCCACTATATAATTTTAAAGCCGTAGATTTCTACATAGGCTATATATATATAGAAATCCTTAGTGGAGCACCTTAAATAATAGCCTAGCTATAATCCTGCTAAATATTACGAGTTTAAGGCCTCTATACGTTATATAGTGTCCTTTTTTACCTACTTCTTTATTATATATATAGCCGCCCTACCTACCTTCTCTGCTTCCTTTTAAACTTATTATAATACTTTAAGCCGTCTATCTACTATAGATATTAAGCCTCCCTTTTAAATAACCTATTAGTTAGTGTATAATTACAGCACCTGTCGTACCAACCGCGTGCCTACGCGTTCGGTACGCCAGGTACGCGTTTACGCGTTTGGTGCACCAGCCACTCGCTTACGCGTCTGGTGCACTTATGAAGCACTAACTAATCAGGGGGAGGACGCATCAGTATATAGACCACGTAGTCTGCTTCAATACAATTGACAGTCACCACCGCCTAAATAAGCATACAATACTATACGTATTTCGTGCCCTTAGACACGACTCACTTATACCATTAAATTGGTACCAACACTGATCAGTAAGCGCGCACAGATCAGAAGATACGCACTTACTTAGAAGACGTTTACGCTCCACCTTGCAAGCCCTTATTTCAGTTAAAGAGAATTAAAGTACTCTAGATTTAGAAGACGTCTAACGCTCCACCTTACCTAGAATTACCTTAAATCTACCCTAGTTTTAGAAGACGTTTACGCTCCACCTTAATCAGAGATATTAACCACTGTACTAGTAGTTAACGCAACCACATTAAAAACGCGATCACTAAGAACGCAACCACCTTAAACCCCAACCCTCACCACACCCTACTATAATACCCCGGCCTCCTCTCTAACCCCTTATAGAGACCCCTACCCCTCTACGGACCACCATAAACCCGCTAACCGCTTTTACGGACCCTTACAAGACCTCTTCCACCCGCTACGTACTATACTATACTATACAGTATGGCAGACATTAGCAAGCAAATTAGCGAAGGTTAAAAAAAGTAGAGACAAGGAGTCGACCTTACGTCTACAAATAGCATTAACGACTATATTAGTTTTAAAATCCTTAAATATAGATACTTTAAGCTTATAAATAACGACCTGTGGGAGCAATACCAGGAAGACTTTACAGACTTTACGGAAGCTATTTTTAAGGCCTATAACCCTACTACTATCCGTAAACTATAAACCCTTTTACGTAACTAAGGTATATAGGTTAAAAGGAATAAACAAGTTACTATTACACAGTCCTTATATAACATAATACATAAGAAGGACCAAACGGAATGGACTAAAGAGAAAATCCTAGACTAGTACCAAGAAGTAAAGGAACTCTTTACTTCTTCTAAACTTAATATAATCGCTAGCCTTATACCTAACCCTCTTAACCAAATTCGTCCTACAAACCCAAGCAGTTTTAGAATTAATCTTACTACCCAAAGTACACCTAGTACTCATGTTACGGACCACAATACCCCCGTAACCCAAATTACGGACCATAATACCCCCGTAAACCAAAACACGGACTAAAACCCTTCCATTATTTAAGCCACAGATCCACAAGCTATATATCCGCAAGCTACAGATCCGCAAGCCACATATCCGCAAGCTATAGATCCGCAAGCCACATATCCGTAGGCTAAAAATCCATAAGTTATAGATCCGCAACCTACCTAAGTAAAGACCTACGGTAAGGAGCTAGCTAACCTAGCCAAGCTCTATACCGACGAGTCTAAATATAGCAGTAAAAACGATAATTTTAACTTTAAACTAACCATCTTTACAGATCTCTGTTAGAAGGCTAATATTCCTAAATAGGCACTTAGCTAAGCCTACTTAACCATACTGCGCGGCCTAGCCCTTAACCACTACTACACTAACCTTAAGAGTAAACCCCTTAGTGTTCCCTTTAATAAGCTATACAAAGCTACCCGTAACTACTTTAAAGGACCGGAATATAGGCGTAATATCCTTACCTAATAGAATGCAACCAAGCTACGGACCGTAATCAATAAGAATACTAAAAAATCGACTATAGAGTACCTACAAATTCTTATTAAAGACCTCCGGCACCTATAGCACGGCCTTAACACCAAGCTTTAAATAGACGACTTTCTATATAACAAACTAATTACGGCCTGCCAGGAAGTAGAGCCCTATAAGTACGCCTATTACAAGCCTACAGACACTTTAACTGGCCTTATTAATAATCTACGCTCCTCTATTATAACGTACGAAGTCTTAAACCCACTAGGCAGCACTTAAGCCTTTGTTATAGATATTTAATATCCGTAAACAGACTTAGATATCTACTTTACGGACCGCCGCTACCGCTAGCAGTACCCGCATTAACTAGGCCCTACCCGCAACCCCTATAACAACTTCTGTACAAAAGTATACCCCTACAAACAAACTAGCCAGAAGTGCTTTGTGTGCGGTAAGAAAGGATATTAGTCTATAAGGCACACCCAGGAAGAACGTAATAAGTCTAAGAAGAAATTTAACAATTGGATTAACTAGTTTATCTTAGACTACAAAGGAAAGGAAGTAGAGGAGTCTCTTAACGAGTTAATAGAAGCCCTTATAATTAACTTTAACTCAGATACTTAGGAACAGGAGATCTTAAAGACGTTCCTAACCACTTATAGACCTTTTACGGACAACTAAGCCTTTAATATTACAACCGTATTAGCCGACCGTTCCTTTATACACTTAATTGCACCCAAAAACCAGCCTATAAGCATACCCGTTAGACCTGTTATAGACGTTACAGACCGCAAACAGGACCTATTTGCATATATTACTACAGAACGCTATACCCCTAAAGAATTCTACGGCGTTATGATTAATATAGGTGCCTCTAAGAAGTCTACTGCAGGTTACGGACAATACCTTACATATAAGACTACCGTAAATAACAATACGGACATTAATACTATGCAAACTAGGGCCGTAAACGTCTAATTCGGCATTAGCTTAACCGCATTAATTAGATTAGTTAAAGTTAAGACCCTAATTGGCCTAGTTAACTTCTACATAGTAAAAGCGGACACCCCTTTCCTACTCTGCCTTACGGATATGGACAGACTATAGGTCTACTATAACAATGTTACAGACACCCTAATTAGCCCCGTAACTGCCCTAGAAAGCAAGTATATTACCCTACCAATTACACGACAATTCGGACACCCGTTTCTTATATAGGGAGAAACTTTACGGACCTACATTTAGGAATCTTTTAACCATAACCCGTGCTACCTTACTAGTACTAAGATCCACCGCCTACACCGCCGTTTCGGCCACCCGTTAGCTAAAAAGCTGCATAGAGTCCTTAAACGCTCTAGATACAACAACGTCAATAGAAAGGCAATTAACTACCTAACTAAATACTGCTCCTTCTACCAGAAATACGGACGTTCCCTAGGCCAATTTAAGTTCACCCTTTATAAGGACCTTAAATTTAACCACTTAGTGTATATGGACATTATATATATTAACGGCAGTCTAGTATTACATATAATTAACGAGGCAACCCGCTACTAAGCCGCCCGTTAGTTGCAAAATATATCTATAAAATATACTTAGGATATTTTACGGACCTGCTAGATTAACACATACGTTGGACCTCCGCAGTATATCACCCACGACGCTAGTAGGAACTTTATTAGTAAGGAATTCCAGCAGTATGCTACGGCCATAGCTATATTAACAAAAGCTGTCCTAGTTAAGGCATATTGGTCCGTTAGGCTTATTAAGCGAGCTTACCTAGCCTTACGGAGAGCTTACTAGATTATTATGGACGAATATAAGGACATCTAAAAGGAACTGGCCCTATAAATGGCCGTAAAAGCCATTAACGACACCGCTAGCCCTAACGGATTAGTACCCACCCTCTTGGTCTACGGAGCCTACCTAAGGATAAGCAACCTAGATCCTCCTACCCCGTCTATTACGGAACAAGCAGCTGCAATACGGAAGGTGATGGCCGAGATAGTTAAGCTACGGGCCAAACAAACTGTTAATAACGCCCTACACTACTATAACGGACCTAACACAACCTTAGTACACAACCTCCCGCTTAACTCTAAAGTCCTTATATAGCGTAAAAGCGGCAAGTGGACCGGACCCTACCGTTTACTAGCTGTAGAAAACGAGACGTGCTGTGTACAACTTCCTAGCGGCCTAATTAGCTTTAGGAGCACGTCCGTAAAACCCTACTTTCGGCCCGAAGACACCCATGATGTTAAGCCAGACGAACTAGAAGCAACTACCGAGCTAGATAAACCGGAGGTAACCGCCAAACTAGACAAACCAGAAGCGACCGCTAAATTAGACAAGCTAGAAGCACCCTTGCCTACCCTAGAAGTCCCCTAGAAACCCACTGAACCTACTATACCTACTATAAAGCGCGGTTAAGGACGCCCCCGAAAGCACCCCATAACTAAGAACACCATAACGGAGACTCACCTAACCTCCGCAGAAATATCCGCAAGGCAATCTCCGCCTGCGGATATATTAGTTCTAGTATAGGAAACCCCCTTTATAGATTTACGACGCAAAGAGATCAACGGACTACTTAAAAAGGGCGTCTTTGCGGTTATAACGGAGAAAGATATTCCGCAAGGCGTCCGTATATTTAACTTACGCTTTATTAACGAAATTAAGCACCCGGGTACTAACAAAGCTTTTAAAAAATTAAGGCTTATTGTATAAGCCTATAACAACTAAGAAAAGGGCTTAGTCCTTACGCAATTGCCTACAATTTAATAAGTCAGCCAACGGATTATACTTGCACTTACGCCCGGACTATAGCAAAGTAAACCCGTAGCCCTTTACCTACGGGACATCTCGCAAGCCTATATGCAGTCTAATACCTACCTAAGCAGAGATATCTTTATACGGCCACCCCCCGAGCTTAACCTACAACCAGGAATAATCCTATAGGTCGTAAAACCTCTATACGGAGTACCAAAAGCTAAAAACCATTAGTTTAAGACGTACCACCAGCATCACGTTAGTAAGCTTAAAATAGAACAGTTGACCTATAACCCCTGCCTCCTATACAGCCCATTAAACGGCCTTGGTATTATTAGACTCTAAATAGACGATACCCTATTCCTAGTAGACCAGACCTTTACGGACGCTAAAGAAACTAAACTATAAAAGGCTAAGTTCTTGGCAAAGCCATAAGAGTAGTTAACTAAGTAGAATCCAATTAAGTTTAATAGAGGCCTAATTACATAAAAGGGTAACCTAATTAAGCTAACTTAGGAACGCCAAGCTTAAAACCTAAAGCCCGTTATAGCAAAGCCTATAAACCTTACTAGTTCCCGCGGAGAGACCCGTAAGACCGTAAATACAAAGGACTAATACGCTGCACAGCGTGCAAGGGGCGCCTATATTGCCACAGTCTATCAACCTAAATCTGCCTACGACTTGTCCTTTGCGGCCCAGGCAGTAGATCCGCAAGAAGAAAATATTAAGCAGCTTAATAAGCGCATTCAGTGGCAAATTAACAATGCAGCAAGGGGACTTACTTTCGTACCACTAGACCTAAGTTCCCTTAGCTTACTAGCATTTACGGACGCCTCCTTTGCCAATAACAAAGACCTATTATCACAAATCGGCTTTGTAATTATACTTACGGACCACAATTAGGACGTAAATATACTGCACTAGTCTTTAATTAAATGCAAACAAGTAACCCGCAGCGTACTAGCTTCCGAACTATACGCACTAGCTTATAGCTTTAATATAGCAGCCGCAATTAAATCAACGGTCCAGAAGATCCTACAACTGGAGTAGTTACCCCTGGTTTTATGCACCGATTTAAAGTCCCTCTACGACTGCCTAGTTAAACTAGGTACGACACAAGAGAAGAGGCTTATAGTCAACCTAATGTGCTTACGTTAGGCCTACAAACGACATGAAATTGCGGAGGTTAAATGGATTAGCGGCGGAAACAACCCAGTAGACGCCATAACTAAGGCAAAGCCGTGTCAAGCCCTTAAAACCCTAATTAACACAAATAAGCTTAACCTAGAAGTCATAGAATGGGTGGAATAAGACTGACGGAGCATCTACGGAACGCCTACGGCCCGTTAAAAGGCCGTACGATTTATTTTACGGACCGTAAGTAGGACTTACGACCAGCTTAGGGCACCGTTTGGAAGGCAGCCCAGAAGGCACCTCAGGAGGAGTTTCCTATGTATTTTCTTTTGTGTTCTATGGTTCTATTAAAGCAATTACGGAGACTATACACAAGTGGCTTCATTTTTCAAGTACCGCCAGTGTATAATTACAGCACCTGTCATACCAACCGCGTGCCTACGCGTTCGGTACGCCAGGTACGCGTTTACGCGTTTAGTGCACCAGCCACTCGCTTACACGTCTAGTGCACTTATGAAGCACTGACTAATTAGGGGGAGGACGCATCAGTATATAGACCACGTAGTCTGCTTCAATACAATTGACAGTCACCACCGCCTAAATAAGCATACAATACTACACGTATTTCGTGCCCCTAGACACGACTCACTTATACCATTAAATTGGTACCAACAGTTAGTTTTTTAACGCTTTACGTAGGCGTGTACTACTACCTATATTAAATATAGGTCCTCCTCTACTAATAAGTAAAGTATAGTATTTTTTTTAGCGCTCTTATAAAGCATTAATAAAGGATTCCTTACCTTATTAGGCTGCTAAATAATAAAGCTATAAACCTAATTTATTGTTATTTATAAGCTACGCAGTATATTAGGTGTTTATAACACTATAAATTATAGCCGCGGTAGCTATAGTATTATAGGTAGTAGTATAAATAGACGTATTATAGCTGTTTAATATCGCAATCTAGTTAATATAACCTTAGGATTATATAGAATAAGGCTAGTTTTTACTTATTCTAATAAAATAGATAAGGATTTAAATATAGTTATATAAATTTAGTATAGAGCGTAGAGGAATTTAATAGTATTAAAGTTTATATAGCCTATTCGCATAGCTATCTTAACAGCCTATTTATAGTAGTGCTTAAATAGCTAAAAGAGAATAATATTAAGCGGTTATAGAAAGTAGCTTATATAGGGCGGAATAGCTAATAAATAGATATTCTTCTCCTTATAATATTTTATAAATTTCTTTATAAGGTATAAACTATAGCTATTTAGTAATAGCAGCTAATGCGTACCTATCTATTAAGCAGCGCTTTACCTATTAAAGTGCTAAATCCAATTAAATATAAGGTTATTATTTAAATAGCCTTTAGTTTAAGCGCCTAGTATATAGTTACTAGGTATACTTATATTATTAAGGTATTAATATATAATTTATTAGCCCTTAATAATAACTACTAGAGTAAGTATAACTCTATTACTAGATATAGCCTCTAATACTAACGTAAAATTATAATTTGTTTTACTAGCTAAGTATATCCTTTTAGTATCTAATACACGCGTAATTATTTACTAGCTACTACTAATTCTAATATAAAATCTAGACTTATTAAAGTTATATTTATTATATAGTAAAATACCCTATTACTCCTTTATATTCCTATATAAAGTATACTATTCCTATATCGCGATAGGATTATTTATAGTAGCTTAATTAATCTTTATAGGCTTTTACTTAACCTTATATACTATTAGGTTTTATTTAAGGAATCTCTTAGTCTAGTTATATCTAAGAGTAGGTAGTTTAGTATTATTAGGCGTATAGAGCTTAAGGATACGCTACGCGTAATTATAGACTTAATAGAACAACGCGCTAACTTTAAGGTGGTCTATTTAATTAATATAGGATAGAAGCATAGCCTCTTAGTATTAATTAAGCATTTTATTACTACTAGGCCTCTATATCTTACTTTTAATGCCATTAACGCGGTTATAGATACGTTTAAACAGCGCGTTATATAGGCGGGCTGCTAATTAAATATTGGGTATTTCTATGCGTGATAACTTACGAAGTACATCTTATACGCGTATCTTAATAATTTCGGATTCTATAGGCATAGTTATAGTGATTCAATTATATGAGGAAGTAGGTGAGGCTTAATCTTGGGTAAACGTTCCGTTGAGCTCGGTATTCCATTAAGCTGCGTAGGACTATGAGCGTAAGCGAATAGTCCGTGGGGCGGATATAGGGAATTCTACTAATATCCTTAGCTTTTTTACCTAGGGTCGCGAAAAAATTAATTAATAAAAATTAATATAACAATATATTATATTATATTATATTATATTAATTAAATTTTTTTAATATACCCTATCCTACTATTAAATAAGTATTTATAGCTGAAATATTAATAATCCTTTATTATTAATTAAATAATATATTATTTAAAAGTATAATAAGGTAAATCCAATACTTAAAAATTATATATATTTTTAATTAAATGTTATTATATTATATAAAGGCTCCGCGTATAAAAGCCCTGCACGAAGCTCTGCACGAAGCTCTGCATATAGAGGCTCTATACAAAGCTCTGCATACGGAGGCTCTGCACGAAGCTCTGCATGCGGAGGCTCTATACGAAGCTTTGCGTACGGAGGCTCTGCACGAAACTCTGCGGAGGCTCTACACGAAGCTCTGCACGAAGCCCTGCATTCGGAGGCTCTGCGCGAAGCTCTGCGTACGGAGGCTCTGCACGAAGCTCTGTATACGGAGGCTCTGCGCGACGGCTCTGCGCACAACAGTTCTGCGTACGACAGTTCTACGTACGACGGCTCTACTACAGAGACTCTATATAAAAGCTTTGTGTAGAG
>Ga0307515_10024653_pt1 | contig 10465 bp, 11 predicted proteins | sample 17_EM_MG_FD_194513 | JGI IMG/M metagenome (GOLD analysis project Ga0307515, IMG submission 194513) | Populus trichocarpa ectomycorrhiza microbial communities from riparian zone in the Pacific Northwest, United States - 17_EM | ecosystem: Host-associated > Plants > Roots > Unclassified | place...
CGCAGTGCGGAAGGTGCCGCTCGACGCGCGGCCCAGCTTCTTGCCGGTCAGGTCATCGACGACGTCCACCGAGAGACCGAACTTCTCGGCCTCGATCATCGTGGCCATCATGCCGGCGATGCCGACGCGGTTGGCGACGAAGTTGGGCGTGTCGTGAGCGCGAACGACGCTCTTGCCCAGCGACGTGGTCACGAAGGCTTCGAGCTGGTCGAGGATTTCCGGCTGCGTGGTCGGCGTGTTGATCAGCTCCACCAGCGCCATGTAGCGCGGCGGGTTGAAGAAGTGAATGCCACAGAAGCGCGGCTTGATTTCCTCGGGCAGCACTTCGCTGAGCTTGGTGATCGACAGGCCCGAGGTGTTGCTGGCCACGATGGCGTGCGGAGCGATGAACGGCGCGATCTTGGTGTACAGGTCGAGCTTCCAGTCCATGCGCTCGGCGATGGCCTCGATGATGAGATCGCAACCCTTGAGCAGGTCGAGATGCTCTTCGTAGTTGGCCTGCTGGATCAGCGCGGCCTCCGACGCGTCGCCCAGCGGCGCGGGCTTGAGCTTCTTCAGGCCGTCGATGGCCTTGGTGACGATGCCGTTCTTGGCACCTTCCTTGGCGGGCAGGTCGAACAGCACGACCGGCACCTTGCAGTTGACGAGGTGGGCCGCGATCTGCGCGCCCATCACGCCGGCGCCGAGCACGGCGACCTTGCGGACTTGGAACTTGGAACTACTCATGGGGTCTCCTGTCTGAAGAGGGGCGACTGCGGCTCAGGCCGCAGTCAGAAAATCGTGCACGGCCGGCCAGTAGGCCTCACGCTCGTCGCGCATGCCGTGCGTGTGGTCGGCCTTGGTGAGCATCAGCCGCTCGACGCGCGCGCCTGCCGGTGCGGCAGCGGCGAGGCGGTCTCCGTGGTCGGTGGGCGTCCAGCGGTCGCCCTGGCTATGCACGAGCAGCAGGCGTACCTGGGCGGGCAGCCGCGTGATGGCGAGTTCGGGCCGCAGCCGGCGCTCGCCTTGCGGCGCAACGATGCTGCCGAGGCTCAACACCGCGTGGGCGAAGGGGTAGTGCTTCCAGAACGCTGGCAGGCTGGAGGCGCAGCCTTCGGCCACGATGCGATCGTACGGGAAGTCCGATGACCCGAGCGCATTCAGCGCGTTCATCGCACCGAACGACGCTGTCAGTGCATGCACCGGCAACCCGGGGAACAACTGCCGCGCATGGCGGCCGGCAGCGAGGCTATCGGCTGGCCAGTCGAAGTTCGTCGAGGGGCTCTCGCCAAAACCATTGAAGTCGAAGGCGAGCACGTGGAACCCCGCAGCCAGCAGCGCATCGGCATGGCCGTTACGCAGCCAGAACCCTTTGGCGGCCAAGCCCATCGGGTGGGCGCAGACGACCACGCCACGGGGCGCGTCGGCGGTGGTGCGCTTCAAAACCGCCGCCAAAGTTGAATGGCTAGCGCTACCGATGCGCAGGCGCTCCCAACCGTCGGACGGCACGCCCTGCGGCCAGCGCCATGGCTTCATGAAGCGGCCGAAGAACGGCTTCTTCAACTGGCGGTGCCAAAACCAACGCGCGTCGGAATCCGACGGGGTCAGGCCCTGCCAGGCGCGGCCAGCGATCTCACCCATGCTGCGTCACTCCACGCGCAGCCACACCTGGCTGCGATAGAACGGGCCGATATAGCCGCGCATCTCGAGTTTCCTGCCGCCGTCCACCGGCTTCAAGCGGGTGCGGTAGGTCTTGCCGTTATTGGGGTCGAGGATCTCACCACCGCCCCAGACGCCCTCACCCTCGGCTTTCACGCCGCGGATGATCTGCAGGCCGACGACGGGCTTGTCCTTGCGGTCGTCGCTGCACTTGTCGCACTTGGCGTCGCCGGGGTCTTTCGGGTCCAGCAGCTTGTCGATGCTGCCAACGAGGGTGCCCCCCTGTTCGCTGATGCGGACCAGCGACTTCGCGGTTTTGCCGTCGTCGTCGATGGTCTTCCACAGGCCCACGGGTGAAGTCTGCGCAAAGGCAAACGCGGGCAACAGCAGGGCAATAGCGAACAGGGATTTCATCGGGCGTTCTCGTTGTTGAAGCGCTTTTAGAACAGCGCCTCTTCCATTTCCATCAGCGGCGCCAGACCGGCACGCGCGGTGCGGATCAGGCTGGCCGTCTCGGGCAGCAGCTTGGCGAAATAGAAGCGCGCCGTCGCCAGCTTGGCGGTGTAGAACGGGTCGCCGCTGTCCTTCTTGGCCAGCGCGATCTTGGCGGCCTGGGCGAAGAAGTAGGCAAACGTCATGTGGCCCACCACGCGCAGGTAGTCCACGGCCGCGGCACCCACTTCGTCGGGATTGCCGAAGGCCTTCATGCCCAGCTCCTGCGTGAGCTTGTTGACCTTGTCGCCCAGGTCGGCGAGCGGGTTCACGAACTCCTGCATGGCTTCGTTGGTGCCCTCTTCCTCGATGAAGGCGGCGATCTTCTTGCCGAACTTCTTCAGCGTGGCGCCGTTGTTGCCCAGCACCTTGCGGCCCAGCAGGTCCAGCGACTGGATGGTGTTGGTGCCCTCGTAGATCATGTTGATGCGCGCGTCGCGCACATACTGCTCCATGCCCGACTCGTGGATGTAGCCGTGGCCGCCAAACACCTGCATGCAATGCGAGGTGGCCAGCCAGCCGTTGTCGGTGATGAAGGCCTTGATGATGGGCGTCAGCAGCGCCACTTCGGCGTCGCATTCCTTGCGCTCGTCCTCGTCGTCGCTCTTCAGCGCCTTGTCGAGCTGCAGCACCGTGTAGGCCTGCAGCATGCGGCCGCCTTCGGCGAAGGCGCGGGCGGTCAGCAGCATCTTGCGCACATCGGGGTGCACGACGATGGGGTCGGCGGGCTTGTCCGGGGCCTTGGGGCCGGAAAGCGCGCGCATCTGCAAGCGGTCCTTGGCGTAGGCCACGGCGTTCTGGTAGGCCACTTCGGTCAGGCCGAGGGACTGGTTGCCCACGCCCAGGCGGGCGGCGTTCATCATGACGAACATGGCGGCCAGGCCCTTGTTGGGCTGACCGACCATGGTGCCCACGGCGCCTTCCAGCACGATCTGTGCGGTCGAATTGCCGTGGATGCCCATCTTGTGCTCCAGGCCGGCGCAGAAGATGCCGTTGCGCGAGCCGAGCGAGCCATCCGCGTTGACGTTGAACTTGGGCACGATGAAGAGCGAGATGCCCTTGGAACCCACGGGCGCGTCCGGCAGGCGGGCCAGCACCAGGTGGATGATGTTGTCGGCCATGTCGTGCTCGCCGGCTGAGATGAAGATCTTGGCGCCGGTGAGCTTGTAGCTGCCGTCGGCCTGCGGCTCGGCCTTGGTGCGCAGCATGCCGAGATCGGTGCCGCAGTGCGGCTCGGTCAGGCACATCGTGCCGGTCCACTCGCCGCTGGTCAGCTTGGGCAGGTAGGTGGCCTGCTGCTCGGGCGTGCCGTGGGCGTGCAGGGCCTCGTAGGCGCCGTGGCTCAGGCCCGGGTACATCGTCCAGGCCTGGTTGGCCGAGTTCAGCATCTCGTAGAAGAACTGGTTCACCAGGTAGGGCAGGCCCTGGCCGCCGAATTCGGTGTCGCAGCTCAGCGCCGCCCAGCCGCCGTCGACGTACTGCTTGTAGGCGTCCTTGAAGCCCTTGGGCGTGGTCACCTCGTGCGTGGCCTTGTCCAGCGTGCAGCCCTCGGCGTCGCCGCTGAGGTTGATGGGGGCGATGACCGAGGCAGCGAACTTGCCGCCTTCCTCAAGCACCGCGTTGATCGTGTCGGCGTCGATGTCGGCATGGGCCGGCAGCATCTTCAGCTCGTCGACAACGTTCAACAGCTCGTGCATGACGAACTGCATGTCACGCATGGGCGGGGTGTACTGGGGCATCGGGTACTCCTGGAACAGTCTGGGGATCGTGAATCGGGTCAGCGCTTCGCGGCGCTGTTCTTGGGGGCCTTGCGGCTGCGCTCGAGATCGAGGCCGGCCGCCGTGGCGTAGAACTGGATGGTTCGGTCAAAGCCGACGCCGGCCCGCGCCAGCGCGCCGGGGATGCGCATGAAGCGCGCGTCGTGATGCAGGGACAGGATCAGTCCGTGCAGTTCGAAGACGATCTGGTCGACATCCGCATCCGCCAGCAAATGGCCCTCCTGGACGGACAGCACGATGGCCTTGTGCAACGCCGCATGCCAAGCCTTGACCATGGCCACCAGCGCGTCGCGCACCGGGCCGGGCCGGTCGTCGAACTCGACGGCGCCGCTGATGTAGATGCAGCCCGAATCGACCTCGACCGACACGCGGCGCAGCCAGCGCTCGAACATCGCTCGCAGCCTGGGCAGGCCACGCGTCTCGCGGATGGCGGTGAAGAAGACTTCTTCCTCGAACTTGGCGTGGTACTCGGTGACGACGGCGATCTGCAGTTCCTCACGCGAGCCGAAGTGGGCAAAGACGCCCGACTTGCTCATCTGCGTCACGTCGGCCAGCGCGCCTATGGACAAACCCTCCAGCCCCATGTGCGAGGCCAAGCCCAGCGCGGCGTCGAGGATGGCGGCGCGGGTCTGCTGGCCTTTTTGCAGGGAACGCGCCACGCGCACCGGCTTGGCGGCGCGCAGCGGGGCGGCTTTCTTGGCGGGGACGGGGAGCGTGGACACAGAGGCAGGAATAAAACGAACGGTCGTTCTATTTTGCAGGTCGCTCCGGTGACCGCGCCAGCCCGGCCCCTTGAATTCCTAGGGCGATGTGTCTAATACACCCGACAACCTAGGGATGACCCTGAGTTTTTACCCAGGGCGCAGCGCTGTCACGGCCCCACGCTTGAGCCCTGGCCCGGTTCTCGCTAGGCTCCGGGCTTGAAGAGGGGCAGTTCCCGAGTTGACCCGAGGCCCGTGGGGGCGCCCTTCCAGGAGGTTGACGCCTGTGGATGTGCTCCAACTCGATGTCTCCGGCCGGCCCCAGGCCTGGATCACCACGCGGGAAGCTGCGGTGCTCTACGCCAGCGACGGCGTCGCCTGGACGCTCGGCGAACCCTGCCAGGTGCTGCGTGGCGGCTGGCAGCGCGTCACCGGCCGGCAGTCGCGCATCGAGGTGCACTCCATCATTGCCGTGCGCGGCTCGGTGCCCAGCCGGGCCTGGCGCCAGGCGCCGGCGCTGACGAACAGCAAGCTCTTCGTGCGCGACCGTTTCATCTGCGCCTACTGTGGCCACCACTGCCAGAACGAGGACCTGACGCGCGAGCACATCCACCCCACCTCGCGCGGCGGCTACGACAGCTGGATGAACTGCATCACCGCCTGCCGGCCCTGCAACGGCCGCAAGGGCAGCCGCCTGCCCGAGGAGGCCAACATGAGCCTGCTCTACCTGCCCTATGTCCCCAGCCTGCACGAGGACATGATCCTGCGCGGGCGCCGCATCCTGGCGGACCAGATGGAGTTCCTGCTGGCCAGCGTGCCGCGCAGCTCGCGCCTGCACGGTTGACCGCCACAGGGTAAAGAGTTGTTGCAGCCGGCCTCAGGCCGTCAACGGCGGGACAATTCGACACGTTGGGCTGCTGTTCTGCCCAAGGAGTAATTCGAATGTCCAAGCTCATGACTTCCGTCACCCTGGCTGCGGCCCTGGTGCTTTCCGCCTGCTCGACAACCAGCCCGGACGTCGTCCAGCGTGGCGACGCGCAGCGTCTGTCGCAGGTGCAGGACGCGACCGTGCTGTCCTCGCGCCCGGTCACCGTCGACGGCTCGCAGAGCGGCGTCGGCGGCGTGGCCGGCGGTGTGACCGGCGCCATTGCCGGCAGCTCGGTCGGTGGCCGTCGTGAAGGCGCGATCGTCGGCGTCATCGGCGCTGTGGCCGGTGCGGTCATCGGCAACGCCATCGAGCGCTCGGCCACCCGCGAAGACGCGCTGGAAATCATCGTCCAGCTGCGCAACGGCGAGCGCCGCGCCATCATCCAGGCCAAGGGCGCCGAAGCCTTCAACAGCGGCGACCCGGTCGTGCTGGTGACCACTGGTGGCAAGACCCGCGTGACGCGCGCTCCGGCCGTCGTGCCCGCCAGCAACGGCTGATCGCTGCGCGTCGCTCAGGGGCCGGCGTCCCGAACAGGGACAATCCGGCCCATGAACATGAAGAAAACCGATCTGGAACGCCTCGCCGGCCTGAAGCTGGACAGCGCAATGCGCGGCAAGGCGACGCCCGGCCGCTTCGGTGCCGCCGCCGCTGCACTGCCCGACCGCAAAGCCCAGCGCAAGCTGGACGCCGCCGCCGGCCTCGTGCCCTTTGCCTGCAAGCTGCCGGCCGAGCTGACTGAGCAACTGCGCCAACGTGCGGACAGCCATGAAGGCGGCATCAACGCCCTCGTGGCAGAGTTGCTGGCCAAGGCGCTGAAGGCATGAGCGCCGCGCCGGGCCGCCCCAAGCAAGCTCGCTCCCGCTTGGCGGGACAGGCCGAAGGCCGAAGGGTGCACCCATGAGCGAGGTTGACGACCCCGTCTTCGAAGCGCGCCTGTGGCGCGACAACGGCTGGACGGCGCAGGTCATCAAGAACGAGGACGACGAGGGCTGGGCCGTCGCGATGTTCAAGACCGGTGAGAGCGAGCCCGCCCTCGTCGGCCCCTGGACGATGGGCCGCGACAAGAAGAATCCCAAGCCGCTGGACGTCAACGCCTTCAACACGCTGGTGAAGACGGCCTCCGAGGTGCTGCGCCGCCATGAGCAGCAGCTGCACGCCCAGCTCAACAAGGCGCTCTACGTTGCCCGCGACGGCGCCTGGCTGAAGATCACGCTGGAGATCGTGCCCGCCGAGGACGACCCCTACGCCTGGCTCGCCGCCTACGACGCGGCCGGCGAGCGCCTGGCGCAGGTCAAGGTGGCGGCTGGCTTCAAGCTCAGCCAATCGGCGGCCGAAGCCTGGGTCGACAACGGCTTCGAGCGGCCCGCCGGCCGGGACTGACTGCACGTCCGATTGCGGCCAGACATGGCCCGGCTGTATCGGAAGAATGGCGTGCATCCCCACCGGAGCGCACCATGTCCTTTCGCATCAGCGGGCTGTCCGCCGAACCCTTTGAACATCTCTTCGGCCTGAGCGATGCCGAGCTGGCCGCCCATGGCGCGCTACGCCATCGCGGCGAGGGCCTGCCCGACCGCGTCGAGCTGCGCGATACGACGGCCGACGAAACCGTGCTGCTCATCAACCACGAGCACCAGCCTGCCGACACGCCCTACCGCTCGCGCCACGCCATCTTCGTGCGCGAGCAGGTGGGCAAGCCTTTCGATGCCGTCGACACGGTGCCGGATGCGCTGCGCCGCCGCCTGCTATCGCTGCGCGCCTTCGACGCGGCCGGGCTGATGGTGGACGCCGATGTCGTCGACGGCATGGCCATCGAAGGCCTCATCGAGCGCCTGCTGGCACAACCCGAGGTCGACTACGTGCACGCGCATTTCGCGCGCCGTGGCTGCTATGCGGCGCTGATCCGGCGCGCCTGAGGAACGCCGACGATGGCGAAGGCCACGCGGCAGCGTCTGCAAACAACTCCCGTCCGGCGCTATGACGACGCTGGCGCCGAACCCACGCGCGCCCGGCTGCTTGTGCACTCGGCCGAGCTCGCGGTCGGCCGCGTCGATGTAGACATGCCTGTTGAACACGGCGCCGCCCTCGCCCAGCGTCGGTATGCCGATGACGGCAGCGATGCCGAGCCGGGCGCAGGTGGCGCGCAACTGCGCTTCGGCCGCGGCCAGCGCAGCGGGGTCGAGCAGTTCGGGCGGTGGCGGTGGAAACCCGTCAGCGCCAGCTCCGTGCAGACACAGCCCTCGGCCCCGCCCGCCGCAGCGGCCTCCAGCGTCGTCAGCACCTCCGCGAGGTTGCCCTCCAACGTCCAGTGCATGCGTGGCTGGCCAATCGCCCAGCGATGCGCGGTCAAGCGGCAATCTCGAAGGTCAGGCCGGCGCGCTCCTGCAGCCGGCGCACCAACGCCAACCCCATCGCACCGCCAGCCGTCCACACACCGCCGGGCGTCGCGTCGCGGTCCACGTCCTGCAGCAGGCACAGCGCCGTCTCGCTGATGAGCTTGCAGGTCGAACCATAGCCAGGGTCGCGGTCGCCTTTGACGATGGCGCGCAACATCTGGCCGCTGGCGGCCTTGCCGGTGAACCAGAGCTGGTAATGCCCGGCCTCGCGGGCAGCCGCGTTCGGGCCGTCGCCGGGCTGCGTCAGCACGAAGCGGCGGAGCAGGGCACGCATCGGCGCCAGGCCCAACGCCAGGTTCTGCAGCTTGGTGAAACGGGCCAGCGCGCCCGCCTTGCGGCGGCCCTTGTCGCCCTGGCCAGGTTTGCCGGTCAGCAGCTTCTCGCTGTAGACAAACCCTTCACCCCAGGGGTGGCCGCGCAGCGCATTGCTGCGGTGGACGTTCTTGGTATTGATCGCCGCCATCATGAACGGGCCGCACCAGGCGTCGGCCCAGTCGTCGAAATCGGCGCCCCCGTCATCGGGCTGTCGCGGGCCCTTGAAGGCTGGTGTCAGCGCAAACGGATTGGCCATGACCTGGGACAGCGCGGGCTCGCGGCGCGTCGCTTCCAGGGTCTCCATCATGCTGGCCAGCGTGCCGCCCGAGGCCGCGCCCTTGATGCGCGCGACGCGGCCGCGCACCTCGGGCAGAGGCGCACCGAAGCGTGCCTGAGCCTCGGCCTGCAGGTAGACGACGCCGAGGTCGAAGGGGATAGAGTCGAAGCCGCAGGAGAAGACGATGCGCGCACCGCTCTGCTCGGCCAGCGGCGTCAGCTTGTCGACCATGCGGGCCATCCACAGCGGCTCGCCGCAGAGGTCGACGTAGTCGGTGCCGCCAGCGGCGCAGGCGGTGGCAAGCGGCTCGCCGTGCAGCTGATAGGGGCCGACGGTCGTGATGACCACCTGCGTGCGCCTGACCAAGGCCTTGAGCGCGGCGGCATCGTTGGCATCCGCCTTCAGCAAGGCGATCGACGGCGGCAGGTGCAGTTGGTCGCGCACCTTGGCCAGCTTGTCCAGGCTGCGCCCGGCGATGGCCCAGCGCGCGCCGGCCGCGCCGCTGAGGTGCAGGTATTCGGCGACAAGGCGGCCCGTGAATCCGGTCGCGCCGAAGACGACCAGATCGAACTCCCGGCGCTCAGGCATCGGCCCGGCCCCTCATCGCCTCCCAGTCGCTGCGCAACAGGCCCAGCGAATGACAGTCCACATACTCGCCGGCGACGAAGACGATGCCGCGCTGTATACCCTCGTGCTTGAAGCCGCACTTCTCGGCCACGCGCCGCGAGGCATGGTTGTGCACGGACATGCCGCAGGACAGGCGGTTCACCGGCCAGTTCTCGAACAGGTAGTCCACCAGCAGCCTGGCCGCCTCGCTGGCCAAGCCCTGGCCGCGCATGGCGACGTCGGCCATCGCCCAGCCGATCTCGCGCGCCGTCGTGTAGCGGGCCGCTGCAAAGTGCACCACGTCGCCGATGACGCTGCCGTCGATCAGGTGGCAGATCAGCAGGCGCTCGGCCTCCTCGCTGGCGAAGCCGTTGTCCTTCCAGCGCTGGTCCACCGCGTGCGGCGTCATCATGCGCGAGCCCAGGAAGGGGCCCGTCACCTGGGGATCGCTCACCGAGCGCTTGAGCCAGGGCAGGTCGTCCTGCGTCACATGGCGCAGGCCGACACGTTGTCCTCGGAGCATGGGGTCCTCTCAAAAAGGAAGCCCGACCAGGGCCGGGCTTCGGGGCATTGTGGGTCAGTGCAGAGGCTATCTGAAGTACGGCCGCTCGTGGCTGAGCAGCAGGCGCTTGGCCGTCTCGCGCCAGGCGGGCGGCGTGCGGTCGCCCAGGCGCACGGCGGCCATGCTGTAGGCCTGGCCGCGCAATTCCAGCGGCAGGCCGCGCAGATGCGCCTCGGCACTGGCCAGCGCGGCGCGGTCACGCAGGGCGGCGCGGAAGGCCTCGATCTTGCGCAGCTGCTCGGGCTCGACGCCGTCCAGCGCGCCCTGGGGCAGCTCTGGCGCGGGCCGGCCCTCGCGGTCGGCCAGGGCGAGCGCCGTCCACCAGGTCTGGGCGTTCAGCCCGGCGCCGCTGGGCAGGGCCGCTGCGCGCTGGCGCAGCTCGGCCGAGGCGCCGTCGGACGCCGCCGCCAGGCGCAGCAGCTGCGGGCTGGGCGAGGGGTGCAGGGCGACGGCCTTGTCCGGCTCACCGCTGGCCAGTTGCAGGAAGGCCTGGGGTTCCGAGATCAGCGAGCCCGCCCAGATCTGCATGCCGAGGGCGGTCATCAGCCGGCTGCTCGGGCCGATGCGTTCTCCCTCGGCGGCCAGCGGCGGCTCGCCCAGCAGACGGCGCAGCCGGTTGGCCTCGATGGTGGCGAAGGGCGCCAGCGTGGGCTCGGCGCGCGCCAGCTCGTAGTCGCGCAGCGCCACGCGCCAGTTGGCCGCGCCGGCCTCGCCCCAGGCCGCACCGTAGGCCAGCCAAGCGTGCTGGGGGAAGCGCCGCAGCCCGGACTGCAAG
>Ga0307515_10024654_pt1 | contig 10465 bp, 4 predicted proteins | sample 17_EM_MG_FD_194513 | JGI IMG/M metagenome (GOLD analysis project Ga0307515, IMG submission 194513) | Populus trichocarpa ectomycorrhiza microbial communities from riparian zone in the Pacific Northwest, United States - 17_EM | ecosystem: Host-associated > Plants > Roots > Unclassified | place...
TATTTGGGTATTTTAGATCCATTTCTCCGATAATCGATCTTTAAAATCTTAGGATTTGGTGTGCTAGATTACAACAATTTTTTTTATTGATGAAAACTCAAAGACAAGAATTAGAAATTATACAAAATATCTAAGGACAGGTCTTAAACCTAGGACCTCACCATGTCTTAGATTGCCTGTACTAACCTGTTAACAACTTGAACACACACATAAAAAAAAATAAAAAATATTCTAGCTACATGAAAGTTCGTTAAAAAATATTAGAAAATAAATATAAAAAAAAAACAATTCCGTACCTAAGGAGGAAAAATCTAAATCAATCTTGTATTATATTAGCTTGGAATCTAATTTGTGTTGGAATAAGATAAGATTTCATGCATTCATTCATGCATTTAAAAACGGCAACATAGTCAAAGGAACATAACTTATTTATCAAGCCAGATTTGTGATAACATGTAGTGATAAATTTTTTATAACCAGACGAGAATCTATATTATTTGAATAGCCTAGCAGATATATTTATAAACCAATAAAATAAATTTAAAGTTAAGAAAAGATCTAATTGTTCAGTTTAAAATAAAAGTTAAAAATGTTATAACTTTTGATTTGATTGTTATATCAAATTTAAATTTTTACGGGAATTTTCAGAGTCCGTTTTCCTTAAAATAGTTACTATATTGCTATGCAAACCGTCAACTTTAGATATAAAAAAATCTCGCATAAGGTTTCGGTATGAGCAAATTTTGTTATTTTCTTTATTAATTTTGGATTTCATGCATTGTTTTAAATTTTATGATTATTTTTTTATATTTTATTTTGCTTTCTAGTTAATATATGGTTATTAATCTATTTAAAGTTTCATAAACTTTCTAAAGAGATAGACTTTTATATTATTTTAAAAATAATAAAACTACAAAATCATTTTCGCTCATTAAATTTCTATGTTTATTTATTGTTTTTAGCTTCGCTCATCATTTATAAATTATTACTCAGAGACTCAAGACAATTTGAATAATAAAAAATAGTCAATGATGAAATGCACATTAAGAATTAATATTGGATCCATATTCGAATTAGGTGCCACGTGCCAGCATTGAAGTATATGTGAAATATGTACCAGTTGCGTGAGGCAAAATGCAGGGATGATTGTGATTTTAAACATATTAAAATCAAGTAGTTTAGTAATATAGATTCATCTCCAATTTTTTTTTTATTATTATTAATATAAATATCCGGACCAGCTTGCGCGCACCTCAACTAATCTCACGGGCCCTGAAATTAACGACCATGTAAACTTTTAGTAGCCATCATATTAGCAACAATATGGCTCGAACTTGAGACCACAAGATAAGGAAACCTTTTAATCTCAAATTTTTACTATTGAGTCACCTATTAGATGATTATATCTCCAAACTTTTGATCAATGCAATATTGATATCATTATTTATGCTTTGGGTTTGTGTGTGTATTTGCATTTTTATAAGATAATTTTGAGTGATAAAAGTTGTAATTAAGAAGTTTGCTTTATATTTTCTCTCAATAATTTGAATTTAAATCTCGAGATTAATATTCAAGATAATTTGTTTCTTTAGTATATCAAATTGATGTACATAATGTGTTTCAAAATATGATTTTCATGTGTTTTAACTTTGTATTTAATTAATGTTTTAGAATAGAAGGGATATATACTTAAAAAAAATAAAAATGTAAATAATTATAAAATATTTTTTTTATTTTTAAAACAGAGTATAAAAAAGTATATCATTTTTATACCTATTATCTTTGTTTCTTCTATCTAAAAATAAGTAATTAAACGATATCTAAAAGTTAAAATACAAGTTTGCAATGAAAAAGGCAATAAGAAATTCAATTTAGAATATGATTTTCACGTAGGAAATCATGTTGAAGACATAATAGGCTCGACGGGATGATCCTATATGCAGGAGTTCTCCCTGTACTAATAAAATAAAAGATTTGTGGTTCAGAGACTTGGAAGTTCACATCAGCCACACTTGCAGAGAAGGAAACTTTTGTGACAAATGGTTGGGTGGCCAAAGCTGGGGCAGGCATGGCTCAAGGAATGATCCAGTTTCGATTAGTTCTTGTATGACCTTGGACTTACTTTTTAAGCAGATTGTGTGGTTCTATCAATTTCTTTGTTGTAATATGTAATTTTGGGTTTTTTTTACTAAAATGCATAGGTTTTTTACTATGCACGATCTTATCGATCATCCTTTTATATATTATTGTAGATAGACTATGTAAAACTTTTTGTTTTATCGATTTGATTCTCAATTTTTTTTTGTGATTTAGTCCTAATTAAAGATTAATTGACTTTGATTTCTTATGAAAGGTTGTGGTTGAAAGAAGAGGGACCTAAATAAAAACGACACCAAATATGGGTGACGTGCCATAAGTTTCAAAAAAAAGATGCACTATTATCCTCGAATAAAAAATAACGTAGATTATACAACTTTAACACCTCAATATTTTTCAAATTCAATTTTGATATAAAATTTTATTTTTGTTATTTTTAGTCCTTGTTGAGAGATGAAAGAGAGGTCGTTAGATTCTGATGGTAGAGAAAGAAATATGTCGTTAACATCGATTTAGACCACTAAAATGAATGATATTTGTGTTAAATTGTTCCTTTTGATGAGAGAGGTTCATATAAGGTTTTTTTTTTTTTTTTTTACCTTTAAAGTTCTTTAAAAAACATATTTGAGCTTGAGTTGATTTATGATTTCAGGTTGATTTTGGTTTTTGGGATGGTTTTTTGATTTTTTTAAGGCCATAATAAGTTTTCATTGGTAAAAAAAAAAGAGGCTGAAAATTGGGTTTTCGGGTAAAAAAACGGGTTTTCAGGTAAAAAAACTTAAGCTCTGATTTTCTAGCCACTGTGATGGCTGGAATCTGAGCAAAATCAGACGACGCGTTGTCTACCTCGGCAAGTGACTCATCCTCTATTTTTTTTTTCAAAAAGATTAGGGTGGACAACATATCGTCCACCCCAGGTTCAACAAAAAAACATAAGGGCCCAGTCTCATGGGCCCTAAGAAAATGGGTTAGGTGAGCAGGTCTGGCTAGCCAGGCCTAGCAACGCTTGGTTTTTTTTTCTTTTTTTTTTCCTATATTTTTTTCAATGAATGCTTCTTTTATATGTTTTTTTTCAAAAAATATTTATATTTAAATTAATACCTCTTCTCTCTTTTATTTTGCATAGAGAGCCTCTTTTAAAATATGATTATTTTTTGGTTATGTGTTTAATTTTTGAAGAGGTTTTTCTGATTGATATATAATTTTTTTTAATCTTTTGTATAGATGAACTAATTTTTTAAAATAATATTTCTAATATATGTAGCCTTGTATAATATTTTTTTCTTTTTATTTTATTTAATCAATTTAATGTGTTTTTATATTTCTATTATCATTTGATTTAATAAATAAAATATTAAAATAAACAAAATTTAGAAAACATAACCGGGTAAATGTCCCTCCTTATAATATTAAATATCTTGATCTACACTCATCTCTCGATTTTTTTAATTTTATTTTTAGTTATTGTTAATGACTTTTTATTTATTAATTATCATACATAATTCTCGGTTTATTTGATTTTGTTAATATTTTTTAGTTATTGTATAATATATTTTTATTTTTAGTTATTGTTAACATGTATGCATAAACTTTTTTATTTGCACTAAAAAATTTTGAACAATAGAAATGCATTAAAAAAAAACCTACATATACAATTTGTTTTATAGAAAATTAAAATGTTTGACTTTCAGTGGAGTGCGAGTCATATAACTAGTGTCAATCTATGTTAGGTTCTATTTTGACTGTTATATATTGTTTGGACTGCCACTTTACCTATCTATTACATTAGAACTCCACCCTATTAGGATTTTATCAAGCGTAGGCTTGTATTAGATGTTTTTTTTATATATAAAAAAATAACATAGTAAGCTAAAAGCTTTGGCAGAATAATGCTATTTAAAAAGGATTTGGCGAAATATAACACTTTTCACCTTGTTGCACTTCTGAAGTGTAACATTTACTAAATATTGTTATTTCTAAACGTGACAAGATAATTGTCATGCTTTAAAAGCACGACAACTTAACATGTCGCTTTTCTAAACCACGATATTAATTAAAATTTAAGTGCCTCCCCAGATCAAAGAACACAAACACAACAACTCTTTTTTCTCTCCAAATCGATGCCCTCAACCCTTATCTCTCTAAAAAAACCAACCAAACACTTTTTTCCCCTTAAAACACCAAAAAATTAAACTCATCCTTGGATGTTATTGCGTTCAAAATCCACCATTGCCTTTTTTTGCCACCACTGTCCAAATCGTTTTTAGTCTTACAAGCAAAATAAACATACTACATTACTATAAATTTTTGTTTGTTTTAGTTAAAACAAAATAATTGTTTAGATTGAATTTAGGGCTTGTTGAAATAAAGATAAATTAGTCATGAATATCTTTAATTAGGGTTGATTTGATATAATTGAACATGAAAATAAGTTAAGTTAATTATGAATTAATTATGTATTATGTTTAATTTTGGATAAGTTGTTGAATTAGGGATTTTATGTGAGTTGTTGGAATTAGCTAATAATGTAAATAACTACACTTGATGATTTCTTGCAATAGAACATGAATGCAGTAGAATTATGAAGAATTACACGTTGCATTGAATTGTTGATGAATTCAGCATTTTTTGTGAATTATTTTAATTTGCTATGAATTTGAGTTTGATTTAATGCAATTGAAAATGAAAATATCAATTAAAAGTGATGAATTATATTAAATTTTTATCAAGTTTGCTTTTACATTAAATTTTGGGAATTTGATTGAGTTTTCTATGAATTTTGCCAATTAGGGTTATAGTAATGCAATTTAGTTAATATGTTTAATTAACCAGAATCCGATTTGTTTTTGTTTTTTTACAGAATATCTTATAACATATTTATGTTATGTTATTACGGTGACACTATTATTCCTGATGTGAATAGTAGTTTCACATACAATAATGAGAGTAGTTTATTGTTAAATGATAATTTAGACATGTTATAAATTAGGTATTGTGCCCGATATTTTATTAGCAACTTTAATCATAAATTCAAAAACCCAATTATGAAAAAAGATTTGATGAAGATGTGTTATGAACTTTCAAGGCATAAATTTGATTTGTGGTATGGAAGAATGTGTAAGTTGGACACAACATATCAAGAATGACTTGAATAGAAACCAAAAGAAAAATAGGCTTTATGTTATGATGGTGGTCACCGATAAGGTAATATGACAACTAATCTTTCAAAATTATTTAATCATGTTCTGAAAGGTGCTCGTGAAATAATTGTTTTAACTCTAATGCAATTAATATTTTACACGTGTAATAGTTATTGGGTCAAGTAGAGACATGAAGCTAATGATTTTATTCAACATGGAATAATTTATCCACTAGCAATTCAGATTGAATTAACAATGAGCAGGGATAAATTAAGAGATCATGCTACAATGTTATTGACTCTGAGAAAGAGGTGTTCCATGTCAACACTTCTATTAAACCGAGTGTTGTAAAAGAAGTCAAATGAGCAGTTAGATTGAATGACAGAACATGCACATGTGGTAAGCGACAAATATTTCACTATCCATGTTCACATGTTCTTACATGTTGTGCAAAAAATCACTTAGACTTTACATAATTTGTTAATGATCATTACACAATTCAGAGCTATAGATCAGCATATGACATGTCATTATGTCCATTACCAGACAAGTTAGAATGAAATAATTACACTGGACCCTTAGTTGAAGCAGATTAATTTAGATGAAATTCAAGTATGGTTGACAAATGTCTACTCGTTTGCACAACGAGATGGATACAAGAGAGGGTCATGCACATTATAAGTGTGGTATATGAAATGACACGAGCCATAATAAGAAAACATGTCCTAATTGACAACATATGCTTGATATTACAATTATATGACAAAACATAAATCTATTATGGTGTTTTTGTAAAGCATATTAAACTTATTTAATTTCACATCAAGCACATGTACTATTACATAGAATGTCGCACACTCAAGGTGACAGATCGTCTACTCATGTTAAGCATCCACATTATGACAATGATGTTCCAAGACAACATGATAATGACAACCGCGGAGAGCATGAGTCACAGTACATGCCTATTGGACCCGTTGACACATATGTTCTACGATTGCAGGATAGACATCGATCGAAAGATGTTTTTGTTGGCATTGTAAGAATATTTATTTTTAATTTACTTAACATTCTAGGTCTTTTATATATATATATATATATATATTTTAAATTGTTATGCAGGATAAGACCACAATTTATTATCGCACACACCGATGGATGAAACTACACGAACAAGTTCAGCCATATGTATTCCATACAAGTTTTTTGTATGTTAGTTGTCTAAAACATATCAAGCTTGACCAAGACTTGATCCATATACTGATTGAGCGATGGAGGCGTGAGACACAAACACTCTATCCTAGGTATGGGGAGATGACATCGACATTACAAGAGATGATAATTTTGCTTAGATTGCCTATTGATGGTTAGGCACTCACATCTATTTGCGTTCAAAATTGGATTACGTTATGCGAGTAATCATTTGGATAGTCACCTTTTATTTCTAAATTAAAAAGGGTGAGATACATCTTAAATGGATTGAGAATATATTTATGACACCATCAGATGATGTTAACGACAAGGTCTTACAAGGATACCAAATAATTATTATGATTTGAATGTGTTGATTATTTGTTAAGTATGTGTGAATTATTATGATAATTCTAATGTGTTATGTAGGTATGCTAGAGCATATATACTTTATTTTTTAGCAGTGTATTATTCACAGACCTCGCAGGGAGATATGTGCCTTTAATTTATATGATGCTCCTATATGATTTTGACATCATTCCCACATATAGCTAGGGATCTAATGTGTTGACATGCTTGTACAAACATCTATGTCTTGCATGTATGAAGAGAGATAAACAAGTTGGGGGATGTTTGCTACTTTTATAAATATGAATCAAAAGAATTCAAAATAGTTATTTACATTTTAAATGTTTGTTGTTAACATGAAATAAACAACTTATTTTTTTATTTAATAGCAATTATGGTCCTAGGAGCATCTTCAAGTGGGTCGTCCCTAAATACCTAGATCGTCGACTATCCAAATTATAGGGGTTACACTTCAGCTTCAATTAGAATGCATGTATTGCAAAGTTATTTTGCAATTATATGCATTTATTTTATCTAATTATAACTTTGAAAATACAATTAAACTAACATATTTGTAATGCTAGGTGGTATGCTGGTAGAGTATTTGATAGTAATCCAATACATGTATTGACATTTTATCGAAACAAGCTAGATAAGCAACATGCTATCTAGGTGTTTTTTGAACCATAATTAAATAAGAAAACTTAATTTCACTAAATTGTTGTTGTTTAATATTTAAGAAACTTATACGCTAAAAGTCATGTGGATGCCTTATTCGAATGAAAGATTGGTGGTTGTTTTAGCTATTTGCATTAATATGATGAATATATATGGGCATCAGTGGTCTCGTTAATATTTTTTGATAAGGTTGAGCTTCATTGCTCAGATCAAGTAATGCGACTGTTTAGCTATAAACAACACATTCTAATTAACATTGATACAAGTGATGTTTTGCATGTCATAAATAATTGGGGTAAAAATGTTGATTACAACTGGTTAAGCCACTATGAAGCTTATATATCATAGTGGGATGCACGAAGAAATGAGGTTTTTTACATATATGCATTATGTGGTTACAAATGAAGAGTAATTGATTTGGTACATGAGTATCACACATCGAGTCATTACTTAGGATCCCAAGCAGATTCCTTCACTTGGATACATGTAACACGAGCAACATGACTAACGGATTCAAAATATCATAAGTAATCAAATCTTTTTATAATTAATATATTTTAAACATTGGGTTTTATTTATTGATCTTTTAATTTAACATTAATGTTTTATTAATATTAGGCTGGCTTCATGATATGGAAAGGTCGAGAGGCTGTATTTGTTCTATGTAATATTGACAAAGAAAACAAAGGATACACTTATACATCTCAGTGGTTTAATGTTTTCTGCACTAGACTTGAAACCTGTGGAGAGAGTTAATTCTTGATGATGTCGTGGCAGAAGATGAGGCCACTCAGGTAGGGGTAAGAACTGGATTCAGTCGTGCTATTATTAAGTCTGGATCATTCAGTAGACGACGTAGACATATATAGATAGATGAGTTATGTTGATATATTTTAGGATTTGAATTACTAGAAAGTTGTATTATTTAAGTATTTGAGATTCATTTTGCATGTATATAAGTTTTTTTTTTATTTGTATTCCTAGGGCTACTTATGATTATAAAATGTCAAAATTTGTTGAGTTTAGTTATTATGGTTCTTTGCGGGGTATTTTAAAGCAAGATATAATTTTAGGTAGGTATAGTTTCTATATAGAAAAATCTCTACCTAAATTTTGTTAAAATTGTAAGATTTTTAACTTTCTAAAATAATTAACTAAATTAAATGTCAGATTAAAAAAATAAATAATAAATTTCATAAGAAATATTTTTTGTTAGATTTAGATGTTGGAGAATTTTGTTGCTAGAAATTTGTTGCTGGGAGGGGCAGTAGCCTCGCTATCAATCCCCTTGTTCAACCGGTCGGTCGGTTGAACTAGTGGTATAAACTGATCGACTGGTTCCCATAAAAATTATAATTTTATGAATTTTTTTTCAAATATATTTTATGAGTCAAAATATACATCTTATCCAACTTGTAGACTAAAAACAGACTCCAATTAAAATGTTAAAAAGTTATTGTTCACACATTAATTGTCATCTGCTTTTGAAAATCAACCAATTGGTCGGTTTAACTTACCATTATAAATTAGTTGACAAAATTATCATTCTTAAAATTACTGGAATTTAATTAATGTCACGGTTTTGAACTGTGACACGTGATTAAATATCATGGTTCTGAATCGCGATATTTTAAAGCATCCTCTTTTATAAAAACTTTTTACTGCTGTGCTAATTCACCTTCTCTTTTTATTTTGTATGCAAATTATCCAATTTGCCCCTTATATTTGTTCCTGGTAATGAAAATCATCTCATTATTCTAAAATAAAAAATGATATAATTGGATCAGTTTTGTATACAGAAACTTTGTATGTGAAACCATGTCTTTCCCTCATCAAATCTTAGTTTTTGGACAATTGTTTTTAATGGAATTGACCTGGTTAGGCCTCACTTAAATCTAGTTTTTGTTGAGTACATCGAATTATATATGTTTGACCATCAATGTTTAAAATGATTTTTAAAAAAATCAATCCAACCAGATCTACCATATTTTGTAACTATGAAATGGAGTCCAGAACTGGAGTCCATGTAAGAAAAAATAGAAGCATAGTCAAGTAAGGTAGCCTGCCCAAACATTGAAGGCCTTGTTCGAAATGGGCTTGGGCAGAACCAAGCCTAGTAAGATAGGGTCCCCTTGAGCTGAGACAGCGCTCGGTCAATCCTGAGAAATTGTTGGCTCATAGCCTTTGGTCATTGATGACCCAGCCAATGGCTACAGGGCCTGGTTTAAGTTTCTTTGTTTTCTCCATTAGCCCGACAAGGGGTTCGCTGCCCCAATACATCCGACCCACACATGGTTCAAGCTCATTTCTTAATATCTCGAACCCGATCTGCCTCTTAAATCATAAATTGATGCTCCAAAAAATTAGTTTTGAAAACCGATTTGTTTGATTCTTAAAAGTTTTTTTAAGGATTATTGCTAGTTTTTATTCTTTTGAGGAAAAACAAAATATGAAAGCGAACAAGTTGTTTCATTTGATTTTCAATTTTTTGAGAAAAGAAAACAAGAAGAAAATAATACTAATTTACAGTATAAAAAGCATGCTAGTATTTCACTTTACATTATAACTTCCATTTATATTTTTTATTTATTGATAGGTACAAGTAATATCTGATTCCATCATAGCTATCAAATTCGATGTAGTTGATTTAGTTGAAAACGTAAACTTGGTGATAGGTGCTTCAATAATAAAAATTTGTGATTAAAGAATTTACTTTTCCTGTAGTCTCAGGTTTGAGTCATGTGGTTGCTAATATGATTGTCACTGGAGGCTTACATGGTCGTTAACTTCAGAGTCCGTTGGATTAGTCGAAGTGCGCGCAAGCTAGCCCGGACATCCACGTTAATTAAAAAAAAAACTGAATCTAGACAAGTTTATTTTTAATTTGTCCACTTAATTGATCTAGTCAAGTGATCTGTAAAAAAATATTTTAATTTTTATTTAAGATGATATTATTTTATTATTATAATCGAGAAAATTAAAATTATCGTAATACAAACTATATTTAAAAA
>Ga0307515_10024655_pt1 | contig 10464 bp, 3 predicted proteins | sample 17_EM_MG_FD_194513 | JGI IMG/M metagenome (GOLD analysis project Ga0307515, IMG submission 194513) | Populus trichocarpa ectomycorrhiza microbial communities from riparian zone in the Pacific Northwest, United States - 17_EM | ecosystem: Host-associated > Plants > Roots > Unclassified | place...
TTTATAAGATTTATCTTGTATTTAATTAAATAATTATAAAAATATATATTTACATGAAAAGCAAAGCATAAAATAAGCAAGGACGTACAAAATTAAGCATGAAAAAAATATTTCTGATCCTAATCTTTTTTTTTTTTGAAAGCTTATAAATATTTTAATAGCACTTAACCCGTGAAGCGGAACACATTCACACTAAATTTAAGTTTTTTTGTCTATGAAATCTAACCATCTAACTTATTTCTCTCTCCTCCATCATTTTTCGACGACTCTATCTGCTTGTAAATACAAGGGTTGAAAGTTGAAACAAAAAAACAAGTGAAGTAAATGACAGAAATGCCAAAACCTCAATGAACAAGACCATAAATGGAAAAAAAAAGAAAAACATGAAGAACTAAAATTTCAAGAATTCGCGCCTCCTAAAAGGATTTTCTTTACAACATAACCATTAGCCACCTGTAAAAAGGATAAGAAGAAAGTGCAACAAAACAAAAAATAGATTCGTGAAGAGAACAAATTGATAATCGACTGTGTTTGTGTGATTCCTTTTCTTCTACAAGTGAATTTATCCAATAGTATCATCATTTGAGTAATTCCTCGAAGTTTTGAGATTTTTTTAAAAAAATTTGACTATAAATTTCTTCAATTTAAACTTTAATTAACTATAAATTTTGATTTTGTTACAGTTTTACCATTGATTTTAATCAATTGACTTTGTAAAAAATAAATTTGGTTTTATAAAATTCTAATGTTCTCAATTAAGCTCGAACCGGATTCCCAAACTTATTTTTTCACCAATTAAGTTTTTAATAAAATTAATTTGACATATTAAAAGTACAATTGAGTCATTGCACCTAATTAGATTTTTTAGTTTGACCAAAATTAATTATTGAACATAATAAAACTTTTAATTTGACACGTGATTGAATCAAATTTACCTATTAAAAATCTAATTATATCCCTAAACTTAATTTTTATAGGAACTCGTCCAATAATCATTTTAATTTGACATTAATATATATTGTCTCTTCAGTTTTTTATACAATGGAGTATAATTAGAATATCAATTTCATAAAAAAATCCAGCTTCATATATATATATATATATAAATAAATAAATATATAAACAGTATTATAAATAATCCTTCTAAATCTAATTTGTATGCAATTTAAAAAGCTCAGGCCAGGCATTGCTACAATGATTAATAGATTTTAAGGTGTATAATACTCGTAGACTTCCCTTTTCTCAGGATCACAAATTTCCTAGGGCCCGAGAGGATGAAAAACTGAGAATTCCCATTTTTTATTCAGATGGTCGCTTTAAAATTTTGACGGTGCAGCGTTTAAAGAAAACAAAATGAAGGAGAAAAGGTCCACAGAGGGGGACAAAGCGTATAGTATCATACAGTGACTTTCACACAACTTTGTTATCGTTTCCGTCCTTTAATTATTAATCAAAATCGAAGATTGTTATTCTCTCCTGTGATCTTATCTGTTTGTAGCCGTGCTTTTGAGCCCTGGGGAAAAAAAAACCTGACCTCTGATCTAAATGTTGAACAACTACATGTTGGGGTTTTTGTTTATTATCTAGTGGAGTTTGAATTATTTGACCTAACCCTAGCATGACTGTTGCTTCTTTATCGAGAAAAATGAATATAAATTTATTTGTGATTGTGGCACGCGACAAGCTCTCTTATGCCTCGCTACAGGGGAGAGGGAGGAGAAGGGCTAATCATCTTTATATTTAAATCACAAGATCCAAGCTTGCGCTATGGACAAAAGGACCAAATATGTTATTTCAATCGAGGAATTGTCGATGGGGACACGTGTGATCGAGCCACCTGGATGTGACCCCACGTGCAACATTAGCGGGGACAAAGTGCAAATATGTGAAATTAAAGGGTTGTTATATGATCCCCTCTTCTTTCATGGCAGCGGCAGGTGATTGGTCCTTGTTTTTGTTTCCACTAGCTATTTGCAATGTACTTCATGGCCGGGTTGGATTTTTTTTATATATAAAAATTATATATAAAAATTGTTCTGATATATTTTTTACATTAAAACATACTAAGAAATTACGGATAAAACATTTTATAGTTTATCACTAAATTTAAAAAATTACGGTTCGCATCACGAACTTTATATACATACTAAGAAATAAGTAATTATTTACAAAATTATCACTATATTACATTTATATATTGAATATAACAAATTTGTCATTCTATTATTAAAAAAAACATATTTCAAAGGATAAAAATGTGGTGGAGATAACAGTATCTTTCGTATCTCCGACGTCAAATCATGATGGAATACTTGTTTTGATAGTTTAATAACAAAAGGTATATTTGAATTACGTGTCAATCAAGATAAAATCATCTTTTTTAACTGTTTAAAAACACACACCCTTAGCTTAAAAAGCCGTTTTGTGTTATTTTAATAGTTTTTTTTTTTTATTATTTAAAAATATTTTTTTATTTTTATTTTTTAACGGTTTAAAAAACACACCCTCTCGTTAGCTTAAAAGGTTTATTTTATATCGTGATAATAATTTTTTTTATTTTTTTATAAATAAATTAAAATGATATTTTTTATTTTTTTATATTAACACGTCAAAATAATTTAAATATATATATATAAATTATAATATTTTTGGAATATAAAAATAAATAAGTTCTATATATATTTAAGAGAATTTAATTTTAATGGCTAGTTCCAAAATTTAAAACCAAAAAATCAAAGAAAAAGGTATGCTTTCGTAACCACCCGTTAGTCATTTAAAATTCAACACATAGAATACTATATACTATGATGAGATCAACAACTTGGATCGGTTCACGTGGAGTAGGATCTAGATTTTGCTAAAGGTACGGCTTACGAGAATGAGTGAATACATTATGCTATTTTAGCTCTATTTAAATATTTATTTTTGAAAAGAAGCAGATATCGTATTTATTTATGTAACGAATCTGTAATTCAAAAATATTCATCAACGTTCCCATATACCTTCCTAAGATATGATGCAGTTTAAAAGTCTGTAATATTTTGTTGTTGTTAACAATATTATTGTTTTTTTTTTTATCCAGAAATTCGCAGTGCTCTCTCTTGCAGGAGAACCCCACTTATCCATTACTCCAGCCTAAATTTTGGCCATCTATTAGAGGTGAAGATGGAGTTTCTGTTTAATTTGTACCTCCTCCATGAAACGAACCGAGCCTCCTACTAACGGGTTGACTTGAAACTCGAGTGATCTGGATCTAAATTAAATTTTAAATAAGTAAAATTTTGTTTATATTTGGTGTGGTTAAACCTGAATAACTCAGTATAATCTAGGTAAGACCTTATTGTTTTTTTCATAATTTTTTAAATAAACATAAAAATATAAAATTTATTTATGAATATTTAGCTTTATATTTTTTTTTATAACTCATATCCATAAAAAATATTTTTAACCTTTTAATATAGAATAACTATATATATAATTGAATGTTACTTAGTTTTTTTTTTTATGTGGGATAATTCTCAACCTATATTAAAATGTTTTTTTTTAATTTTTGTATAAAATATTAAAATCTTGGACAATCCATGTGATCCGCGATCAATCCCGGGTTTAATAGATATGGAGAGAAAATGATGGTTTAATTATGTTTGTTCGCCGGAGTTTTTTTCGGGGGGGCTCTCATGATGATTTTGTTGATACTGGGGAAACTGGACCTTGAGATGGTAAACCCAACTGGGTCCTCTCCTATTTCTCGTTGATTGGTTGGTGTTTCTTTGTTTGATTACATATTTACCGAGATCTCGTGTTCCGATTAGTCTTGGGCGGGGATATCCGGTACTTTTGGATTGGGTAGATTCCTTCTCAGGGCAATGAACGTGGCAGGCCCGACCTCGCCGGCTTTATTTTAATGGAAACCAAATCCGAAGAAAAAATAAAAGATTTTTCTATGAAAATAAAGTATACCTTAAATCGGCATTTCTCATCCTTTCGGAATTCCACAAAAATTCCTACAATATGACATGGAGAGATTCAGAGCATTGATAATATTAACATCTGTTTGTTTTTTTGTGAGAAAGTTCTTTTCTTTTAAGAAAAAAACTTTTCAATGTTATTGCTTGGAAAAAATTGATTAACAAGATTTACTGTTCTTTATATATATATATATATATATATATATTTAAAAAAGTTATTTCTATTTTAAAAGATGGAGTACTTCTCTACACGTTGTATAATACTTTATTAATTCAAAATAAAAATAATTTAAAATACATAATATTATTAAAATTATACATACATACAAACACACACACACAACTAAATATTAAAAAAGAGATTAAGTATATATTTTTTAAAAACTCATTTTATTACAAACAAACTGAAAGATAAATGTCTTGCAACATGTAATTCCCCAATCCAATGTCTGGAATCCCCATTTAACAAGAAAAACTTGTGAGATAGGTAGGAACAAGAAGGAGTTGTCCACTAGTGAGGGTTTGTGATGGTAATAAATATTATTTTTTAAAATAATTTTTGTTTGGAAATGTATAAAAATAATTTTTAATTTTTAGTTTTTAAAAATTTATTTTTGATATCAACACATCAAAATAATTTAAATATATAAATAAAATAATCAGAATAAAAAAAACAATTTCTTTAAAAACCAGTTCAGCCAGGTGCCGAAACACCCCTGTAACGGAAAAGATTAGATCCCCTCTCTAGCTTAAAAGTGGGCGGAGCATAAAAACTTTGGTGAAAGCAACCGCTGCTTGGACCATCAAACGAAAGACAGTGGCCTGACACACAGGGTCATAGGCAAGCCCATTTAACAGTGGCTCTGGCAAGACGAGGTGGTATAGAGGTTGGATTGTGTACTTCTTATAATAAGATTATTATATTTATGCGAAAAAAGAAAGTAATAAGATTATTATTGTTATTTATTTTTCAATTTGACACTTATGTTTTAAAAATATTTTTTTAAAAAATTTAAATTATTTTTATTTTTATTTTATTTAAAATAATATTTTTTTTGTATTTTTAGATCATTTTAATGTACTATATCAAAAATAATTTTTTAAAAATAAAAAAATATTATTTTAATATATTTTTAAATAAAAAATATTTTAAGAAATAACTACAATAGAGTTTTCATATATCTATCATAAAATTGCCATGTCATGCCATGCCAATCTGTAGATTGACCATTATTGCCGTTCAACAAAGCATGAAGAAACACAACTGAATTTTAGAACAGTAAAATACGAGGAAAGAAAAGGACAATCTATTATTCCACGCAAATGAGCGCAGCCATGAACCTTTATATCTATGGATAAATCAGTGATTTAAAATATGTTTTGGGGTTTTATATCTATGGATCGAAATTAGCCCAGTTTAATTTTTTAACCCGATTAAAAATCAAAATATTAATGGGCATAGCAGACACACTGACAGTGACACTGGGATCTAACAGCACGCACGTAGATATTCACCATGGTTAATTTTTGAACTGGCACTTGTTATTCCATCCACACCTGTTGAAGCGCTGCTGGTTACAAGAATGCATCGCTTTGATGACAGACATCTGAAGCCCAATCAATACAACAAATTAAGCATTCCAATGTAAAATTGTATCTCGAGAATCGAAACTTATGCATGGATAAGGGAGGCGAGAAGGAATGAAGAACATGGAAATAACATCAAGATACTTACTATCTTGATGAGGGGGGAAGAGGGTGGCGATCAGCCTCTTTCCCTTGGCTCCAGATTTTTCATCCGTCTGTTTCTTCTTCTAATCGTAAACAATCTAGCATGTCTGTGTTTATAAGAGCACAATAAAAGCAGCGACCTCCTTCAAAACAAGAAAAACAAGAAAAAAAAATCATTTTGATATGCTGACGTCAAAAATGATTTTAAAAAAATATAAAAATATTATTGACATGCATTTTAGCACGAAAAATTATTTGAAAAACACCCGCAACCACACTGCGAAACACGCTCTTACTTGTTTATAAGCAGTTAATAAGCAGCAGTTTAACTTGTTTATTAGGGGACTGCATTGCAGTCCATACCATTACATGTGTCCGTACCTAACAATTTATAATCATAAAATTACCTTCAGATATTTTATTCTAATGATTACGGTAATTTGTACCTGCTCTTACTTTTTTTTTACTGTTTGTAATTCCATTTCAAATAACATTTTAAGAAAATTTATTATTTTTTATATTTTTATATTATTTTAATGTGTTTAGGTTAAAAATAATTTGAGAGACAAATCCACCAACCTCCTAAACCATCATCTCGGAGGCTAATTAAGATCTTTTGTTGAGGTAAATTTGGGGAATTAATTAATGTGATGCGTACTGCGTAGCATAGATGGGCATATGACATTCGCAGGCCTACATGATTCACAATGCAGGCCTGGCTAAAAATCAAAGAGGCCTGCTGGATTTGGGCTTTGCTTTGTCGGCTGCAAGAACAGCTATAAAACATGGTGGCGCGGAGAGGAAAACAAACATGATATTTCATATAATCTACTTATCTGCCCATCTGATCTCTTATCTTGCTAGGAAAAAAACGAAAGTGTTGTTTTCCAATCATTGGTATAACAGTTAATAGCTTCTGATAAATAATCAGCAAAAGTGTTCATTTAGAGGTCGATTATGGCCGATCCTTCCGGAGTGGAGAAGGGATTTCTTCCTCCATCGATCCCAATAACTACGACGGAGCTGCTTCGCGGTTCAAGGTAAGACAAAAACATAATGGTAAATTAGGCTAAACTTCAAAAGCAACATCTTTGATAATGGCGTGCTAAACCTCTACAGTTCTACTCCATGGGAGGGTCAATCCATGCATGATTTTTTTGGTTGTGTTTTGCTGAGTCTGCCAATTCTAGAAAAAGTCTTTCTTTTCTGTCAGTGCTCATTAATGGAGGTAATTGGCCTGCCTCTTTTTTTAGGAAAATGTATGATGACCTTAAGCATAAAGCAAATTAAGCAAAAGTATCAGCCCAACTGCCGACAGTAGCAGATAACCCCACCACAAATCGGATCCATTTCACATGTGCACGTATCCCATATCAGCCATCACCAACCCACTGGCCCCGCGCTCAGCTTAGATAATATATATATTCCATCCTATGGAAACCTACTCACCACCAAACTAAGATCTATCCTCTTGTTGTCATCTTGGAACTCTTGCTACCCAACATTTTAATATTTATTTACTTTTCAATAAGCAGATGATAAGAAAAAAAAACGCTTTCCAACATTTTTTATAGGCGTTTATTATCAGCAATACGTTGCGGAGAAGATAAAAAACAAATATAAAAAAAATTGAACGTCAAAAGTTTTTTCAGACCACGTGAAATTATTTGGTATTATTATTATACCCGATTTAATAGGTAAATTTTAAAATCTATCAATTTGACTTTTTACCCAATTAAATTTAAGATTAACACACGCGAGTGTTGCCTTGACATAACCAAGTCAACATGAGAGTTCAAAAACAACTCAAATGATGGATAAAAAATACGATTTGGCTTTTAAAAAATTAAGGATATGTCTTTTTTATTTTAATATTGAAACGAAAACATATTGGGTCGACTTGCAGCTTAACCAACTAAACTCAAGACCTGGATCATGGACTCCACTAGGTTTAACAACTTTTTTAACTATTTTTTACTTAATGATATGTTGACAAAAATTGACACTCGTAAAATTACACACCAATCAAATATCGAGATATTTTTTGAGATTGTGATAACTTCATAAAAAGCAAACTGAAACAAATTATGAAGACCAATCCAAAATTAACTTAATGTTAAAAGATGAAATTGAAAAAAAAAATGAGTTCAATCGTTAGAAAAAAATTAAAAGATGGAATTAAAAAAAAAAAAAAGGTTCGACCCAATAGGTCAACATTCAAATCTCTAGATCCAATTCATTGTCTATCCTGAGTTTAAAATTAACTTGCATACGAGTTACCCTAATCTGACCTAGTTGATTTGGTGTGTCTAGAAAAAACTCGAACAATCGATAAAAAATATGGTTTGATTTTAATTTTTTTAAAAATAATATAATTTTATATTAAGACGGTGACATATTAAATCAATCGGGTTTTGCGGCTTAACCCGTTAAATACATGACTCCATTGAATTTAAAAACTTCATTTGAAAAAAAATTATTTTTTACTTTTAACTTTTACAAAAATAATACTTGAAACACAGTTATACAACGTAGCTTAATGCAAAATCAAAACCTATTTAACTATCCAAATATTTTTTTTTTGGTTGGGTAAAAAATAAAAATTACGGCATCACCAACCATCCTCTTGGAGTTTTCACTGATTGGTAATTTGGTATACGAGCCTTTCAATAATGAGTATAGTTTTCAACATTTCCTATAAGAATCGTTGACTCGTGTCTCCAGTCCTCTTTGATGGCTGCAGTCGCGCGCGTGAAGGTTCAAAAGGGTCCTAACCTTCCGTTTGCTGACTTGCAATCGCCAAGTCCCCAGAATCTTTCTTTTTGCGCCAAGACAAATCTTTCTTTCTCGTTCTTGCCAATCCAGGGGGCTCTTTGCACCTCGTTTATCTCGTTCCATCTTCTTATCCAAAAGGAAAGAGCTTCGCTGGTCAAACCTTAATTGCTAGCTGCCATCTCATGGGAAATCCTACAGACCGGTCAAAATTGGTGACTTCAAAATCTATCGACACATCCATTAAGCTTTCTCTATGGATAATATCGTTACCATTTGAAATTAACTGGACGAAACGTGTTTCCACATCGAAAGCTGTTCTTAACGTGAAAAAACGAAGAAGAAGAAGAAGAAATGTATAGAAAATCTAGCCATCTGGCCCAGAATACAAATCCAGTTAGGCGCGCCTTAGCCCGACCCAAATTGATTCCCTATCTAGTTTTTGTCCACATGTTTTTAATTTCTATTTCGATTTTTGTATATGAAAATGTTTTTTTAATAAACTTTTGAGTATCAGAGCCAATATTATTCAATATCTTCTGCAATTCCATGGTTACAATTCAACCAAATTAAATTTGCTCAGCTGCTCGTACAAGAACTCTAGTGGTATATGTCATGCTAACTGTAGTGAATTCACCTTTTCTTTCTACGAACGCAAGGATGCTGGTGCCTTTGCACTGCGAAGAAATGGTTCTTGTTTTACATGGGATATTAATCATTTAATATTTTCTTTGAAATTGTATTTGAGTATGTTTAACTTAAAAAATATTAAATTGATATTTTTTTAGTAATTTTTTTTATAATTTTAATATATTGATATAAAAATTATGATCAGTGTTTTCTTTAGCCAAAACTCTTTTCCCTTCATATTATTACCATTCCTCTATTGATTGTTTGTTATATATATAATTTTAAATATCTAAAATTAAACAAGCATAAATATATAATTTTATTAAATATATGACCGAGTATAATTTTTACTTAAAATATTCTTTCAAAAAAATAAGACAATCCTCTTATTCTTTCATTGCATTTGATATATAATGACTTAATTTATTTGCGAAATTAAGTCAAGATTTGTGCTTTGAAAGAAAATAAATTTGAGCATGTATTGCGAAATGATATTTGGTGATTTAATACTTTAAAGAGTATCTTTGATTTGTCTTTAAAGTGTTGTTGGATAACTCTTATGAGATGTTTAGGCTTGATCCAATATTTCGTTCTTTATAGACTTCAAGCGTAGATGAATGAAGTTTAAGAGTTTTTTAGAAAGTTTTCTTGCTTAAAGTGCTTGTTTTAAAGAAAATTTTGTATCTTCAATAATTTTTCTTAGCATTTTTTATAGGTTGAGACCCTTTATTTATAGAGTTTTGTAGAAGCTCTTATATTTTTTTCCAATGTCACATGATATGATTTTAGTGGTTGATATTTATTTATAAAATCTTATATTTATGATAAGATATCTTTAATATTTCATCTCAAGTGTTAACTTTTTATTGACCAAAAAATATATAAATACTCATTTATTATTCATGTCTTTTATTTCACTTATATTTTATCAGTTCATGCATGGTTTTTAGACCCGGCCGGGTTCAAGGTTTGAGTTTCAGGTTTTGTCCGGGTCATCGGGTCGCCTGGGTCAATTCGTTTTTTTTTTAAATTAAAACGACGTTGTTTTAGTAAAAAAATAAAAGTTAACGGGTTGCAACCGGGTTTTTGACCGAATCACACCAAGATTTTTCCTTCCCATATTTCTTCTTTAACTCGGCTTGGTTCCAGCTCTTGATCAACCGGATTTTTAAAACTATCATTTCATGTGAAAATAAAAATACATAAAAAAAAAAAAGGTAACTAGTAAATTTTTTTTGTTCGTGCAATTGTTATACACCTTTTAAAGTACGGACTGTCATCCTTAAAACGTGGAGAAATCAAATTGATTTTACGGGCAACCTGGCATCATCTCAAAATTTGCTAGTGCTTCGCCTAAAGCGGC
>Ga0307515_10024656_pt1 | contig 10464 bp, 10 predicted proteins | sample 17_EM_MG_FD_194513 | JGI IMG/M metagenome (GOLD analysis project Ga0307515, IMG submission 194513) | Populus trichocarpa ectomycorrhiza microbial communities from riparian zone in the Pacific Northwest, United States - 17_EM | ecosystem: Host-associated > Plants > Roots > Unclassified | place...
GAAGGTCGGGGGTTGATGCCGACACATGGGGATCACTAGGAAATTAGAAGGTGTCCGCCAAGTTCTGGAGCCCATGACGACTCAAAAAGACATCGCACAATTCTTGAATAACACCGAGAACGCGCAGAAGCTCAACGATCTGGTGGATGATATTCGCGAGGCCGTGATGGACTATCAGGTTCGCATTCTCAGAGGCCCTGTTCTCACCGCGTCTGAAACTTGCCTCAGACTTCCTTACAACGGGATACCTACGATAACACCCGTCGATTGATCGTGAGTTGCTCACCCCAAAAAATCTACCCACACACAGTAACCGGCGAACAGGACAGATCAGACCTTTCTCTTCTCAAGGAGATGTATCATACCCAAGACGCTGGATATCTCTGTGGAAACAGGCAGGGATGCATGAAAGGGACGAGGAGAGAAGTTCTCTTGCAGCTCGAACAGTGGTCGAAGGATGAGCAAGACAAACGAGTGTTCTGGCTCAACGGTCTCGCCGGGACGGGGAAGTCGACCATCGCTCAGACGTTCGCCGAGATGTGTTTTGCGGACGGGAAGCTGGGAGCCAGTTTCTTCTGTTCGCGGGATTTCGACGACAGGAGCAACCTTCGATCCATATTCCCTACCCTCGCCTTCCAGCTTGCTTACCGCTATCCGGGCTTCCGACGGGAGTTGCTCCCGGTCTTGATGGAGAACCCTGATGTCGGACGGGAGACCCTTTGCTCCCAAATGGAGAAACTCATTGTTGGCCCGTTCCAGGCGACGCAAACTCAGACCCTCATCATCATCGACGCCCTCGACGAGTGTCGAGATGAGGAGCCCGCATCGGCGCTTCTCTCCGTGCTCTCCCGCTATGTGGACAAGATCGCGTTTGTCAAGTTCTTCATCACCGGCAGGCCCGAACCTCGGATTCGCTCCGGATTCCGTTTGGAGTCACTTCGACCTCACACAGATGTGCTCAGGCTCCATGAGGTTGAACCCTCTTCAGTGGACAGTGACATCAAGCTGTTCTTGAAAGCTCGGTTCATTGAAGTTGCCAAAAACCGAAGCGACTGCGACTTTTCGGAGGGTTGGCCTGGTCCACACAATGTCAACATTCTCTGCAAGAAAGCGGCCGGGTTTTTTATCTATGCTTCAACAGTTGTCAAGTTTGTTTCATCCCACCATCACCCACCCGATGAGAGGCTCACCCTCATTGTTTCACTTCCACAAGACACTACCCATGAAGGAAGGTTAGGTATTGACCTCCTCTACACCCAAGTCCTGGAGCAAGCTTTCCATGATGTGGATTCCCATGACCATGAGCTCTACTCCCACTTCAAATCTGTGGTGGGGGCAGTGCTGCTTATCTTCCACCCACTCTCCATCAAAACCCTCTCAGACCTCCTTGGGAATTGTGGCACCCCACCTAAAATTACCACCTCTCTTCGAACTCTCCACTCTCTCCTCCTCATCCCAGACAACACAGAGGATCCAGTCCACATCTTCCACAAGTCATTTCCAGACTTCCTCACAGACCCAAAACGATGCACAAATCCCCAGTTCTTTGTAGACCCTTCAGTTCACCACAGAGATATCTTACTTTCATGCCTCAGTGTGATGGAGAATAGGTTGAAGAGGAATATCTGCAACTTGGATGACTATGCTATCCTCAGTGAGGTCAAAGATCTTCCCACATCCAGGACCACCTATATTGGAGATGCCCTGGAATATGCATGCCACTTCTGGACAAAACATCTTGCAAAAGTTCCCAGCAGTGGCCATGGTATGGAGGAAGTCCACAAGGCCATAGACAAGTTCTTCAAGATAGGTCTTCTGTATTGGATTGAGGTCCTCATCCTCACAGAAAACCTTGACATTGGTGTTTATGCTCTCAATGACATAGAGCAATGGTACACATTGGTGAGTGATGTGCAGAGTTTCTACTAAAGCCTGTGTTCATGTCTGTTCAGATAGGAGAACCCTGCACATGGACAAGTGATAGCAAACATTTCATCCTGGAGAATTTTGACATGATCCAGAAGTCTCCCTCCCAGGTGTACAATTTTGCTCTCACATTTTGCCCTTCCTCATCCTGGCTCCATGAGCACCATGTTGCAAATGTCAAGGTGGTGAGAGGACCAGCCAAATGGGGAACATGTATCCGTACAGTTTACTTTGGTAATTCCTACACATTTACCCTTGCATATTGTAACAACACAATTGCAACTGGTTTTATAAGCAAGGTCATTATCTTTGATGCCCTAACAGGCAGCCAGACAGCTGTTCTCTCTGGGCACTCTAGCCAGGTTAGATCTCTTGCCTTCTCATTGGATGGTACACTGCTTGTCTCTGGGAGTGATGGTAATACTGTCAAGCTCTGGGATGTCCAGACTGGTGGAGCTATCAAAACTTTCTATGGTCATACTCAAGTGGTCCTTTCTGTGTCCATTTCAGCAGACAACACCATGATTGCTTCAGGATTTTGGGATAAAACAATCCGCTTGTGGGACATTGGGACAGGGCAGTGTTCTGTTATAAAGGAACACAAGGATGATGTCTACACTGTCAGCTTCTCTCCAAAGAACCCTCAACTTCTCCTGTCTGCATCTGAAGATGGTACTGTGAGGCAGTGGGGTATTGATGGTTACCAGATTGGTCCCACATATTCTGGTTCTTATGCTGCATTCTCCCCAGATGGCACTCAGTTTGTTTCATGTGCAGAGACAGCTGTTACAGTTCAAAACACTGATTCTGGGACAACTGTGGCAGAATTCCACCTAGCCAATGAGGATCTTAGCCATTGCTGTTTCTCCCCTGATGGAAGGTTCATTGCTGCTTCTGCTGGTCACACCATCTACCTCTGGGGTATCAATGGCCCAGATCTCCACCTTGTCACAACCCTCATTGGACACACAGACTACATCACGTCCCTTGTCTTTTCCTCCTCCCTCACCCTCATCTCAGCATCTTTGGATAGATCAGTCAAGTTCTGGCAGATTAGCACCTCTTCATCAGACCTAGCTACACCCAACACAGAGTCCACATTGCCCACTTCAGACCCAATCATATCTGTCAGCCTACAATCAAAGGATGGGTTGGCCTTCTCAATTGATTCAACAGGGGTGGTGAAGACCTGGAACATCTTGACTGGCCTCTGTGAGGGATCCTTTGAGACTGAGGCTGAAAACATCACTTGTGGAGACATGCAGTCAATTGGTGGCAAATTGATTGCTGTGTGGCAAGAATTATATAGCAGGGAAATCCATGTGTGGGATGCTGAGAAAGGCAGGCTCCAAACAGTGGACACACCCTGTGGATATACAAGCAGCCTCAGGATAACAGGAGATGGGTCTAGAGTTATTCAGCTGGGTAAAAGCTTGATTCTGGCCTGGTCCATATGGACAGGGGAGCCTGCAGGCAAGGAGAACCTGGAGAGGGCCTACCATTGCAAGTTTGGCCCCCTCCGCATGGATGGTTCAAAAGTCTTGGTCTGTTCTGAGGAGTCACCAACACAGGGCTGGGACTTTAGGATTCCAGGCTCAACCCCCATCCAGTTCTCTGAGGCATCCTCAGACAGACCCCGTCTGGATTTCATTGATGTTAGAAAGCAGTCCAATACCAGTTCAGTCAGGGTTGAGGATAGAGTCACTGGGAAGGAGGTTTTCCAACTGTCTGGTAGATATGCAGAACCTACTGCCACACAGTGGGATGGTCAGTATCTAATTGCTGGCTATGAGTCAGGGGAGGTGTTGATTCTGGATTTCAGTCATATACCTCTTGAGTAGAGACCTGTGGTATATCTAGTATCCTGTAACAGTATTCACCTATGCAAAGTGCTTTTTCATTAACAATTGTCTGCCTACCCTGATCCTCTCTGTTAAGTAACACTTGCACCACTCCAGAAACAAGCTGGACATGGCACATAGGAATGTTTCTTGCTGACTAGATTCTGATAGTTGTGGATGGTTTGATAGTATCTTCCCCCTTTTTCCATCTCTGGCATAGTATAGTCATTGTGGTGAGGGAAACCCAAAAAATAAAAAGTAGTTGTAGTTTACAGTGGGTAATATATACTGGGCACTACTGGTACCTGCCTGGTAGAGATTGAACAGATTTGGAAGGAGTGAAAAGGTGAAAGAGGCAAGCCTGCCCAACATCAACCAGTCACCCTCTCATTTCCAGAGGCCAAACATCTCTTGTCATGCTACACTCAGTGGGAGTCAATGGGTCACAGGGAGAATGAGAATGGAGAGCAACTGCATTCAATATTCCAACCCCTCACCTACCCCATGCATAGCCTTGGGCAGTTTCCATCTCTCCCCAGTGACCCAGAACCAGGATTTGTCATCATCCCACCTGAGTTTGAAAAGACCCTGCAATCCAGTGCACACCCCTCCATTTCAGGAGGTTATTTATCAGAGTGCTCATTTGCTATTCCACAAACAACATAGCATCACCTGTGGGCAGCAACCAAAGAAGTGAGGATAAGTTCTTGACATTGTTACCTCATCAGTAATATGAATGAAACAATGGGAGGGGCCAGTGCGAGAGATCCACCATGCAGGCAGTAGAAGGTTTGCAGATTACATGTGCATAACATACAAACCAACAAGATCCGAAAGCAGCATTATCTGAAAATGTATAGGGCGAGGGGACTCATTTGCATGATGCTGTTGCAAGGGATTCATCATTTGTAAGAGTGTACAGCATAGCTCTGATGAACGAGTGCGAAGCAAGTGAGTGGAACAGATCAGTTCAGAGCAGGGAGGGGAATGACAAGTGGTGTCAGAATGCTGGGATGGGGGTCAGATCAATGATGATGAACAGTGAATAGATGGAGTAATGCTATGTAAAACCAGGGGCAATATAAATGCAAATGCAAACTGAACGGAACTATTAGTCAAAATCACGGTGGAAGTCAGAAGAGATAAAAATCCCAACACCATTATCAACATTTACCTTTGAAATTGTTCTTTAGAAACGGCTGCCTGAAATTGCCCACCCAAGTCGAAAAGTCCCGGTTTGTGTATGCTCCAGGGTGCCTGATCTGATCGCCATGGGAAGAGCTTCAAGAAATATGTCATCAGCTCTCAACTGGACATGAGCAAGCGAACAATGAACCCGCTTGTTAATATACAACTGTGTAGGCGACGAACCTGGATCACATCCGGTCTTGACATCCTTTGGTAACTGATGTGCCCTCACGTAATCAACAGAATCGGGAACATCAGAGGTTCGAAATCGATGTCTCCGGAGCTGGGCGAAATTCTCAAGCTGTTAATTCTATACTGGAGAAGCGCCAAGCCGACACGTGTCAACCAGGGCTAGGATGCGCAAAAGACGAGGCACGTGTCATCGGTTCTTGGGGTCGGTCCAATGTTCATTCTCTCGTCGGCAGCGCCACCCCCGGCGTTCATTGTGCACGCAGCCTTGTTATAATTGGCCCAAGTGCTATACTGCGAGAGAGAGAGAAAGGGCCCCATCAGCCGATGATTTGATAATGTTGGGGATGGACCTATTCCGGAGGTGGAAAAAAAGACGGATACCCCATTATCTTCCACAAGCCCAGGATTGTACTCGAAGCTGTACACGGCGTAGCAATTTGTGTCGAGCTCGTAACAATTGGCTTCTGCGGTTGACATCACCGTGATGTCAACCGCACATCAGGACTTCGTCGGAAGAGAAAGACCATCGCAACGGACGACTCACTGGTTGTGGAGACCGCACGAGTGGTTTGTTGGAAAACAAAAGACGAACAAACCGACTCAGTCCACCCCTGCCCGTCTCGAAAACGAAAAGGCGCACCCCCCAGCGTATAAGTTTAATTCCATAACAGCCAGGTCGGGAACGATGAAATTTTCCGTCGTGTTGGACCATTCACAACCCGTATCGAACGGCGCCCACCGACCAGACTGAGAAATGGCACCCTTATTATCATGAGCGTAGCCTCGAAGACATCAATTTCGGAAGTGGGCCTGTCAACGAACGAGCTGTCGTCGTGCACGGGCCCAAGGTTGTCCTCACCAGGACAGGTGTGATGTGACAGTCGTTGGCACGGGAGGTATGAGAAGTCACCGTGGTTGTACTTGTCGACTGGATAACCTGGGATATCCGGTACGCTGTTCCAGGGTTGGTTAGGAGCGGTACCGACATCGAATATGTCGCAGGTGTGCGGCCGCTGTGGAAAATTGTGGATCAGGATTTTGCGGGATTCCGCCACACTGTATCGGGAAACGCACCATCCGCTCCAAAGTAACACCATACCCGGCTCTCCCAAGGTTTCCCACCACCGAGGCGGCGTGCCACAGACTGCCACAGACCAGCAACGCCGCCCAGACCAGGCAAGGTCACCGGGACCTCAATGTATCCTCCCGTAAAACAGAACTGGCTCCAGTTGCTCATCATTCCACCTTCGTAGTTCAACTCGTGGGTGTCCAATGATCCTGAGGGCACCGTGCTTGATGGTGATGGGGGAGGGGCCGTACCACTCGAGGTTACTCGTTTGCCGGTAGTAGAGGTCAGCAGCTCCCCAGGAGGGATCATCACCGGGGTAGAAACTTCGTCCGTGGTCGTTGAATTCGTCGGAGAAGACCAACTTGAATTACAATCCGTCGTGGAGGAGGCCCTCGTCACCGTCCAATCTGGAGTACCGGGGTTGGAGGCCTAGAAGTTCAGGGACCTAAAATCGTAGTCGGATGGACTTGGAGGAGATTTGGTCCTATCGGATATGCGTACGACGCCAGACGGATTGGACCCGCCGTAGTTGAAGCCACCATTGGAAAATAGTTTAGTTGTGGAATGGGAAATGGCATGTATCCGGCGCTGTTGAAATGCCACGCCATGCACGTCAGAGATTGACTACCGCTAAAACTAGAGGAAAAAACTCACAAGAGAGTGATACAACCAACATCAGCGAGTCCACCCATTGAAAACATCGTCCCAGAATCGTTGAGCATATCCCGTCGTGGATCAGGTCGGTGGAGGTCGTCGTCTGGCTCCGGTCTGTCCAACGCTCCAATGCGAAGGGTCTGCCGACAACGGAGATGGAGGGAAATTGGGCGCCGTCAGCGGACGGTGTCCAATTGGTAGTAGTGGCTGAGGAGTTTGCCGACGCACCTTGTCAACCGGCGATTTCATGGATCCATCACACCGAGAGTTGACCTAACAGGTGAGCGGAGTGAGTATCATCACTAAAGCTGTGGGGGACGAGGACGAGCAGGGTGGGGAGAAGAGAAGCTCTTGCCAAAGCACAGGGTGCTACCTTGACCGGTGGGGGAAAATCCTAGGCCCTCAATTCAGAGATGCCCTCCCCCTAACTCCTCCCCCCTCTGAATTTGAGGGGAAAATCCCGCCTGGGTTAACCTTCAGAAAATTCCCTATGGTGGCAGCCGCTCTCCTATATACTCCGCTGAAGTTCTCGGTTTGTGGAAGCGCCAATGCGTACTCCTAAAGCTTCGTCTCTCGCACTGCCGGCATTCTGGAAGACATATGTGTTGTGCTCGATGTTTCGTTTCGACTGAGTACGTACTCCAGCAAAACACTCCCGCAACGCTACCCTGTTCTTCGTTGGCACCCCGGCCCGATTATACTGGTGTTGCATACCGGACTGCACAAGACGTGTGAGAGAAAGGTACATTGTTCCTGTCTGCCCCCTTTGCTATGGTCGATTACTTGGCCTATTCTGACGTACGCACATGCTTTTCAGCATGCGCCCCAACAGGATTGTCGCCAAGGGATGTGTTCACACGGGGAGTGACTCTGTTTAGTCTGGTCGAGTGATTCCTGTGTCCCTCTGATCTTGGTTCACAGCGCCTCTCTGCTCCCCCCTTCATACATTCCATGTGCGTCTGACTGGTGGTTATCACAGCGCTCCTTGGTGGGTTGAAAGTACCAATGGTGCGTTCTCTCCATTACATATCAGGGCCAGATCCTCACTCGCTCACCCGACAGTGCCTACGTTGTCTCGCCGCGACGTGCGATGTATCGTGAGGTCGCATCACCCTTCCGATGTTCTCCACTTCTCCCTGGCCACCTGCAGTGGAGAACAGCTGTCGTGAATGGGGCGGTGACCCTGTGTACAGTATGCTGAGAATGTGTAGTATAATTAAATAATCGTCGTTTTCATTGCGTGCCATTTTTGTTTGATACCGCGTGCCGGAACTGTGGGCCGGAAAGTTGCGTGAGGAATGGATGTGGACCAGAGAGCGAGCGAAGCAAGCTACTCTGGTAAGTACAAATTGTATATGCGAGTAAAATGGAAAACTGAGCTCAGTGCGCGAGGACTAAAAGCGAAAATTAAGGTGATTCGAATGTTATAGCTACATCTTATATCGGACGAGTGACGGAAGGGCTGGAGACGAGATGCGCGGGTTGCTATGAAGAAAGAAATGTGAGGGAAAACCAGGCGCAGATATAGCAGAGCACTTTAAATCCGACGAGCAAGGTGCGGATCGGCTTGAAGGCGTCGTCCTTCAAAGTGCTTGGGAGAGCTTCGAAAAGAAGGAAGAAAACACCCCGCCGACTGTCAAATGTGAAAGCGATTCCGGTCCTTGGAAAGGGACTTTCAGGTACCATCCAATTTTTCATCACCCAAGCGCGTGGACCGTCAAACTCGAGGTATGTATGCTTTTTGTGTCGTCGGAGAGAGAGTGCCGTGTTTATCCCCTTGTCCAGGTGGCTCATCATTGTATTATGCCTCCTGATACGTATTTTCAAATTGTACGAAAAATGCGGGAAGATTTGAGTGTGTGGGAGTTCCCCGCGGATCCAAAATTTTCCAGCAGTCGTGCGGTTTTTTTTCTTCGTAAGCTTATTCGCCCATACCTTTACCATGACATTCGCCCGCCCAGTGGCAGCGATGCCCTCCAGTGCGTCGTCCGCGGCGTCCATCACGTCAACTTCCGATGACTGTTTTGGTTGGTGATCGTTGTTTCGGCTTTTCGGTGCGTTTCAAAGTGCTTCGAAGAAGAAGAAGACACTTGGACTGTCGAGTTTTGTGTCGCCCAAGTGCTTCGAAGTGCGTGGACGCTAACTTGGGTATTTCCTGATGTCCTATCTCAGTCACCACATCACCAGAACGGATGAGCCCCGCTGGCACCGCTACGTCAACACGAGCTCCGAGACATTTGTTCATCGAACTTGCGAACCCTAGCTCCATGTTGAGTCAAACGAACTGAGTGGCAACAAAACGAACTCACTGCCGGTATCTCTCCTCGGCCCTGTGACTTCCCGAGGCATGCTCTCTGGTATAAAAGCTCTCGGAGATTCCGTTGGGGGATTTAAGTGTCTCCCTCCAACACACACCCAATCTATTTCATTCCCTACTCTTCAACAAGAGACGCGACGATGTTCAGTCGCCTCCTGACGATTTCGGCACTCGCTGGACTAGCATTCTCCACCATTGCCGACGAATACCGCCCTTCCTGCAAAGCGGTCGAAGCGGCGATATCCAACGCGTCCAGTGTTTACTATCCGGGTGAGTGTGGCTATGAACAACTATTGCCGTGGCAAAGCTGGAGCTGAGCGCTGATGTGTTGACAGGTGACCCCTCATACACCACAGGAGTGCACCACTATTTCGCATCTAGTCAAGACAGTCCTGCGTGCGTGGTGGAACCTGGCACCCCAGAAGACGTAGGCAAAGTCGTGCGTTCATTTCACTCCGCGTCGTCCGCCATCCTTCGTCGCCCTCGCTAAGACGCACTACGCCTTTTGATAACCAGCTCAATGTCGTCGACATTACAAAAACCCCATTCGCCGTGAGTAACCGCGGCTTTCTGGCGATCCCGCGCCAAGGTCAAACATCTGACACCATTCCCTGTTGCTCCAGGTGAAGAGCGGTGGTCACTCTTCGAATCCCGGGTTTTCTTCAACCAAGGGAATCCACATCTACACTGGAAGATTCTCCCAAGTGACATACGATGCGGGATCTGGCACCGCCGTAATCGGAAGTGGCCTGACCTGGGGTGCTGTATATGAACAACTCCAAGACCACAATGTCAGCGTTCTTGGTGGGCGCATTAAGTCGGTGAGTGGGTGTTGCGATTTCCTCAGTCGGAGTATTCTCAACCCTGTCCGACTGCCACGTAACAGGTCGGCGTGGGCGGTTACCTACTAGGCGGAGGTTTGTTCCTGCAGGTTCTCCGCTGCTCTGCACGCTGACCGATCACCGATAGGGTACTCCTTCAAGACTAATCAACACGGTCTTGCCATTGACACCATCGTCGGCTTCAACTTGGTTCTACCCAACGGAACAGTTACCTACGTGACCCAATCAACTCACCCGGACCTGTTCTTTGGCTTGAAAGGAGGATTTAACAACTTTGTGAGCAATTTTTTCTGATGCCACGCCACCCTGTTCAACTCGCCGCTTTCCAGGGGATCGTGACGGATTTCACGATGACCGCATTCCCGCAAACCGAAGTATGGGTATGGATGATCCGCTTTGACATTGCCCATCGACAAATTGTTAACTCCAATTCTA